>ERZ794936.596-NODE-596-length-15931-cov-7.244268_pt1 | contig 15931 bp, 8 predicted proteins | sample MGYA00511083_ERZ794936 | MGnify/ENA primary metagenome ERZ794936 (study PRJEB30137, sample SAMN04331409) | food metagenome | isolation source: Y2 must sample point D1 replicate A | place: Australia: South Australia | collected 2014 ... | reverse complement strand
TCCTCTTATTTAATTTCTAAAAACATTACTACTTGTGATAACTCAGAGTTGAAAAATAAAATCATCTGTAAATTATCCAAGTTTGCTCTAGTTTTATTGAGTTTGTCAACTGTCTTTTTAGGTGTTGGATATTTCCAAGTTCCTTTGAGATACAAACAACCTTATACATTATATGGGTTTTTAGTAGGCCCATTAACAGGATTTTATAGTTTGTTGTTGAGTAAATGCCCATACAAAAAGACATGTCCGGTTACCAAGAAGGAAGGTGAATGTCCAGCTACAAAAGGCGAGTGTCCTATGAAGAAGGATATCAACTTGTCCAAGCACTTGTTGTTGCTACTAACAGGTACTTTGCCAGTCTACTGCTTGAATATTCTGGGCTTGTACGGAGAGGGAGTATTCTGAGGAACTGAACCTGGCGCTTATACGTCAATAACCGATATAAGTCCGTTTCTTTATGTCCAATAAGATTTATTTATATATGTCCGATCCGCTATATTTATATATGTCCGATGCGCTACATCTATATATGTCCGATACGCTTTATTTATTTACATCCGATAAACCTCCTGTTTTTTGCTTTGTTTATGCGCCCATGTCCCGTGCCGATGATCAAATTTCCTATATCCGGTCCTCATCCATTTTCTTCACATTTTCTTCCTCCATTTATCTCCATTCTCCCCGCGTTTTCAGCTCTTCTGTTTTATCACGTTACTTTTTTTTGTCGCGGTGATGTTATTTCCTCATAATTTAATCGTTCCAAAGGGGGAAAATCTAGTACGGGTGGAATTGACGAAATTCCCAGCTTTTCTGCTTTACCTTGTTTCTTTACCCCCCATACTGGACTAAAATTTTTTTTTAATTTAAAAAAACAATCATTAATTTAAATTATACAAACCAATACGAAGTAAATAAACCTACACCTAAAGCTACAACATAAATTAAAAGATTACTTTGGTCTTTATCATTAAACCTACTTTTTACATAAATTCTACTGCTTCTCTACTTTAATGCCTTATCAAAAAGTTTGCAAACTTCAAAGCGGTTCATTTTCTACTGTGTATAAAGGAAACCTTACAGAAAATAATCAAGTCTTTGTTGCTCTTAAGTGTTGTTATAAACCAATCTTTAACGTCACTAATGATAACCCGGATTACCAAATTCTCCATAATAAGTTCCAAAACAAATTAAAGAAAATTTTTAAATTAGTGAATAATGAATACGAAATTCTTAATAAGCTAAGACAAGGATCCAATATTAGTTTTTACAACAACGTATTGAATGATAACAATATTTGTCATATGGTGGATTTTTTGGAGTCTTCTGAATTCTACATTTTTGTATTGCAATACTGTGAATTTGGTGACTTGTATGATCATATGAAATTATTAAGAAATTCTAATGATAATTCCCATCGTCCGATAAATTACCATAAAATTATAAACCAAATCCATCAGGCCTTGATTTATGCTCATAACTTAGGTATTGCCCATAGAGATATCAAACCAGAAAATATCCTTTTGGATGCTAATTGCAATGCTAAATTAACTGATTGGGGGCTATCTACATTCAATTTAACATCTTTACAACAATGTATTGGTACCGAAAAATATTTAGCTCCTGAATGCTTTTTCCCTCAATATATCAAGAAAGAAGAATACGCCAAGTTTGACAAAATACCCAATTATATTATCCATCAAAATTTAACAAATATCAACATTTTAAAGCAAGATGGGTACGATACCATTGTTTCTGATTATTGGTCTTTGGGTATAACATTTTTATACATACTATTTGCATCTTGTCCTTTTAAATTTGCAGCCATACAACATCCTTCGATTCTGAAGAAACTTGATAAGCTACCTATAAATGAAAGAATGAATGTAACGCTACCCGAAAATAAAAACTTCCAGTTGTATATCAACAGTTCGTCAACCTTTATAGAAGAATATTATTTCCAAAATCTATTGAAACAAGAATCGCTGGCGATTTCCAAAAATACCATTCATGCTGCGATGAATATTCAAGATAATTCTCATTACCCTGCTTTTTGGTTGACTTTACTACCCTCTGTTCAAATGGTATTGGATATGGATTTGGCCAACATGGTGTATCAAAACAATGTTAATGACATGTCGAAGAACTCCTACATATTTAATACTTCAGCTAATCAATTTATTGATAAAAATAAAATATACTTCAATGATAAAATAACAGAAATTATCGGCTACACTATACAATTATTGGAAAGAAGTATTCCTTATAGATTATGGCTGCTACATCAAATATCCGCTTTAATAACTGACAATTTGATGTGCATAGATTACCTGAAAAGAGATTTAACTTTGTTTATGAAAGATTTGAACGCAATATTGCAAATACAGGTTTTAGTATTGAAAGAATTTGTTAGACAGTTGGCTGATTTACCTGCCCATTTCATATCTATAGAATGCATTGATCTTAATCAAATCATAAGCAACATATCTCATATCTATAATAACAGGAACTTATACAATAACCCTGAGGAAGAACCTGAAGTCCTGGAAGAAGATATTATAGAGACAACCAGTAGTGATAATGACGTGTTTGATGAGAACCATAACAATAGACAATTCAGTTTGAATGCTAAGAATACCAGAGGTTTCAGTAACATGACATTATTTGAAACCCATAAACGTTCGGCTAGTGAAGAAAAAATACCTATCAAAATGGATAAAACTAGTAGTGATTCAACAAAGACTGATGAATACACCATAGAAAAACCTGATTACGAAGACGGAGAGGAGATTATACAGTCTTTTCAAGGAGTAAGTATTTGAATAGTTTTTTTCTTTCGGAATGAAGGAAAACTCAGTATCTATGTATCTATGTATATACATACAATATTAGAAGTTCAAAGGTTTGTAGCACACTCGTCTCAATAGCCTGTAGCGTTCCTACCAATAGGGTATGCGGGTAGCGTGCACAAATGACATATGCTAACAGCGTATAGCAAAAGCTTGTACCCTCAGCGTGTACGCAAAGCTGGTACTCACAACCATTCCCAACCCACCATCCCAACAGCTTAACCCTTCACACCATAACAACCCGTAATCATATACCCCGCTAACACCATACACCACTACTGCCATTGCATTGCCTAGTGTAAAATTTTTACTCTTAAAATTTTTTGGTAGTGAAAATTTTTCGTTTCTTTCTTTTTTTTTCCCTCAATCACCCTTATAACCCATTTAGAGTGTTTCCACGTTAAAAAATGAAGACTGACATTTTATCACATATAAATATATTTTAAAATTTTAATAAAGAACTTTATTCATGATAGAATACACTATATGAACCAAAAACAACCAAAAAAACACATCTAAATTTTTACAATGTCTTGTCAATTCTTTACCAGAACTGAAGAAAATATTGAGACCACCACAGGATACCCAGATTTTGATACCATTGCTAATGATGGGGTTTTCGGTAAAATTACCTTCTCTGAAGATAATGTTCCAGATTTGAGTACAAAGCCTACTACCAAAGCTATCAGTGACAACGGTCTTTATTTGGCCATTGCTTTAGCTGATAACCTTAAAGTTTACTCCGGTGAAAAGGATTTCTCTTCTTTAATTATGGAAATTCCACTGGAGAAACCTCTATATTCCATGAAATTTTCTAATACCGGTAGATTTTTACAAACTTTCCAACAATTTTCTGTGAACAAAGAAGAAAATGAAGGTCTAAAGAACTGTACAGTTTATGATGTTATAAACAACAAAAAGCTATATGAATATACCAATAAGTCCTTGGACAATTGGCATTTGACTTTCAATAAAAACGATACCTTTGTCATTCAACTATCCAATAACAGAAAATCTATGAAGTTCATCAAGCTGAATAAGAACTGTGACAACTTATCTTTCGACTTATCTGAAAACATTTACAACACATTCAACTTTGCAAACTCTATAGAAAACTTTGAAATATCTCCAAACTGTAACCAACCTCCAATCGTTGCCACTTTCACTCCTGTTAAGTCTGGTAAGCCTGCCTCTTTACAAATATGGGTAACTTCATCTTTACCTAATAAGAAACCTATAGAACAAGCTGTCAATACAAAGACATTTTTTGCTGTAGACTCATGTATATTTTATTGGAACGCTAAAGGTACAACAGTATTGGGAAAGACATCCACAAACTTTAACAGTAACTCCTACAATGGTGAAAACAAGTTATATTTATTATCCCACATTTCTAACCAAGCTTTATTGCTGACTTCATCCAAGGATTCTGGTCCTATTCATGATATTAATTGGAACGTTGATGGGTTGTCCTTTGCTGTCAATTTTGGTTACATGCCTTCAAAGACTGTATTTTACAACACCAAAGGTGATGTAATCAAACAAATGGAGCCAGATAAGAAGAATACCATTCTACACTCTCCAAATGGTAAGTATGTTTTGATTGCTGGTTGGGGTAACCTTGCTGGTGCAGTTGATATTTTTGATATCACTGACAATTATAAAAAAATAGTCTCTTTTGAACAAAGTAATATCAACTTTGTTGAATGGTCTCCTAGCGGTGAATTCTTATTGATGGCTATAACTTCTCCAAGATTAAGAGTTGATAATGTAATAAAAATATTACACTTCTCTGGTAAATTGGTTTACATCAAGGAATTCAAAGAATTGTTGCAATGTGGATGGCGTTTAAAGGATTTGAAATCCAAAGACCCGGTTTATAACTTCAAAGATGCCAAATTGAAGATCCATCACCATTTTACAGTTACTCAATATAAGATCAAAAACGCTGGAAAAGAACCTAACCCAGGTGCTCCTAAAAAACCTGCTACTTCATGGAGAGCCTCCAGAGGTAAAGTCAGCAGTGGTTTATTTGAACCTGGTGCCAGCAGCGGTAGCGGAAGCTTTGCTGCTAAAAGACAAGCAAATGCCAAAAAGACTGTTCCAGGTGCCGTTCCAGGTGCTGTTCCTGTAAGTAACAAAAAAACACCAACAAACAAAAACGGAGGTGAAACTAAAAAAGAAGAGCTGACTCCTGAAAAAAAGGTATTGAGAAATTTATTGAAGGTATACCACGGTATTCAGAAAATCAAAGAAAAACAAGCTGCTGGTGAAAGATTAGAGTTGACTCAAATATCCAAGCTAGAAAGAGAAGAGTTTGTTATAAAAGAATTGAAGGCTGTTGGTTGGAATGGAAGCGATACTGCTTAAAACGCCTGAATATATACATATATATATATATCTTTATCTTGAGAAGGTATGGGAAATCATCCAACTTAACTCTCTGTGATTTCACTCATTCATATTTCAGTCATTCAACTGAGCTTTCTGTCATTTCAATTATCCATTTATTATCCTTATGGTAGCGCTTCAAAAAGTGTATTTTTCGTAGATATGTTTTTTTTTTGGAGTGTTTGTTTTCCATTTTGCTTACTTTTTTTTTTACTTAAATATTTCACTATATTTGAAATTGTAAGCTTACGAACTTGTTCAATAACAGTATTATAGAGTGACCCAAAACACATATTACTTAATATCAGATGAGCATGGACGTTTCTGCCGAACTTAAAAAGCTTATTGATGATTTTACAGATCCTAGTAAAGGGTATCTTGATCATGATACTATAGAAATATTCAATATTTTACCTAACAGACCACACAATCCTGAATACTACAACATAATCAAAAAACCAATGTCTTTTCAAAAGATTTACAGACAATGCAAGCACTATAATATTGAGAATATTCAAAATTTTGTAACAGATCTATGTCAGATTGTTTACAACTGTAAGTTGTTCAATCCAAACGAATCTATATTCTACAAAAAAGCTGAACACTTGGAAAAGGTTTTGAAAGAGAAGATAATTCCCAAGGTTGAAGAATCACTTAAAGTAAAAAATTTGAAATTCGTTGATTTTACCGAAGCTGCTGAAAAACCAGCCCCTGTAGCCGAATCGAAGACACCAGAAGCCCCTGATGGCAATGAAGTCATACAAAGCAAGGAATCTTCTGAAAAAAACGAAGTCATTGAAGCTAATGCCAACATAACTATGGACACTAGTTTACTTGACCCATCCCAACTGGATGGTACCGATGATGGAAATGGAGTCTTTACCGCCGTTGATGGTCGTAAGTTTTTAACATCTGTTGATGTTGCCAGCAAATTCACAAAAGTTCCAATTGGCAGTATTAACAGATATCCAAATTTCATAAAGGAAAGAACAGTCAATTACGAAAGAAAATTGTTTGATGATATTAATGAACACATTGCTAGAAAAAAAGGTAGACCTACCTTAAAGAGCAATTTGGAATTGAGATTCATCAACTTTATGAATGAGGAAAAATTGACTACCTTTCCCTTATTGGACAACAAAGCTGAGTTTGTTTTCGATGGTAATGTCAATACTTATGAACAAGTCAAATTTAATATTAAAAGAGGCTTTATAATTGATATTTATGAACTTTACAAATCTTTGGAACAAGTCACTGCCTATCAAGTTGAGAATTGTTTAAGAAAAGATAGAGAAGAGATAACTAATTTTTGTACTAGAGTAAGTAAAAGGGCATTTGCATACTTTAAAGATCTACCTAATGAACCTGATGTAAATGAAAAGGTCATTGTTGATAGATTTTTAATGGATGAAACAGTATTTGAAATTGGTTCTTTTGTATTATTAAAAAACCCTGTTGATCCAACCAGACCTATACCGGCTCAAATCTTTCAAATCTGGAAAGAACCTTCTGACAGTTCTATGTGGATGTCTTGTTCATGGTATTTAAGACCAGAACAAACTGTGCACAGAGCCGATCGTGTATTCTATAGAAATGAAGTTGTCAAATCTAACCAATCAAGAATTCATAGAGCAGAAGATATCATAAGTCTGTGTTCAATTGTGCATTTTACCAGATATGTCAGAGCTGAACCTTTAGATGTAGTTGAACCAATGTTTATTTGTGAATATAGATATAACGATAGTTCCTACAAATTTAACAAAATCAGAACATGGAAGGGTGCGGTTCCTGAATGTATTAAAGAAATAGGAGAAGTTGATGTTCCTTTGCCGCAATTGAGATATATGAAGAAGTTTGAATCACCATTAAAACATTTAGTTGATGCATCTTTACCGTTGAATACCGATGCTGCTCAAAAGGTATTTCCAGGTTTGCAAACCGAAGATGACAGAGAACAACCTTCTATTGGTAATGTATACAGAGATAAAATAATAGATAAGGATGAATTAGGTGAATACTCGACTTCAAGAGTTTATACCCAAAGACACTTGATATTGCCACAGCATTTTGATTTGCTACCTTCAAACATCAGATTTGATCCAGTTAATCAATCTTTCATTGATTCCAGCAGTGCGTTGTCATCGTTTGTCTACAAGGTATATGATTCTGGAATTAATGTTAGTAATTTGTTGAAAACTGGTGGAAGCAATAAAATTGGAACACACAGCTTTAGCAGAGCTTTACCACAAGTTTCAATTTCTAGTACTGGGACAAAAGCTCAAAGACTAGCTACTTTGAATAGCTTAGCCCCTGGACCTACTGTATTTAAGACTAAGCATAAACAAGTGAATTCTGGAGGAGCTAAAAGTACACTAGTTACCAAGCCCTTCAGAGACGAGGAAATGAAGTTTATGACAAGAAATGCTGAGAATATGAAACCATCCATTACAAAGACCATTCTAACCGAGGCTGATAAAACAAAAAAGAAGTATACTTCATTGCCATACATGCAAAACAAAAAGACTAATAAGGGTGAAATATCAGGAACCAAAAGTCATTATTTAGATGCATTGTTGCAATTAAACAGACATTTCAAAGGAAATAATACTTTAATCAATGAAAACAGGGAAATCATTAATGCAAATGATATGTACTTATTGAATGAAGAACACAGTTATGTTTTAAACACTCCGTTGTTGAACAATATTGAAGGATTTGTTAGAACCGATAATAACATGCATTTTGAAATGATTAAGAATGTAGAAAGTTATAATGAACAAGTTGTTGATAAGAACAAAGAATTGATATTGTATAACAACAAAAATTTAAAGAATGAAGAAGAAAAGCTACTGCAAGAGTTTAGAAAGGAAGATTTCAAACAAAAAGAAGCTGAAGAAGAAGAAGAAAGAAATAAAGTTGTCAACTCGGATGAAGAAATTGACAATTTGTACTTAACCAAAAACGAAAGAAAAAGAAGAAACTCTGAAAGTTCAATGGACAGTTACATTGATTCGGAGTTATCTGACAGTGAAATAATTGAAAGAAAAGCTTACAAAAAATTACAAAAAACGAAGCTTGTGAAAGAAGAAGATATCATAAATAAGTACTACAAATATGTTGATGGTATGAACAAGGGTGATTTGATTTGGTTTACTGGTCTCTCTCTCAATATCAGCAAAAGAGTAATAGATTATAAAGATCCAATGAGCAATGTTGGTCCAAGTTTAGAGTACTTGAAATACAAGCTGAAAAAGGAAAATTCAAAATAAATTTATATTCGGGTAATTCTGTTTTATATACATCGGGACTATTTCTTAAAAGGGTAATTCTTTTTTTATATACATCGGGATTATTTCTTAAAAGGGTAATACGTTGACTTCAGTTATTACCTTTCATATATTTTACTCCCACAAGTACAGAAGTTTAAAAAAAATGTGAAAAATACTCATATTAGGGAAATTTTCAGTTAACTGCAATTGAATTTTAAAACTCTGTATATAAACGTTACGATGATTAACAAAATGTCAAAGTTTTTTTTCAAAATTAAAGACAGTTATGAATTTGAAATTATACTAATAATACAAATAATTGAAAACAACCCATAAAACCATATATTATATACTACAAATATGTCTGATTTCGATAAATACACTACCCCTCTATCCTCTAGATACGCTTCCGAAGAAATGTCCTCCATTTTCTCCTTGAGAAACAGATTCACTACCTGGAGAAAGTTATGGTTAAATTTAGCCATTGCTGAAAAAGAATTAGGTTTGAACATCATTTCTGATGAAGCCATTGCTGAAATGGAAAAAAACTTAGAAATCTCTGATGAAGAAATCAAAGCTGCTTCTATCCAAGAATCCATCGTTAGACATGATGTTATGGCTCATGTTCACACCTTTGGTGAAACTTGTCCTTCCGCTGCTGGTATCATTCATTTAGGTGCTACTTCCTGTTTTGTTACTGATAACGCCGATCTAATCTTTTTGAGAGATGCTTACGATATAATCATTGCTAAAATTGTCAATGTCATTGATAGATTATCTGAATTTGCTGAAACCTACAAAGATATGCCTGTTTTGGGTTGGACTCATTTCCAACCAGCTCAATTAACCACTGTTGGTAAGAGAGCCACTCTATGGATCCAAGAATTATTATGGGATTTAAGAAACTTTGTCAGAGCCAGAAACGATATCGGTTTAAGAGGTGTCAAGGGTACTACTGGTACTCAAGCTTCTTTCTTATCTTTGTTCCATGGTGATCACGATAAAGTTGAAGCTTTAGACAAGAGAGTCACTGAATTACTTGGTTTTGATACCGTTTACCCAGTAACTGGTCAAACATACTCCAGAAAGATTGATATCGACATCATTGGTCCATTGTCTTCCTTTGCTGCCACTGCTCACAAGATGGCTACTGATATCAGATTATTGGCCAACTTGAAGGAAATTGAAGAACCATTTGAAAAGCAACAAATTGGTTCTTCTGCTATGGCTTACAAGAGAAACCCAATGAGATGTGAAAGAGTATGTTCCTTAGCCAGACACTTGGGTTCTTTATACAACGATGCTGTTCAAACTGCTTCTGTCCAATGGTTTGAAAGAACTTTGGATGATTCCGCCATCAGAAGAATCTCTATTCCAAGTGCTTTCTTAACCGCTGATATCTTATTATCCACTTTATTAAACATATCCTCTGGTTTAGTTGTTTATCCAAAGGTCATCGAAAAGAGAATCAAAATGGAATTACCTTTCATGGCCACTGAAAATATCATCATGGCTATGGTTGAAAAGGGTGCTTCCAGACAAGAAGTTCACGAAGAAATCAGAGTTTTATCTCACCAAGCTTCCAATGTTGTAAAGAATGAAGGTGGTGATAACGATCTAATAGAAAGAATTAAGAATACTGAGTTCTTCAAGCCTATTTGGAATGACTTAGATACTCTATTAAGACCTGAAACCTTTGTTGGTAGAGCTCCTCAACAAACTGAAAAATTCATTAAAAACGATGTTGCTAAAGCTTTGGAACCATTCAAGAGCATGATCAACAAAGAAGAAGTCAAATTAAGCGTTTAGGTCTTTTATATTACGTTTATAATCTGATAAGAAACCATTGATTGGTATTGAATAAATTTTATATTTATCTTGTTTTTTTTTTTTTTAAATTAAAAAGAGTTAATTTTTCCGATGGTAAAAAAGGAGATTAAAGACTATCTCATATATGGGTTGTAATCTTTAAACAGCGAAATAAGATTTTCTGTTGGAGTATATAAACAAGGCTCAATGAAACAGTGAGTGTTTTTTTTTTACTATATTAATTTATTTTCCTTCTTCCAATTAATGTGTTAACATCAACCATAAACTAATCCTCTGCTTGTATCAACACAATGGTTTATAGAATTGGTATTGTTCAATTAACTTCTACAAATAGTTTAGCTAATAATTTAAGCAAAGTCAAATCATACATCCAAAAATCGCTTTCAGATGATTTGGATATTTTAGTTTTTCCAGAAGCTACAGACTTTATATCTGAAAACAAGGAACAAAGTTATGAATTAACTCAAAAAGTCAATTCAGATTTCTTGACTCCTTTGCAGTCATATATTAAATCGTTGGAATTGGCCAAGTTACACATATTTATAGGCATCCATTTACCATCCATCAAGACTCCTGAGACCAAGGTAAGAAATTGTTTACTTCATATTTCTAATACAGGTGCGATTATTAATAACTACCAAAAGATACATACCTTTGATGTTCCTAAAGTAGACATCATAGAATCAAACTTGGTTGAAAAGGGTGTTGTATTGCCTGAACTACAAGTCATTGATGATATGAAAATTGGTCCAAACATCTGCTACGATATTAGATTCCCGGAACAAGCTTGCTATTTAAGAAAATCAGGAGCAAATATTTTACTGTACCCTTCTGCATTTACCATGTTGACAGGTAAGCTTCATTGGGATCTTTTAGGAAAGGCTAGAAGTTTAGATACCCAGTGTTATTCAGTTTTAGTAGGTCAAGTTGGTAACCATAACGAAAAAAGAGCCTCTTGGGGTCATTCAAAGATTGTAGGACCATGGGGTAATGAACTATTGACTTTAAAAGAAACTGAGGAAGATTATGGATTCTTGGAAATCGACTTAGATGAATTGGAAAAGGTCAGAGATGGTATGCCTTTGTTTGATCAAAAACCTGATAATATGTTTTAAGTTATATATCTATAAGTGTTAAAATTACTGCTTAATTTGAAAAAAATGTACTTAAGTCTATCACATCGTGGCCTTCATCTTTCTTGGCTAATAACGCTTCTTGCTTATTTATATCAGAATTTTTGTGTTTTTTGTTTTTTTAGCTTAGGTGGCTCTTGTTTATAATCATCAGCAGATATATGGTTAATATTTTCAGAACTCAAAATTGAAATTTCTGTTGGTTTTTTTGTAATGTAATTATTAACAACATCAAGCATTTTCTTTGATGAACTCAAATTAATTTTGTTTTGACGAATTCTTTGATAGTTGTCAGTATCACCACTTAAATCATTATCGCCAACATTTGCATTAATTATCTTCTGAATATTTATGATTTGGTTTTCATATCTTTTAATTTCTTTCTGTTTTTCTTGAATCATCATTTGCAATCCGTTTGCTGTTCTTAAATCATTAAATTTTTCAACATTACATTCTAATTTAGCTTTAAGAACAATCCAAGGAAACTTTTTTGCTACAGTTTTGGAGTTCAGATCAACTTTATAGTCATTTTCCAAGGATTTCTGGTATTTTTTGAATTCTTCAATACGGCTGTTGGAATTTGTTCCCATTCTTGAGCTCGATTCGCTTTCAAATTCAAAAGATGCTTTTAAAAATTGACATAATTTTGCAGCAAATACTTCATCTTCTTCTAAAGTTTTTTGAACAGACATCTCCAAAATGATATCACTATCACTATCGGTTGATAATATAACTTCTTTTTCTATGAAGCCACTTTTGTCATTGTCAGACAAATCGCTAATTTCATTATTAACATATATCCCTTTTAAAGCATTATAAGCCAATCTATCTGCCTTGTTATTACCATCAACATTTAAGTGACCTGGAACCCATTTCATTTGGAATATATCTTCTGCATCAAACTCTTTATAAAAAGTCTTGAGCTGTAAATATGGTTTCATACATGTCTCAATATAAGACCCATTAATAATAGTATTTTCATCTTTCAAATCAATATTTGCAAGATGCTTTTCAATAGCAAATAAGGAGTATGCCGAATCCGTGTGAATTATAACATTAAAAATCTTTTTAATAGAATTCTTATTCAATACTTGATACATTAATAACAGATCTTCAAATACACGTTTGCAAGCTGACAACTCCGCAATATTGTTAGTTTGTTTATCAGAAGTAGTAATTTTATCTGGTCTACCACCGTGTTCTTTCAACAATTTGGACAAAATGTTTCTGTCCTCTTCTTTCACGTATTGCAAATCATAATAGATACCTCTTCCCATACTCTTAAGGTCAGAAGAGCCATCACAATACGCATGAATAATGCTTTGATCAGATTTTTTAAACCCAATGTACGGCAACTTCTCTATATTTTTTTTATTCATGTACTTCTCTTCATACACATATAGCTTATTCAAAAGATAGTTGTAAGCATATTGTAACGAAGGAACTTTTCTTTGAAATGTTGCACTTTTTTCATTAGCTTTAACACACTTGTTTCTGTAATTTTGATGAGTTTTTAGTAAATTATAATTATCAAATATCACAGAATAGTTATCAAAACAGTCAACAAACATATAAACCGGAGAAGAGACCCAATTAAAAGATGTTTTATTCACATTGTAAAGAACCGTTTTTTCCAACAAAGCAAAATTTAAGTTGTTTATAGGACAATTGTATACATCATAAATCTTTCCTTGAGCATCTTTCACTGTGTCTTTAGTTTTATTGTAAGGGGTAGTCAAAGTGCCATATTTTTTCTCATGATCAACCTGAAACAAAATTTTCGAATCTAATGTACGTTTACTAGTCTTTTGTATTGTTTTACTTCCATTTAAGTACAATTTTGCTTCCCCTTCTGTGCTGAAAGATTTAAATTGTGATCCCTTATAATTGGTAACAAGAGGTTCTGCTTCTTTCCAAGATAAAAACAATCCTGTTTTAAAACCTTTTCTAATAGCATAAAATTTCTTTTTAACCATTTATTAGAGCGTAGATATGTTATTGGTCATACCCTAAAGCTCATCCTCAGCCTCAAAGTTGGCAAAACTTTTCATAAGCACGAATATTCAGATTAGCTGGTAACATTGCACGTGACTAGCTTATAATTTTTTTTGCGCTGTTCCTTAATTTTGCAATAGCAAATATCAATGGTGAATATCATGGAGTTGTATCATTCTGAGCTTATATGTGTGTATACTACTAGCAAGAGTAAAACTTCAAAGGCCACAAACCTATTTTGTAATAACCATACTAGGGGTATTTTTAAATTGTCACATAAAGCGTAAAGGAAGCAGTTGTTGTTTTTAACACCTTTGTTTTTTAGTGTATTTTTTTTTTTTATAATAATTTTTATTATTTGGCTTATTTGTAAAGCAGCTAACATGATAAGACTATACACTAAATTCCTTCAGCATGCTGATCAGTATAGCACAATATACTATACAATTACAGATCACTTTAAAAATGACATATACATATCGGAGGATTACCCTATAAATTTCAACTACATTGATTTCAGTACGAGCTACAAAGATGATTTCGAAAACGAAGTTGACATTCCCATAGACTTTTTTATTAATAACTATATCAACTTCTATAGTAATACAGATAACAAGAATGCATTTATAGACAGTTTTGTATTTAACAAAATAGAACATCATAACAATAAAAATTATCAGTTGATCTTACAAAAGAATGAAACCACATATTCTTTCATAAAGGTGAATAGTCAACATAAAAAAAGTTATTCATTCAATGATTTGATAGATATAAACAATTTGCTCACAAAAGACATATTTGATATTTTCAATGATATTAAAACTCTTAAGGCTAGCATTAACAATCATAAATATCATGCTTTGTATAAGTACATATACCTTGATGAGATAACAACTCCAAAACCTCGAAAGGCCATAGATAATATAAAGACAGAAAACGAACAACTATTACTGCTGAGCACCAAATATGAATTAAAATCTCCCACGAGCACACAACTTCATGAAGATCATAATGCTTTGGTAAAAAAACGGAAACAAAAATTAATCAAAATCAATGAACACTTGAAAGCACTGTTACAATTAGGAACTCTTGAACCCCCTGAGAAAATTGTAAATGTTATTGATTCTTTAAAAGATGAGGAGCTGATGAAATTTAACTGTAATATTAGCAATTATTTGTTGTATATGAAAATAATATCCCAGGTGTTAAAAATACCTCTGTTTTACAAAAATCAAATATTTGTTGTCAAATTCAAGTCTGTCAATTCTTACGGTATCATTTTAAACAATGATACTGGAGAGAAATTGAAAATAATTCCATTCTACATCAATAAAGACAAAAACGTTGTTAATATTAAAAACTTCATCATAGGCTATAATTGGATCTTTGAGTACAATCAATATTTATGTAATTTTCTTCTTTAATTTTCTCATTGTATCTTCTATTACTTCCGTTTTTACTTTTATTTCACCTTGCAGCATCAAGTTGTCTTTTTCATAGTATATTATCACTTCAGTTTTTTTGGTTGGTTTTATAAGCACAACATCGTTTAGAATGTAGTCATAGTAAATGTTCTCTTTATCTAATACATTTTTGTTTTCAATGCTTGAGTCTAGCAACTCATAGAGATCATTAATACTTTTAATTTTTTTATCGTTATCTTGGTTGCTTGTATAAATTTTTTCACAGTAATGTCTCCATAGTACATTATAGAAATAATCACTTTCCAAGCCTTTTATTGTGCTTAATACACCTGTATTTTTCAACTTTTGCAACAACGCTTCATTACCGAGATTATCAAACTCTAGTTTTACTATTTCCTTATTAATGTATTTACATAACAAGCTTCCATTTTTCAAAATCATATCAACATAAAAACCTATACTGAAATCTTCAACAACAACCATACGAAACTTCAAATTCAACAATATTTTTCGTTTTTTTAATTCTATTTGAACCCTTCCTTCATTGCTTACATCAGTAATTGGAATTTTGTAAAGCTGTTTTTCTTTGTAAAATAGTTGTACTTCTAAGTCCTCTTCACTTTCATAAGTATGCATAAACAATGTTTCATTTGAATACAAGATTTTTTCCTTTATTTCAATTTTGTAGTTTTTTATATCTTCTAAATTCAAATTACTTTCAAGTTCGTAATACTGAATTTTATTATTTGTCAATTCACTTCCTTTTTGATTGCTACTTTCAAATATTTTTCTGTAGTCATTTATAAATATTATTATACTACAGGTATCATTTAACAATCTAAATAACTTTTGATAATTTTGTTCACTATTGATTCCTGCATTGATATTAATCATATTTTTGACAAAATCATTTCTTATATCAGAAAGTAATTCTAGCAAATCTCTGCTGATATTCCTAGTAAAATGAACCATTACATTTGTATAAACAATACCATTTGTTGTAAAAAATAAATCTTGAAGCTCTTTGCCTAATACTCTTCCTA
>ERZ794936.595-NODE-595-length-15937-cov-34.732779_pt1 | contig 15937 bp, 6 predicted proteins | sample MGYA00511083_ERZ794936 | MGnify/ENA primary metagenome ERZ794936 (study PRJEB30137, sample SAMN04331409) | food metagenome | isolation source: Y2 must sample point D1 replicate A | place: Australia: South Australia | collected 2014 ... | reverse complement strand
AAAAAAAAAACATCACCACAAATAAAAGCGTTGTTTTTCACCGGTCTAGAGAAAACACGACCATGATAATTAACCAAAAAAGCCAATGCATTGGTATTCGTTGATATTTTTATATTATACCTTTAATTATGATTGAATCTTGTCTGTTCAGGCTTAGTCTATGTTTTGTTGTTTAGACAATTAACTTAAAGAAGGTCAAAACACTGTCCAAAACGTACACAAGGTTTTTTTTTTTTGAGAAGTTAGCCCCTTTTGCAGATGCTCTACAACAGTCCAACTAAATCAGACTCGGAGTTGTCTCTTGTTTCAGACACCTCGTGCTCTTCATTTAATGATGTGCTAGACTACTCCACTCGAGGTAGCACGCCACAAGACGGCAGCGCCTTCCCTAAAGACTCCTTGTTGCCTCAGAACTTACATGGCGATGAACGCGAAGAAGCCCCTTTTGAAAAAAAGGACAAGCAAATCTCGCAGCAACCTTATGAGAAAACAAACAGGAAGTCCAAGGGCTCAAAGGAAATGTCCAATCTTTTGGAAGCGTTGACCTACGATCCGGCATGTGAGTACTCTTTACCAACAACGTATTTGCGCGCTTCTAGGAAAAGAAGAACCGATGATTACGAAGCAGAATTGGCTCAAGAGGAAGCGAATTTAGCGGAGAGAAGAGCATTAAATGCCGCGAAAAGGAAACCATCGATGCAAAAGCAAAAGCAGAAGCAAAAGCAAGACTTGAAAGAACAACGTAAAAACACTGTGGAAGAAAAAAAGTTGGCTTTACAACAGAAGAAACTGGCCTCACGGGAAAAAAAGTTGGCTGCTCAAGCTAAAAAATTGGCGGCACAAGAAAAAGCTTTGCTAAAACTAGCTTTGAAGAACGAGTACGAGGCTCTGGGGGAAGCAAGTGCTGGTTCCAATGGCCCTACAAGACCAAAGAGAAAGTACAAGAAAAGACAAAAAGCTGAAACTTTTATTGGAAGCGCTGAACCAGAGATCTCTGCTACACCTGCAAAAGCAAGCGTGGAAAACGCTTTACACATGGATTCGAAAAATGAAAACGATTTAGACGCACAACTGACTGCTTTTATTGAAGAGACACCGCTCCACGTTTTATCAAACACTTTTTGGATTGATCACAAACAAAAATTTTCTGAAAGTGAGTTTGATTCGTTTGTAACTTCCCAAAACGTCAGTAATATTCCCGAGCCATGCAAACAAATTGATATCATCGTTTCACCTTTGCATCCGGAATACAAAGAAACTTTCCAAGTGGATTTCAGTCAAAAAAAAGAAAAACTACTGGTTTACCATCCAATGTTGGAAGTTGGGAAGTTGCTTCATTACAATAGTTTGGTGTATTTCCATGATGAGCAGCAAGAACATTTACTTGGTAATATCGTGCAGCCTTTGTTCCAGGCTTTTATGAACAACGATGCGGTCACATTTCTGGAAAAAATTAGAGAGTACAACGCGTATGTGGAGAGATGCGATACAGTGGAAATGCTTCAAAGTTTGTCCCAAGTGAAGAAGGTTCCTTTAGGGTGGATTCACTTTATCCTAGGAATGGTGTACACAAGAAGTGTCATACCTGATGCGAAAAAATTGAAAAACTACCGAGCTTTCAGCAATTTTGTGTACGGGGAACTGATGCCTTCATTGTTGTCGAAATCTTACAAACAATGCAACATGAACAACGAGAGTGTGTTTATGGACTTGGGTAGCGGTGTTGGGAATTGTGTTTTGCAAGCAGCTTTGGAATACAATTGCAAATTGAGTTATGGAATTGAAATCATGGAAGAACCAAGTAAATTGACAAAAGTACAAGCAGCACAAACCACTTTATACAGCAAATTATTTGGCATAAATTTGGGGAGATTGGATTTCTCTTTACAAGAGTCATTTGTCGGGAACCCCAAAACAATAGAGTACATGCGGCAATGCGATGTGTTATTAATAAACAACTTTATTTTTGACAGTGCATTAAACATTGAGATTGAAAAGCTTATTCAAAACTGCAAGGTAGGTTGCAAAATCATCACATTGAAAACTCTTAGACCGTATGGGTACGTCATTGATGGAGACGATAAATTGAGTAACGTTCTTTCCAGGTTAAAAATCAACAAGTACAAGCTGCCAACGGACTCGGTTTCTTGGACTCATAGAGGTTGTGGGGACTATTTTATAAGCGAAGTTACTGACAGAATAGAGGAAGAGCTATTGACATTTCGTGCCAAATCTAGAAGATCTGAAAAGCGTGTTGATTACAGCATCAAAAAACAGTACGAAATATTGTCAAAGGATCTTTTTTAATATAAACTTTTTCCCGATATATTTTTGAAGTTTTTTTGTTTTCTTATTTTTTTTGTCCTTTCATAAAAGATATATAAATAATCAAGAGTGTATATATTCTTTAATATGAAGATCTTATTTCAAAGCTTCCTTTTGAGAGCTCAACAAGGTGAAAACTGGAGCTTGCAATCTTTCTCTACCTTGCAAAAAATCCAATTCCATTAAAAAGGCAAATTCCAAAATGTTGGCATTGACTTTTTTGCACAATTCACCAGCAGCCAAAGCGGACCCACCGGTGGCAATGATGTCGTCAATAATAACAACGTTAGACCCTTCAGGAAGAGCTTCAACTTGCATTTCAAAAATATCTTGACCGTATTCTTTGGTGTAAACCGCTTGAACAACTTCACCAGGCATTTTCCCTTGTTTTCTCACAGGAACGAACCCAGCGTTCATGGCCAAGGCAACAGATGGCCCGAACAAAAAGCCTCTAGCTTCCAACCCGATGATATAATCGATTTTGACGGTTGGGAATTTTTCTTTAAAGTGGAGAACAAAGGCATCGATCAATTTTTGAAACAAATGAGGAGAGGCAAAAATTGGCAAAAAATCTTCAAACAAAATACCCTTGGATGGGAAGTTTGGATATTGGTGCAGAGCAGACCTCAATTCAATAGCGATGGTGTCTAGGGCAGCTGTATTTGTCATTTTCTTTCGATTGAGTGGTGTCCTTGGGGGGGTATATGAGCCAGTGGTTTTGAAAAACTATTAAATTGGATGTGTTGTGTAGCGTTTTAGTAAAGAGGGAAACTGTGACCTGAATTCAAAAGATGCAAAAGTTACCGAAAATGCTTGGAAAAAGCGATGCCCCTCCGCACCCTTGAGTAAGTCATTGAACGTTGAGAAGATAAAATGAGTGATTTTGGTCAAGCAAAACATACCGAGAAAAAGCGAGGCTAAAAAAAGAAACGCACAAAATAAAAAAAAACAACAAAAAAAAAAAACAAAAACAAAAAAAGGTGTCACACGATGAAACAGCACAATTCCACCATAATCAGATGATGCTTTTGTGAAAAAGTTGTTGAAAAGAACAAGGCAGAACGAGTGAGACACAGTGTTAAAGAGGCCAAAAAGACACTCGTTTTTGAAACTTGTCGATTATATAATTTTGTAAAAACGTTCTGATACGCTTGGCAGATGAATGTTTTCAGTGTCGCGCTTGCCTTGCATAAGCATGAAAATATTATTATCTCGGAACATGTGGTGCCCGAATGGTTGACTAGTGGCATTATTTTCGGTACACCGATTCTAGTACCAGGGGCACGTGAGTATACTGCTTGGATATATTTCCCGTTTCTTTATTGATTTTAGATGCACGACACGTTAATGGTGAATAAAAGGAACTAATTTTTTGAACCTTTTAAATAGAAAGGTAGAAAACATGCCATCAAACTCAAGACAACACAACACACGGGGGATTTTCTGTTTTAATTTTTATTGTGGATTTGGAAATCATTATAACAAAAACACCAATGGCAGGATACTATGCGGCACCTACAGAGAAAAGTTTGGAAAAACCCAGATACTTTGTTGAATTAACAGCACAGAGATTTGCAGATTTTGAGTTGATGAATTCTTTATACTCATTGAAAAACTTTGATTCTTTGCTATTTTTACTTGAAAATCCTATTGATACACAAACGACACAAGGTCATCAGTTTTCTATCAAATTTGTTGTTCCTAGTTTCAACATACTTTGTGTGCTTTACACTTTGGCCACATTGCCATTTCAAAACGAGGATAAAAGACTTGAAAAACTACATCAACATTCTGTTTCTACAGAAACTCTTCAAACGCGATCTATCAAATTGCTTAATGAGTACATTTTGATTTTACAACATTTCGATACTGATTTATATGACGAAAAAGATTTGATTTCACTAAGATGCCAATTTTTCATATTAATAGATTACCTTTTCCACATTGATACGCAATCAAGTCATTCCCAGGGAGCCTTTTCACAAGAACAAAAATTAGACAAGTTTATTCAAAAGTACAGTTCGCAGTCTGAATCCATGAGAAACATCAGTTTGCCATCAAATTGCAGACGTCAGGATGTAAAGAAACAGTTGGCTCACTTGCAATACTTAAACTCTGTTTACACCCCACGGCTTGTGTCTCCGTTTCACTTAAATGATAGCAGCTCTTTGAAAATTGCAGACCGTTTGTTGTTTCCACTACAATTCACCACACAAAGATTTTGGACCACTGTGGAGTTTATTGTGGCAGGCTCAAAACTGGAATCAGATAAACCAATACAATATTTGTCTTCTTACTGGACTCCAGTGCTCAACTCGATTTTCCAAATATTAATCATGAGAGAACATTTTTATGTCACTTTTGAGTTAAAAGGTGATGTTTTTTCGAAAGATGAAAATTTTCAAAACTTGTTTGAGTATGATTCTAAAGGTCTACTCGAACAGCTCCGTGCCGGTCCTGTTGCAACAGCGTTCCACAGTCTCAAGAAATTTCATGGATGGAATTCAAAATTTAGAGAACTTTTGTTTCCCGCTAATCCTCTACAAACTGTTTTGTTGACCGAACCATTTTACTTGAGCGAGGTGACCATTGATCAAGGCATTGCGAAAAGATTTCTTGAACAAGGAAGCAGATCCTTTGCAAAAAAACAAAAATCTGCGTCTTTGCCGGTTTTGGTTTCAAATAGCTCACACTTGTCTGAAAAGGCACAGGAAACGTTTGATTTTTTTGACAATTTGGACGAAAATTACTCTCTTTTGGTGAAAACAATTCTAACATGTTTTATATCTTTTGAAAAACACGTTGCTTACTACTTGGCAAAAATTGACAGCATAAAAAAATATAGATCCATTTTAAAAGATTCATTTGTCTTTTCAGATGATTTCTTTGAACAGTTTGCAATGTTTTTAATCAAGGAATGCTTAATGGGACCAGCAGAGTTTCAAAGATATTTCTCCGTTGATGAAATCTGGGAAAACATTGAAACTTATGAGAAAAACGAATTCAATCTAGAATACCTGAACGTAGTCTGGTTTTTCTCAATTGCGATTTTATTTTACATATCATTTGATGAACTGGATCAAAGAATATATCACATCGAAGAACTACCAAAAGTTCAAGGTGAAATGTACTCTTTTATTGTAGACTTAATGGAAGATGCACAAAATGAACAAGACAACTCAAAAGAATTGACAGTGACATGTTTGCACAACCTTATAACGATTTTGAAAATAATCGAAAAGGTTTATCCTAATCTTATAGATCTGGCACTGTACAAGGAGTTTTTGAATGAAATGAGCGCGTTTAAATTTGATTAATTTCGTACAATTGAGAAAGAGAAAAAAAAAAAACACACATACAAAGCAAAATTATATAATATTTGCTTGCCAATTTACTTAAATAATGATCTATTCAAAAGATAACACAGCACTCATGAAGATTAAACATCATACCCATTTTTGTCAATATTCACGTTCAAATGAACAACGTTTCTCAATATTTTTGAGACCGCCAGAATATGATAGGGAAGGAGTTGGTCTTGGTCGTCTTCTGTTACCGTGAACCACGGGTTCAAGAAGCTCATATCGTGGTATTGCTTCAAAATCGTTTTCAATAATCTTTTGGAGTCTGCATGTGGACAGTTTAGCAAATTCACTTCAAACTTATCAACAAGACCTTCATTTTCGTTATCACCAGCCACTTTTTCATCATCAAAATCAAAATCAAACCCAGTATTTTCTAAATTTTCCTCATCAAACCGCTTTTGCGAGTTATCTGTATTTGTTTTGGTCACATAGACTTCATCATGAGCAGACTCTGCAGAAAACCTGAACCCAGATTTGAACTTTAAAAGAGCTCCTGATTTGATTGAACATCTGTGCTGAGAATTACTTAAAGGCAAAGCATATTTGAAAACAGCCATATAAGTATCGTTTCTTGGCTTGCATAATACAAAATTATCATCAGACAGTTTTTTCTGCTCTTTTAAGTTGTTATAGTCAAAGCTGTTTGGTTTGACGTTAGAAAATTTTCTATTTGGAGCGCATGCCGTGGTATCGTACATGGTAAACTTAGTGTTGAGCCCACAACAAACAACAGCTAAATGAATTTGTTTAGTCTTACTAGACAAACGTCTCCAATGCATCAATTCATCATCCGGTAAAATGGAATCTAATCTCGCTAGCACGATACATGTTTTCAAAAATCCAGAGGCAGCCAAAGTTGACGATGCTGAGGAGTTTGCTCTTGCCGAAGAGTTGTTTGCGTTACTTAAGGCAATAAATTTTAACGAAGTTGCCCAAATTTCATTGCAAAAACTTTCAAATTTTGTTTTGGAATTGCCAACGTACCACGTCTTGACATAAAACTCACTTCCATCAAGCGTCGACCAGGATGCGCTAATCCATTCTTTATCGATACTTCGACTGTAAGCTACGTGAATATACGTGTCGTAGTGGAAATTGTTTAAGGAATTGGACGCAGCGTTTTTTGACAAGTGTAGTTTTATTTCAACTTTTTCAGGCGGATTGTGTGCCAGTTGTGTGTATTTGGAAGTCACTCTTGGCAAAATATTGTATATCGAAAGACAAAGTTTATTGCACTCCTTTATGGTTGTTAGAGGATTGGTAACAAGTTTTTTGATTGGTATCAACCTCAAAAACAATTCACAATTAGGAAGCCTATTAAGTACTTCGTTTTTGACGATCGCAAACTTGTAACACATCTCAACAATAGAATGTATATGCTTTGTTTCATCAAAAGGTAAAAAAATGACCAAAGGCTTGTTTTGGTCTTTGAAATGTCTTTGTTGCGTGAAACAATACGTAACAATTTGGGCTGCTAAAAGCAATAGTGTGTGTGAGTCAAAATTTTTCAAATGAATCAAACCAGGTTCGTCATCAGGGGTCAATTGGACAAGATCACAATGACCTAAATGAAAATCGTTATATTGCAGCACCAAATTGTTCATAAAGTCTAAACAGTCCTCGCTGTTCCCAGATGTCAGCAAAAGTCCACTAAAAGACTTTTCTTTTTTAAATGGCTTGAATCTTAGCGCATCGATAAAATCAAAACTCGAGCTGTTAATCTTAAGAGCCACCTCGTTTCCTTCTTCGTCTTCCTTCTTCACATAAACATTTGGCTCTTCAAGTTTTGCAAAGTCGTCTATAAGTTTAGTACTCTCCATTCTAGTACAGTTTTTGAACAAGCTTTGCAAAGTTGTATAAATTTTGGATTTGCTACTAAGTTTGGTAAAAACCTCAAAACTTCGCTCAGATATCCCAAACTCTTTCAATTGAGGATTAAAAACAATTTCGGACGTAAAACTGTTCAAAAAATCTTGCATGCAGCGAGTGTTGGAAATAGTTGGGTTTTCCGCCAAATAATACTGCGGAATGGAAAAAAGAGGCATATGACGGAGAACAAACGGCAGCACGTTGACCGTATGTAATTCAGGCGAGTTCATTGTAAGCAAATTTGTAGATGGGACTGCGGCGTCCATGTTTTTGTTATCAAGTTCCAATGGTTTTTGGTCTTCAAAATTCAAAACCTGTGTATGATGGTCGTTTTTTTTGTTTGACGGAAACCCCACATCAGTGGTGGTTTGAGCGTAATCTTTTGCAGGAGAGCTTTTATTCAACTTTTCAAAGTTAATGAACTCAGGTGAAAACAAAGCACTTCGTTGAGCAAGAAGCTCATCAGATCTTGCATTCCCACCAAAAGACGTGCCCAAGTCCTGCTTCCAAAACATGGCGTCCATTGTCGCAGGAGATTTGACAGTTTCTGACAACAATGGGTTTTGAGTCATCAAATTTCCATTATTCGAATTAAAAGGCTGTACTTCAAGATCACTTTTTGCAGAGCTCATCAACTTGGAATTCATTTTGTTTTTCAAATCGTTATTAAAGTCCATAGATACCGCATGATGAGGCTCCGCCAGTAGATTGGATGATGGAATAGTTAAGGGGATGTACTGCGATTCTGTACTAAAAGCTGAAGAACTTCTATAGGCACGGTCCTGATCTTCAAACAATGCTTCTGTTGAAGTGGGAGCAGGCTGCTCTGCCGGCACTTTATACAGCATTACTGGATGTTTTGCTGTGAAATCGTGGGACTGGTTTTTAGTATTTGTAATTTTAGCGCTGCTGGTAGATAATGCTGCCAAAGCAGAAAGGGAAGTTACTGGTTGCGTGTGTTTCGTATTTGTTAGTTGTTGGATTGTAATGACTCCGTTTTCATCTTCATCTGAACTCATCTCACTGCCGGAACTGGCATAATCAAAATCTAGATCCATTAACTCTCCACCGTCAGACTCCACCGCATTTTCACACGTTTTGAAACTCTTTTCATCTTTGTCAGTAGGATCCAATTCATTTGAGGCAAGTGCCATAGATGAAAGATGCGCCGCACTAGGGTGCTGAAAAGTATCCAAATCATTTGAGGCTTTCCCATCTTTACTGGATGCTCCTTGGTGCTGATTCAAGCTTGAAACGAAAAATTTCCCCCCATTTTTGTACTTATTATCTACGTTCGCCTCGATTATAGGATTGAAGTTTAGTGGTGCATACACACTTTGTCTTTTTTCTCGCGGAGTTTCGACAGGAAGCGGAGCACCTGGATCATTGTACAAATCTGTTTGCGTTATCTCGTCAAACGGAATGTCTAAATATCTCTTTAGTGGTAAAGTGGATGACGGCACAGATTTGGATGCTTGCTCAGCCGTTTTTGTAAGATTACTCGACGAATCATGCTGCTCGTGTATGTTAAGTAATGGAATATCTGGGGAACCAACTTGAGGCGGCATGTTCTCAGCCACATGGTCGCTTGTTTCTGTGTTCGCCCTGTTCAACTCTTCATTATCATCGTTATCGACATCTTCATCGTCATCATCACCAAATAAATCTTTCATGTCAGAGTCAGTATTATTATTTTCAGCATCAAAGCTGGACACACTAATGCCGAAATCGTTTTCATTTTGCTGAGCTTGTTGGCTTTCCAATGGTGGCACTCCAATTTCCTGCTTTTGAGAAATTTGTGGAAGTTCCATAGGATCTATTTGCAACAAAGCTTCATTGGAATCCAAATGCGCGGTTTCCATCGGAGACAATAAGTGTTCATTCTTTCCTAAATCAGAAGTGCGTCCGTTTTCTTCTTCATATATTATGTTTTGTTCTGGTAACATGGTGTGATTGTTCAGAGAGTCATCTGGACTATTTTTTGTAACATAGTTGAGTAACGGGGAGCTTTTATGCAGCGGTGTTGTAGTTGCACTGGTGGTATGATGATTATTCGGAGAAACGGAGTGTTTATGCGGTAGTACTGACCCTATACTGACATATGGATCACTATAATATGATGCTCCGCTGCTTAAGGGTCCCGTTGAACTTTTGTTACTTGTGGCTCCTTGTATTTTGTATGAAGACGTGAGCTTCAACTGAGCAAAGTCTGAGATCAGATCAAAGGCTTCATCGAAAGAAAAAATTTCTGGGACTTGAGAGTTTGTTGATGGTGGCTCATTGTACTGTAAAGCAGGCTGCACAAACAACAAGTCTAAAGGCCACAGTATGTACTTTTTCAAGGTGTTTTGTGCTAATTGGTCTTGGGCAGTAGCATGAATATATGATGAAATAGGTGGTGTTTGGCCAGACAAATGAATCAATGAAGGTACAATTTTTATCCATTTAATATCATTTTTTTTGTGAAAAAGGTTGATACCGTGCGATGCCAATAATGTTTTTAACACACTTTCGGCATTGATTGGTGGTTCTGAACTAATATTTTTTTCCAAACTGTCTGGAAAATACAATGATGCTTTTACTGAGCTGGGTGCCATGTAGAGTACGGCATGTAAGCGTTTTGGTGCACCATCAAAGTATTCGGATAGCATTAGCATATCCAAGCTCCGAATAGACAATGATAAAGTCAACTCTCCATTTTCAAATAAATGTGGATCAAAATTTATGATTTTATTTTCATCTGTAAAGATACACGAATTTCCAAAGGGCACATATTGGTTATTTGAAGATAGAGATAAATTCAAATAAATGGCGCGTCTTACCGCTTTCAAAAAAATTGCATATGCTGTGGGCAAGTTTGGTTTTGAAAATTGAGCAGTAAATTGACCAACCTTGTCTGGCTTTCTAGGCTTTAAGCCGCTATATTCTCTGTTTAGGAGTTTCGAGTCAAATGGCGGATTTTCGCTGTTATTAGATGATAAAGTTAACATATCCGTGGGGCTCTTCCTTACTTTTGGAGAGTCATTCTCGACCTCACCAGTTAGCTTAGAAAACAGCAAATCATCGTTGTCTGTTTCAGATGCATTAGAACAAGCGTTTTCCACAGGATAAGGCACGGGCACTGGATCATCATTTATACTAAAGCACCATAGTTCTTTTGAGAACAAGGACACTAAGCAATGAGGGCTTTCCTGTCTCAAAAAAAGCTCTGCTTGAAAACACCACTGGTCATCACTATCTGGCATTGTGGAGGACAGGTATTGGTGATAGTTGATTTTTTCAACATTCTTGACTAGCAAATGGCTAGTTAAAAGCTTGTGAAGATCGATTTCGTCAAAATCAATTGCATTGTTAGAGTCACTCAATCTTGAAAGATCCCTGGGCAAAAGAGAATCTGTTTTTTTGCCATTAAATTGGCTGGCTTTTAGAGTCGGTTGATCGTACAGTTCCCCTGGTTGGTCCGCTAAAGACATGATGAATTGACTGAAATAGATGGTAACTTTTTCTTAAAGTTTTTTGATTATCCTTTTGTTCTTTAATTTGTGGAAGCTTCACAGCGTTAATACGGTAGTGCGGTTGAAAAAAAAAAGTTTTGCTTTCCTTAGTATTCAGTACCAGAAACCTCAAAGTAAAAATGTGTTACAACAAACGGTTCTTTACTCCCCCTTGTTTTCAGGTAACTTGAACAAATCTGTAGTTTTTATTTGTGAGCAGCCCTACACTAGAGTAATGGGGATTTTCCGGCTAAATGATTTGGGAGTAGGGTTTCTCTAAATTATTATTTATTTTTTTCTTTTTCTTTCGTGGGCTTGCAAAGAAACGGTGATTTTAAAGAGAAAAACGAGTTCCAAGAATTGCTCTTAACTGAACAAAGGTAATCCAAAGGTTAAACACTCGTTATTATGCACTATTTTATAACATTTACGTCCCCAATATCAGATTGACAATTTGAGCTCACTTTTTATTGCATTGATCCTAAGAGAAACGTGATTTGCCGCACAGCAAGAATCCGTTGAAACCTTTTCTTCGAGTTCGGACAATTTTTTGCAGCTAGGTTTTTGTCAAATTGCCGCTGTTCGGCCAATGAGATAAACTGGTTCGGACGATTACCAACAACAACAACAATGCTGAGGCGCTCAAATGTTCCTGAAACTTGAACGGATCTTCAAAAAACTATCAATGAAACGCTAAACAATTTTGACAGGGAAACTCTGTACAATAGGGAATTGACCCAAGTCATTTAACCATATTTATTATTTTCACCCTTTAGTGCAACGACTCAGAACGCATCATATCAAACTTTTCACAATGAAATCCGCCTGTTCGCTATATAGAGATGAAGATGTTGTGAATTGTGGAGAGGTATTCCGTTACCACATTCGAGTATCCAACTGTACAGAAAACACAGAAGTCATATTTCGTTTCAAAAATGAAGAGTCTATATTGTTGAGACCAGTTTACATTACCGGACCTTTCTCTTTATATGTAGACTGTCGCCCTTATCAATATGACGAAGATAAGGAGTTTCCAGAATTAATCCAATTTGACGCAGACGTTCGCCCAGAACAACATTTTCAAGGGCTGCTCAAATGCAACAAAAATTCCTGGAACGGGGATTGTTACGAATGGACAATTGATGTGATTAGTCAAGTTGCGATCAACCCAAATTGCACCCTACGCTATAGTCTGGAGCTTTTGGACTCCTCCAACTCAAAAACACAATTCTTGCCAATTAATGTTTCAAGAGAAAGCACAATGGATTTGTGGGAGTGTCTTCCGTTAAGGCCTAAAAATGAAGTTCATTTGGTGTTGATTACCCATGGTATTTTCAGCAACATCGGTGCGGACATGCTTTATTTACGGGACAAGCTACTGAAAAGGGGACTTGAGAAAAATTTAAACCTGTTGGTGAGAGGATGTATGGACAATGTGGGAAAATCACACAAGGGCATTGAGTATCTTGGAACTAGAGTTGCTAATTATTTCATAGACTTGGTTGAAAAAGAAGCCAAAAAGTATAATATCACAAAGGTGTCTTTTATAGGACATTCCTTAGGTGGCCCAGTGCAATCATTTGCTATTGCACATGTCTATGAACAAATTCCAGAGATCTTCGAGAAAATTCAACCAATAAATTTCATCATAATGGCGGCTCCAATGCTGGGCGTTGCGGCCGAAATGCCAGCATATGCCTCAATGGCTTTGGACTTGGGAGGACTAGGAAAAACAGGAAGAGACTTGACCTTTAAACACAGACGGTTTTTTGGACGTCCCAACACGCAAAGCAACAAACCTGTGATTGAAACAACAGCTAAATCGCCAGTTTTCCAAAAGTTTCAAAATCGAACGCTGTACGCAAATGTTTTGAATGATGGCATTGTACCGTTGAGAACTTCAGCGTTACTATATCTGGATTGGCATACGATAGATAAGTTGCTAGTGATTTTTGCTCAAAACGGTTTGAATAAAAATAAAGAAACAAAACATGCGGATAACCACACTTCTTCTGAAATTCCTGAGCTTAATCCCAAATCAACAAAATCATTTGCCACGTCTAGCAATTTTGAAGATTCTAGCGAATCAGAAATGAACGACGAGCACAAATCGGAAGAGATCGCTAAAGATCAAGAGAATGATGAATTAAAAAACAATGAGTCGGCTTCTGAACGTAGCAACAATATTACTCCTATAAATCTGGCCGATCTGATAAAACAAAAAAAACTTTCGAAATTTTCCAGAATCCAAATTATAAACGATAGCGAAGACAGCGAGAATGAAGTATCTGATGACAGCAAACAGGCTGAAGGCGAAATTCAAAAACAATCTGAGTCTTTCAATCCACCACCCAAGGCTTCCGCGCTTTTGTCGGCAGCACAGTTCATGTTTGCGCCTTTACCCACGGAAAAGTATATCATTAGCCCAAGTTCAAGAACAGCTGACATAATTTTGCATGATAAAGTTTATTCTCCTAGCCAACTTCCTGCTCCTCACTACGTCCACAGAAAGACCATCAAAAAACTTATTTATCCCAAAGACAAAGTTCACAGGAAGGAGGAACGAGTTGCAAGATATTGGCAAGAAAAGATGGACTGGAGAAAAGTGTTGGTTGTTTTACAGCCAGATTCTCACAACAGCATAGTGGTAAGAAGACGGTTTGTCAATCTATACGGGAACGTTGTTGTCAAGAATTTGGTTGAGACCCACTTTTAGGTGTGCAAAAGTCACTATTTTTTGTTATAAGTATACAATTGGTCAAAAGGCAAATATTGTTTACAGCCATTATCCGATCATCAACGGTTCTTTGGATGGAGGATAGGGTTCGTTAGGATCGATTTGAATAACCTTATCTGGGTTCAAAATACACTTAGGATCCATTGAAAATTTCAGCTTTCTCATCAAATCAATTGCTTCCGGACCCAATTCCAAAGGCAACAATTCTCTTTTTCCAAGCCCAATTCCATGTTCTCCACTAACAGACCCTTCCATTTCGATACCTAGCTTTGAAATATCTTTGGCCAACTTTTCGCACCGCTCTAGTTGGTTTTCCAGGTAGTACAAATCTATATGAAAGTTTCCTGACCCAATGTGAGCAACAGTAACAGATTTCAGCCCGGATTCTTCCACCATTTTATTTGCTTTCATAGCAAAATCTGGAACTTTGGAAAGAGGGACAGCAACATCAGTGATCCATAGTTTGATGTCGCCAATGTTCCCGTACCCCCAATCTAACATGATGTATAGTGCGTTTTTTCTGGCAGCAAACAGTTCCTCTTGTTCATCTTTGTCCTTTGCAAACAGAAATTTGGTACAGTTATTTTCTTTTGAAATTTTGGACACTTCTTTAACTAATTCGTCAACAACAACTTTGTTTAGCCCAGAAATCTTTAAAAATAACGTAGGAACCTCGTCGTAGGTTTCAGTAATTTGCTCACAGTAGTTGACAGCTTTCATCATGTTTGCATCCAGCATTTCAACAGCTTCCAGTTGAAGACCTTTTTTGAACATAGCAGAAACAGATTTGCAACAGTTTTTCAAATCATCAAATTGAACAACGGCAACGGTTTCGTATGGATTTTGCACTTGCAACTTCACGACACACTCAGTAACAACCGCCAGTGTCCCTTCAGACCCACAAAGCAGCCCTGTAAGGTTATATCCAGCACTTGTTTTTCTGGGTCTTTGCTTCGTTTTGAAAATGGTACCATCTGCTAAAACGGCTGTGATAGAGATCACGTTGTTGTTCATAGACCCATGCTTCACAGCACCAACACCAGATGCATTCGTAGCAATCATACCACAAACGTGTGCACCAGGCCCACAGTCGCAGCCCAAAACAAGATTTTCACAGCCAGGAGTTTTGCTTAGATGTTCGTTAAGCTGGTTCCAAGAAACACCGCACTGCAATTTTGCGTCCAAATCGTCAGGATGAATTTCCAAAATCTTGTTCATTTTGGAAGTATCCAAAACAATTCCCGGTCTGGTTGTGAAAAAATGACCTTCCAAAGAAGTCCCACCACTGAATGGAATAATGGGAATACTGTATTTATGAGCAACTTGAAGAATTTCACTGACGTCTTCAGTCGAGGTGGCATAAACGATGTATTTGGGAACTTGCTCTGGAAGTGGCTTTGTTGGACAATAGCCGTTATCTGTATGGTGCTCAAGTTGTGATTCAGTGTTTGTCACAAGCTCATCTCCGATTATGGTTTTGATTTCTGCAATCGCTTTTTGTAAATCTGCTTCGCTACCATATTTTGGAGACTCCAGGTCGGATATTTTGATTGTTGAATTGTACAAAACTTTGTGAAGAAAAGCACCATTTTGGGAATCCTCGATAGCGGGTTCTTTTTTTTTTTGTGATGTGGAATACAATAGAGTGGCCCCAACTCCAATTGCCACACCGCCAACTAAGGGAAGAAATGTTTTTGAAAAACTGGCATTGTTTTTGCTTAGAGTTGATTGTTGTCTCAAATGAAAATGGGGTTTAAATTTTGGAAATTGTTTTGAAAATGTTCCTATGTGCTTTGACAATTTTTGCGACAACATCGTTTAACGGGCGCGTGCTGGTAGTTGAGGTGCTCGTTGCCAAGTCCTAAATTTAAAGTTCTCATACTGAGCTTGTAACCCAGTTTGCAAGTGTATACAGTGAAAAGTTCAAGAATTCAAGATCTGTGAAGCGCAATTGCTTAAGGCCATCGTTAAATACCAAAAGATAAGCCATCTAAAAGTAAATTTATCGATATATTACTCATAGTTCGGATTAGCAGTTACAACAAAATGGCCAAGATCTATTGTGCAAAAACCCACGTGAAAATATGATCTTACAATGGAAAAAAAAAAAAAAAAAAAAACCCCCAACTATTTTTTTTGGGGTTTTT
>ERZ794936.592-NODE-592-length-15966-cov-34.552511_pt1 | contig 15966 bp, 7 predicted proteins | sample MGYA00511083_ERZ794936 | MGnify/ENA primary metagenome ERZ794936 (study PRJEB30137, sample SAMN04331409) | food metagenome | isolation source: Y2 must sample point D1 replicate A | place: Australia: South Australia | collected 2014 ... | reverse complement strand
AACAAGAACCCAATGACATAGCAAAGAATATCAACGAAACGGAACAAGAACCCAATGACATAGCACAGAACATCAACGAAACGGAAAGATCAGAAAATAAAAGTGTACAAAGCGAGGATGACGATTTTGGTAATTTCTCTGATGCCTCAATTGACGAGGATTTGAATGTCAACACTAGTCAATTTGAAACTCCACGTCTGAAAAACACTAATTGTGATGAGCAAATAAATTCCATAATCGAACTCATGTTTAATGATACTAATAATCCTGAATTCACCCATGAAGCAGAAGTGCTCGAGTCCCAACAATCGAATCATTGCGATATAAACTCTTTGTTGAGCCCCAGATCAAGGATAATCTATGAACAACTTGTTTGTTTGCCCATACAGGAAGAACCTCCATTATTATGGAGCAACTCATATATGCGAGTTCTTTTGTACAATATATTAAATATCAAAGACCATGATAAGATAAAACATGAAGAACTAAATACATCTCCATCAAAAATATCAACGCTCGAAACCAATACACCTATCAATTCGACGATGTTTAATCAAATAACAGAACTTTTGAATATAAAGATTCAACACCATGTACCGGAAACAGAAAAGTTTGAAGAACCCGTACCAAAATTCAATATAAATGAAATGAAAACCGAATTGCTTCAAGAAATACGAAATTTGTCAAACAATAAAGAACTATTGGAATTGAGTAGTGAACTTATAGATATAAAACTTACACACATGGAACTGTTAAAAGATAAACAAACTTATGAACAAGTGATCAATAATTTGGTGGGCCATACTCAAAGATTGAGAAGAAATGAAATTGCAAAATACAACAAAAAACACCACAGACAATTAAAGAGAAATTCCTTGTGGCCCATCTAAAAATTCGTTTCAACCATTATGGTTCATTTTTTTGAGGACTCCTTACTTATGAAATATACAAAAAAAATCTAAATAAGAAAAAAAAAACACCATCTATTAATGAAATTATAATAGTCTAGGTTCTATTTTAGGTTTTTTAACAACTCTTCTACTATTCCCCCCAGTTGCACTGCTTTCCTTTTCGAAATCAGAAACTTCTTTCCATGATCTTCCTTCAGGGTCTAGATCTTTGACTTTATAGATTCTCACTAACCAATTTTCTGAAGTGAAAGCTTCTTCAAAATAATCAAGGTCGTAAACGTGCGAGCTCTTAATTTTCGCATTTCTCACTCTGTCATTACCTTCTTGTGAATTCCCAAAAAGGGATGGGAAATCGTGATAGCACATCTTATACATCAAACTATTTTTCATTGTTTCACTTGCAGCTTCATCAACCCTATATTGTCCATCAGCAGTGAAATAATTTGGTTCATGAATTTCCTCAGGCCAAATACCTTCAGAGATTCTAACCATCCATAAAAATTTGTTAATATCGTCTCCGCTATAACCCAACAACCCACCAAAAACAACCAAAACATAGTCAACATCATGTTGTTTGTAAATTTCATACGCCTTCTTCTCAGGAGATGCCATAGCTTTCCCAACAATAGCAATGTGAGTATTGTTCCATGTGTTGTTATCCACCAAAGTGGTTCTGTCAGCCATACCACCAATTTGATACCCGTAATCCCACCAAGCGGCAACTTTGGCATCTTCTTTGGTGTTAAATCTCAACCATGCATATGCTTCTCTGAAATCATCAATATAAACTGGAGAACCATCTTCATTGGTTTGACCGCTTAATAAAACAACAGATGGTGAAGAGTAAGCATTGGAAGTAACCCATGTACAATGATGCACAAACAGATACAAATATCCTAAAAAGGTTGAAGAAACAATCAATTTGGTAGAAATTTTGAAAAAATTGGCAAATCCCTTCAATTTCATGCCTTGGCCAGATAAATCATTTCTAACTCTCAAGTATCCATGGAAAACATTAGACAAAGCAATTGCAGCAGAAACACAAATAATTGGAGTCAATGTCAACATCAATCTGACCATGACACCAGCGAAATAAGAACACAAAACGGAGTAAGCAATAATGAAAACATGTTCGTCTTGCAATTCACTGAATAAGATAAACACACCACATGGGAACAACCAAATCAAAAATTGGGTGTCAAAAAAGAAAGATGGCCAAGCCGTTGGCTGATGTTCAGAAACAGAAGCAATGATTGGAATGTGTATTTTAGCATAATCTGTGTCCCACAAAGAATAAAATCTACCGGTCCATGGTGCAATCAACCCAAAATATGTCAACCCAACAACACCGAAAACACCGAAAAGGATCAACAACAAAACAGAAGTTTTCAAAAAAACTTTGAAGTTGTCATTGCTGATTTTGGACTTGATATAGTCACCGATCATAAAAAATTGCAACAATCCAAAAACACCTAATGCAGCCATATGGTCATTGGATCTGATTGGTAAGAACCCAACAAATGGAATTTGCATGGAACTCAACGTACCAATACAATACCACGTACAGTAGGCACTATAAAGCTTGTGATTGTATCTGCCCATCAACAATAAAATAAAAATGTGCAACGGAATGATATTTGTAATAAAAACGTACCCACCCCAAGCACTGACCATGTAGAAATAGGCTAATGCAGCAAAAGTGCCCCATGCAATCGAACCTGTTTTCATAGCTTTGATCCAAAAGAAGAAAGTGATCATCAACAAAGTGATTGCAATGGCTTCGTTATCGTAAGACCCAGCAACACTTCTACTGATGTAACCAGGAGCAATGGCGATGAATCCGGCACTCAAAAAACCGGCTATTTCGTCATTATGATAGCATGCTTTTGTGAAATAGTATGTGGCAATGGCAGTCAGCCCACTAAAGGCAGGAGCAAACAAAACACAGACGTTTCTAATGTCGATTGGTAGACCTAGATAGTTGTTCAAAATGTGCCAAACCAACCCACTGGTTGTCATTAAACCAGGATATAGTGTACCCCCAGTGACTCTTCCCAAGGGATACCATGTTCTGTCGTCAAACCAGTTCAAAAATTTGTGGAAACCATTAGCCACAAGGTATTTTGTTGCCCTGAAATTGAACCACGGATCAAATTCGTGGATAATGGACTCAAATCTAATAACGGAAAATAATCTTGCTGATGTTGCTGCTCCGATTATACAAATAAAAATAACAACTTTAAGAACGGTTGAAACTGTTTTCAACAACGAAATTTTGTCAACCATGGTGAAGTAATGTGTTATTCAGTTGTGTAACTAAAATCTCGTGGTAAGCTTTTGCGGTGGATCTTAATGCTTTAGATACTTGACAACCTTTGCTATAAACGGCAATTGATACACGGTTTTGTAATGTTTAGTTTGCTTTCAGCCTGTCCCTATCACTGTGGTTTACCAAATTGTAGGAGACTGACAGTCAATCAAGAAGAAACGAAAAAGAGTACACCTACACTTTACAATGTCAATGAACTACTAGCACTACTATTTAAAAGACGTGTACGTTCAAAATGACAACAATGTTTTCGCTTGTGTTTTTTGTTTTTTCCACAAACTCTCTAGCCCCCAAAGCAAGGTAGAAACTTGGTGTTAAAAATTTTAGCATTAACCGGCTTTTGGTTTTGTGATTTATCTTTTGTCACTTTTAAGGAATTAAACAATTATCCGATATAGTGTAGCGGCTATCACATCACGCTTTCACCGTGGAAATCGGGGTTCGACTCCCCGTATCGGAGTTCATTATTTTTTATTTTTTTTTTTACATATTTAAATTTTTGAAGTACATTAATTCAAGAAGCTTACTGTTTGTTAAAATAAAATATATGTATCATTATAAGTGTTTTCAAGGACTAGTATAAATATATATAGCTTTACTCAGCATCTGTTGGTGTTCTTCCAGTAAAACCAGGCAAAGGAGCTGCAAAATCTTCATCAATATGTCTGTATGGGTCAGTTTTACCAATATTGTCAATTAGATCAATTTGCTCTTTTGATAATTTTTTGTAGTAAATGTTTGATTTGATTCTTTCTCCGTTCAAAGATCTAGGAATAACAACAATACCCTTTGAGATCAAATAAGAGTGAACAACTTCATTGGTGGTCAAGTCAAGTTTTTCGCTTAATTCTTTGATTAATGACAATTTCAAAATTGGAGCACCAGAAGAGCCCAAAGGTGAATAACCTGTCATAAGAATGCCCCTGGACTGACAAAACTTAACAAGCTCGACTTGTGGGTTTTGTGGGTTCAACTCGACTTGGTTTACACTTGGCACAGTTCTGATTGTTGGGTCGTCAAATAAGTTTTCCAAGTAATCAATACTGTAGTTGCAAACACCAATACTTCTGACTTTGTGGTCATGTTCGTTCAAGTAAATTCTTTCCATTTGTTTGTATGTTTCCAAATAGTTTCCCTCATGTTCATAAACCGGTTTCCCCTTTTCGTCTTTTGGTTTCCCAATCAAATCACCGGTTTTAGGATTGGTGATCCTTGGGAAACACAATGGCCAATGTTGTAGTAGCAAATCAACATAATCCAACTGTAATTTTTTCAAAGACAGTTCAAGAGATTCTTCTACTTCATCCCAACGGTTTGGCCAAACTTTTGTTGTGATAAATAATTCTTCCCTTTTGACAACCCCTTCTTTGAACAATTCTTGCAATGCTTCACCAATCGTTTCTTCAGTGCCGTAAAAAGCAGCTGTATCAATCATTCTGTACCCAGCTTTCACAGCCGTTTTCACGGCTTCTTTTGTTTCAAGAATTCTTTCTTTTGGGTTGGCTGTGCCTAGCCCAAAAGCTGGCATTAGTTTTCCATTGTTTAATTTAAAGTCAACTTTGGTAGCTAGTAGTTTTTCGCTCATCTGGGTTGTGTTTTCGGTTTGTTTGTTTGTTGTTTTTTTCAATATGGAATACCTTAGAGGTTTTTTTGTAATAAAAGGGATGCTCGGCTAAATAAAAATAGATTACATATCAATCAACATTTACAAATTTGAATCACAAAAGTGTACATGTTTGAAAAAGAAAATCATGTTCTTCTTATATAAAATTTTTTGAGATTAATTTAGATTGATATCTTTATAATGTCCTTATTATAGACACCCTTTTTTTTTTTGTGCGTGTGTGTGCGTGTTTGTGTTTGCTTTTTTTAAACGTGAACAATCTTAGCACAAATGTGTTTTTTTTTTTTTCCTTGAAACTTGTATCGCTTAGTTTTCTGTTCAGTTTAGTTTAGTTTAGGTCAGTTTTGTTGAGTTTACCGATTCAACGGAAAACCTGCAGCTGATTGGAGTAAGTAATATTTGTGTTTTTTTTTGTTTTTATTTTCCTTGTGTTGGCCATTGATGCAGCAACCCCCTAAAAACCAATTAACCGGAGTTAAGTAACTGCTAGTCAGGTGACATCGAATATTTTAGAAACAATGCAAGGAAGTTTATAGTCATTTTCAAAACAGCATTGAATCAAGGATGGAAACAATAGACCAAATTCGATCTGAACTGGAATACTAAAAGAATGGTTCAACTTTTTTTTTGTTTTTGTTTTTTTCACTTTTTTTCACTTTTTTTTAAAACTTGTAACTCGTGTATATAATCAGTATAAATCTATATCACATGCTTTTGGAGGTGGAGTGGGTCATAAATATTTTCAAAGACATTATAAATAAAATAATTAAAAGAAAAGAAAGAAAGAAAATATCAAAATGGTTGTCTTGTTAAAAGTCTCATTCGAAATCAATTTTAACATTACTGATTTGTTCGATAATTTCTTTTGGTAATTTTTTGTAGTGAAGACTTTGTGGAAGTCTTTCTGTTTTCCAGGTTCTTGGAATAATAACAAGGTTTCTGTTAAGGAAATAAGAAATAACAACTTCGTTGACACTCATATCCAATTTTTCACTCAATTGTTTGATCAATGGCAGTTTCAGTGCTGGACCACCTTGAGAACCATATGGAGTGTAACCAGTAACAACAATACCCTTTTCTTGACAATAATCAACAATTTCGTTTTGTGGTTTACCTGGGTGGATGGCAATTTGATTGACTGATGGACACGTTTGAATTGTTGGGTCTCTGAACAAATCTTTCAAGTTGTCAACAGTGTAGTTGGAAACACCAATGCTTCTGATTCTATGGTCGTTTTCGTCCAAATAGATTTTTTCTAATTGTTTGTAAGTTTCCAAGTAGCTAGCATCTTTTTCTTCCATGATGTTACCTTGGTCATCTGTTGGAGTGAAAACAATGTATCCAGTTTCATTATCGGTAATTTTTGGATAGCACAATGGCCAATGTTGTAAGACCAAGTCCACATATTCCAATTGCAAGTTTTTCAAGGAAGTGCTAAAGGATTCTTCAACTTTATCCCAAAAATTTGGCCAGACTTTTGTTGTGATAAACAATTCTTCTCTTTTAACAACACCTTCTTTGAAAAGTTCTTGCAAAGCATCACCAATCGCTTTTTCATCTTGGTACAAATAAGCAGTATCGATATGTCTGTACCCTGCTTTCACTGCAGCAATGACACAATCCTTGACAATGGATTGATCTTCTGGAGCACAGAAAGTACCGAACCCTAGAGCAGGCATGGTTTTACCGTTGTTCAATTTGTAGTTGACTTTAGTAGCGTTTAATTTTTCAGACATTTTTTTTTTTATTTATTTTGATTGTTTTATTTGGTTGTTTAAGGGGTTTGTTTCAATTTGTTTGATGGTTTGGGGTTGTGTTTAGTGTATAACATTAAGATAGAAAATTTGGAATGATAGAAATTAATAAAAAAATAATCTGGAAAATTTAAAAAACAACATGTCTTTATATAAGTAAAATAATCTTTTCAGATTTCATGTATTGCTCAAGATCTTGAGTTATGTCAACTTTTCAAAACCTAGGGGTGATATTGTGATGCATTGGTGTGTCTTTGGCAAGGCAAGGAGAATTCATACCCAAACTAATAATTTTTTGTTCAACATAGTTGTTAGCTTTGCAAATTTGGTCATTATTTGACAATTTCCTTCATTACAACACATTGATGCTATGGACTACCTGTTAAACTCCTTTGAAAACAAGGTTTCCACTTTAAATCAAAAAATGCATTTATTGACCACACTTGTCCTGTTTTCAAGGTCGGTTTGGTGAATTATATGCATTTACCCCTTACTTTGTTTTTCTTTAGTATGGATGTGCCTATATTTTGGTACAAATGCGTCATAAAAATTTGATGCAAATCTTTTCCAGCGACGGTGTCAACATTTTGTCTTTCTGTGCGTGTTTGTGCGGTGTACAAGATGGGGTGGCGCCAGTAAAGGCACACATCGATCTTTAAGGGGAGAGAGAAAGAAAAGAAAAGAAAAAAAGAAAAACGCCGCGCACAAAAGTTAAATCAGAGCGGAATGGCGGCACTGTATTTGACGCTGTCATTTTATGCCGCTTTGTTCTAAAGTTTAGTGTCATTGTAAAAACATTGCTGTTACAAAGAGAAAAGAACAATAGTAATGAGATTTTTCCGAGAGTTTTTGTTTAAACGGAGATACATAAGAGTTTCAATCTCCGGTTTTGCATGTTTCAATAGTGGAGATGGTGGAGTAGTAATTTTATGTGATGGTTTGACTAAATGCATTCATCGGTTGGGTGACAAAAACCGACGATTCGAATACAAACTCATAACAGAAGATCGTAAAATTTTTGCACATGTTGTCAACATTTGCGATGTTTTTTTTGTTTTTTTTGTCTTTTTTGTCTTTTAGTTTTTCTTGGCTAGTTTTGATATCATATTTGGTTACAGGTAGCTAAAAAAACTCATTGATTTGGAGTCTCTTTGCTTTCTTTCTCTCTCAATTGGAAATTGGGATATAATCATAATAATAAATTTGACTTGCTTTTAATTTTTTGAAAAAAAACTCGGAATTTTCAAAGTCTAATTTATTGGAAACTAGACAAAACTCACTTGAACCGAACAATATTACTAAGTGAACTGTGTGCTAATTTTAGTAAGTTCGGTTGAAAAAGCTTAGTAATGTTGGTTGAAAATTATAGGTATAATCAGAGATTGGTCAAGTCAATGGTTCTGTGTATATTATTTAATCTCTTAATCTGATATCAAAATAATATACATATATGTGTGTGTGTTTAAGATCATCTTATACAGACACGAATGTGATACTTGCGAAACCGCACTTTCAATGTTCTAAGGAGTTGACAACGTTAATTGCTCTTGTTCCTTCACCATTTGGCCCATGATATCTTTCTCTTGCAAGAACTTGCTAATGGATCATTTACGTAATCAGAAATAAATCTAGTGTTCAAGTATGTGTTAAGCTTATACGCTGAAAAGGGAAAAAGAAAAAGGTTGCATATCTTATGTATTACGTAAGTAGTTATTATTCATCAGATTAGTTTGGGATTTTGTTCATACCGTCCAATTCATCAATAACATCGGCTGGTAGAATTTTGTAATAAATAGTGCTACCTGCTCTTTCAGGTTTCCAAGATCTTGGAATCGCAATGATCCCCTTGGTTAGCAAATAAGAAATCAAAACGTCATTAACAGAAATATCAAATTTCTCCGCCAATTTTTTAACCAATGGGGTTTTCAAAATAGGACCTCCAATGGAACCATATGGAGAATACGCCGTTACTGCAATGCCTTTAGATTTGCATAATTCCAGTACCTCCAACTGAGGGTTTTCTGGATTTAATTCGATTTGGTTGACAGCTGGCACAGTTTTGATACTTTTATCGTTCAACAAATCTTCGACACATTGAGATGTAAAGTTTGAAACCCCGATATTTCTGATTCTCTTGTCTGTTTCATCCAAATAAATTTTTTCCAATTGTCTGTAAGTAGTCAAATAATCAGCATCTTTAACGGTCAAAGTTTGACCCTTTTCATTTTTTGGAGTCATGACTAGATATCCAGTTTCGTTGTCGGTAATCATTGGATAGCACAATGGCCAATGTTGTAGTGCCAAATCCACGTAGTCTGTTTGCAAGTCTTTTAAGGAAGTGTTGATTGAGTCATCTACTTTATTCCAAAAATTTGGCCAAACCTTTGTTGTGATAAACAAATCTTCTCTTTTAACAACTCCTTCCTTGTACAATTCTTGTAGTGCTTCACCAATGGCTTTTTGTGTTCCGTACAAGTATGCAGTGTCAATCATTCTGTATCCAGCTTTAACAGCAGCAATCACAGATTCTTTCACTAGATGCATGTCTTCAGGTTTAGGAGGGTACGCTGTTCCCAACCCAAAGGCTGGCATAGAGTTCCCGTTGTTCAATTTGTAGTCGACTTTTGTTGCTAATAATTTTTCACCCATTTTCTTTAGTATAGTAGTGTCAAGTGCTTGTTGGTGTTTCAGGTATTGTGCTTTTACTATCAGAGGACAAGAATTTAATATATATATATATATATATTTCAAGCAACTCAAGATCGTTTGGACACACTAGACGAAACTTTGCTCTTCTTTATATACCTTTTTTTTTTTTGAACAAATTTAAGCTTCATGAAGCATACCTTACTAAACTAAAATTGAAGACCTTGTTTATGATTATTTATTTTTTGTCTAATTTTGTTTTTACTTGACAATCGGTACTTTATCTAAAAATGCATTTTGAACCGAAATGCATTTTCCAAACCTTTTCGTATGTATATTTAGCAAGTTGTAATACATATTTGTCCCTCTCCCTTAAAGCACTTCACGTTGTATAATGTATTTGCATCTTACACATTCCTTTTTGTAAATTGATTTTTTGTCCCAATTTTTATTACTCCGTGCAAAAAAACCGGTGCATAAGCAGCGTCAAATAATAATGTCATTGCATTGCATTAACCTTTCACTATAATATAAAGTTAACAGGCACACAAGGAACAGTCTTATTGTTAATTAAATGACAATTTATAGTTAGTTTACGGACTATATATATGTCAAAAAAAAAAAAAAAAAAAAAAAAAGAGCCTTGATTTTATTTTTTTTTACTTTCTCTGTAATCTCTTATACGGCATTGTCTCGCCCGCGCATTGCTTTGAAAGCTCACACTAATCTTTCGGGTTAAGCAGCTAGAGATTCATTCCCCTCAAAAGGTCAGCATTATTCATGCACGGTAATCACCAAATGCTCAACTCGAGAAAGAACTTTTTTTATTTCAGATAAAGTTGGTAAGAGTCTGTGTTGCCAAGTGGAAAGTGGGTATCAAATTCATCTGAAATACGACAGCAAAAAAAAACTAGCTGAATAGTTGACTTAAAATTTATTTGTATCACGTGAAATAGAGTTTTTAATTTGTTTACTTTTATAACACAAATTAGATATCTGAGCTTCAAGAAGTTCACTAAAGTGATTAATAAAAACCTTACTTAATTTGTAAACAAAAAAAAAAGTTTATTGCTTGGAATCAAAACAACTATTGTCACACTTGCATCATTTATACTATCCTATATACATTTACTCAAAGCGCATTTCGCTGCTATTGCGCAAGGTTTCCTTATTATTGCATCTCTTGTTCAAGTTCCGAATCCACTTTTTCGCCGGTTCAACTTGAAAACTTTCAAATTGCAACTCCTCACACACCAAATATTCATCATTAAGGCACTTGATCAAAAGTCTCGGTCCCAAAATTTCGTCATCATAAGGTGCAAAGCTTCCAGGCGGGGCTTGGCGTAACGCTTCTGGAATTTTAGAAGGGTTGTTAAATTCTTTCAAACTTGATAAAATAACTCGTTTCAGTTGAAAACTAGAGGTTTTGTCGGAATGAACAAAGTTTTGTTTTTTTGATTTGTTTAGGTATTGTTTTTTAAAAGTGTAAAGCTTTTTCAAAATACCAAAGTTGTTCAAAATGGTTGATCTCGTAAATTTTTCCCAATTGATTTGAGCTACATTTTTTTGCAGTTTTCTAGCCCACGATTTTTTGTATTTGGATTCCACATATACATTTGTGTGGAACATTTCTTGGTTCAAATATTCATGAAAAAGGGAAGATCCAATGTTACCCATCTCATTTTTAAACACATTGAATACATCTCCATAAAGTCTGTTTTCAGCGGGAATAGATAGGAAGGACAAATCTGCATTTTGTCTTTGCATGGCACACGTTTTAACCTTGCCTTCAAACATGTACCGAAGCTTTGTCAAGTTTTTAGCAAGCACATCTTCAACCTTCAACGGCATTGTTTGAGTGACAATCCTGCCTGCATCAAATCGGAAAGGGTCCAGGTTTTGCAACGTCACCCCACACTCGTCATCTTGATTCAACAATGTGTACTGCAATGGAGACGACCCTTTGTATTTCGGGAGCAAAGAGGGGTGGATGTTCAAGCTGTACGGTATCTTTGACAATATTTCGTTTGGAATCAAAGCGTCGTATGATACAACACAGCACAAGTCATAGTCGCAGTTGTTTATCTTGTTTCTCACTTTAGAATCAATTTCTGTGGCAAACGGAAGTTCATAGTGTTCACAGTATGTGTGTATGGAAGGAATTGATAGTTTGTCTAGATTGCGCCCATATTTCTTAATTTCCGGAGTGACAATATCAAATGTATACCCTTTGTTGTTTTTTCTCAAAACGTTTAAAGCTCGTATGCTGAAGGTGTCGGATCCAAAAAACAAAACTCTCATTTAAATTGCGTGAATAAATGCCTGAGCAGTTGACTTTGTACATATCGTTTCGCTTTCTGCTGAAGAGTAGCTTTCAAATGAGCACCATTAAAACCATCTGTGTTAATTGTAAAGCTCTTGAACAAAAATTTTAGCACCCGGTCTGTTTTGCAAAAAAATACCGATTTTTTTTTCTTCAGTTTCCTTTTATTTATCATGATTTGGCGTGAAGGAGTTGATCATCTCTTTAATGATATTAAGCCTCTCGTCGTATCAGCCCATATGGATAGGAAAAAGAATCTATAGAAGCCTGTCTATACGCCATTGAAAAAGAAGCTCTAAAGTTGTGGAAAACAGAAAAAAAAAAGAAAAACGTTTTAAAACATACAAACATACAAACAAATGGCCATTGAAACAGTACCTGCTGGAAACGCTTCGGGTTCTCAAACAGAAAAAGACATGATCATTCCTGCAGACTTGCAGTCGTTGCAAAAATACCTTTTAGAGCAAGTGCCTCAAAGCGAACCCAATAACAAATCCGCATCAGCATCCATTGCATTGAACGGATACATGGCCAAAGTTCAGAACGAAATTCTTCCCCTAAGGCTTGAGTTCAACGCATTGCTAAAGCAAATGGCCCATCTAGACAATCCGCAGGAGTCTGGTAAGCAAAAATATCTGGCTTTGAAAGCGCGCTTGGTCACCGTTACAACTAAAATTAACGATTTGAGTCAGGAATTCAAAAAGTTACAACCTCTTTTATACATTTTGAAGAACAATCAAAAAATATTAGAAACCCCCAACTCTTACTACATATTGGAAACGCTAGATCAGCTTCCGCAACCAGAAATCAAAGTTCCATTGCCTAAGCAGTTTCAACCGAAAATCATAAACACTTTGCCGAATGCTGTCTCGAACAGCACGGGGGTCAACACTGCTGTCTCAAGTGCACAAAAGGCAACCAAATCCCCAGTTAACAGTGTGAACAGCCCTTCCACCCCGGCAACTGCAAAAACACCGGGAAGCGTGGCTGCTTCTAACACGGTAAAACACAGCTTACAAGGAAATTTAGCCTCTGCTTCAACATTCTCCGGCATTCGGAAAAATGCCAAAGGCTCTGGTGCGAATGCACACGCTTCCAGCGGGTCCGTTAAAAAACCAGCTACAAACTCTAAAAGAGGTACTCCACAGGCGTTTTCCCCGCTCTCAGCAAATACACCGGTAACCAATGTTTCTGCGAGCAATAATAGTACCAATTTGAGCAATATAGGCGCCGTTTACAACAGCGGAGGAAGAAGCAAAAACCATGACCAAGTCACTTCGGCACCTTTGTCAAAGGCCAACAGTGCCAATGAAAGTCCGTCCATGTATATGAATACAAGCAACATTACGCCAGCTAATATTTTGCAAAATTTGAACAGCAGCATGGGGAATAACTCGCAGTCATCGAACATGGGGGCACTTTCATCCAGAGTGGGCATGAATGGTCCGAGTGGAAACATTGGCCAACAGCGTGTTAATAATCCTAATAGCAACTCCAACAGTAACAATATAAACAATAATAGCATGAACTACGGCAATAATATGAATAATAGGGTTCCAAGTACAGATAACAGTATGGGAGGATATGGGTACAATGGAAATTTCAGTATGAGTCCAAGTAGCATTCTTCAAAACATGAACAATCTTCCCAACAATAATAGCAGTGTTGCTTCTGGAAACATGAGCCCAAATGGATCTTTGAACACAAACAACAATTCAGCGGGGATGCTAGATCTCAATACCTTAGATTTATCAAACCTTGATGACTTTTTACAATGATTTTTTAACCCACTTAGATTTTTTACTGTTTCAACATTGTAAACTTCAGATTGAATTTATCATCTAAATTAAGACTACTATAAAAATAACAAATTCTTGTCGTTACAAAAAAAACACTTATATTCTTAAACGTTTTTTACATTAGAGGAAATACATATATGAGCTATACATCGATCTGTTTACACACACATATGCATTTTTTTTTTTTTTTTTTTTATATTAGAAGAAGATTCAAATTTGTTAAATAATAATAAAAAAAAAATGTTTTATGTCAACATATTAAATTTACCTATACTAAAACTTTAGGAATCCGCTTATAATTTTTGCATAGCAGCAACATCAGAAGATTGGACATAGTCTTCAGCTTCTTCGATTTGTTCTTGCAATTCTTCTAGAGAGACTTTAGAATCTTCAACAACACAGTTGATTTGCAATTTTTTGATACCAAAACCAATTGGGACCCAGGTGTGAGCACCCCAGACCAAACCATCGATTTCAATACCTTTGACGTGAGCAACCATAGCTTCCAAATCGGTTTCATCATCCCATGGTTTGACATCCAAAGTGACAATGGATTTAGCAGCTGGTTTAGCTGGTTTAGCAGCTTTTTTAGCGTGGTATTCAGCCAATCTTTGGGCTTTCAATTTTTCAGCAGCTTCATCAACTTCTTCGTCGTCAGAACCGAACAAATCAACGTCATCGTCATCTTCTTCTTCAGCAGCGGCAGAAGCAGAAGCAGCTGGAGCTTTACCGGCTGGCAAAGTTTCAAATTCGTCAGCTTTGGAAGCAATGTGGTTGAACCATCTGGAGAATTCTGGGAAAGCAGTTTGGAAAGCTTTGTAAACGGTGACATCAGCTTGGGTAGCAGCAGTACTGGTATAAATGTGCATTTCTACATTTTATTTTTTTTTTTTTTCAAATAAAAAAAAAATATCCGTAAAATAAACAAACTTGTTAGTATTTAATGTTTTTTTGAAACACAAATTGTGAGATTAAAAACACAAAACCGGTCTTTTTTTCTTTTTTTTTGCTCAATGGATTTTTTTGCTCATGGTTCAACTTGGAAAAGTCTCTCAGGTTTCTTTAATTGTTTTTTTTTTTTGTTCTGCAACAGTATTTGTTATGTGCATAAGTCAGATATCAAAGGTGTCTAGCCTTCTTTTCCTTTGTCAGTCATACCGGGGGTCTTAAGTCCCTTCATAAACATGGACCAAAGAATATCGATCATCATTCATATATATATTATAGTAGCACAACCGTTTGAAGCAAAAAAAATAACAATTGGTGAAAAAGTAAAAAACAACAACCAACTTTCAACCAAATAGCACAAAAAAAAAAAAAACACTGTAAGCAATTAAGCAAAACCGTAACTTTCACGTTTTCAAATACCACTATGGTTTTCTTGAATTTTTTTTTTTTTTTCACCAAGCTAAAATTATAGTTCGTTTGAAAATCAAAAAAAAAAACAAAAAAACAAAGTAAATTCAGCTCATTGATTTCGATGAATATTTTTTGAATACATACCCGTCAATGTAGGATTTGTCAGCCAAAAAGGTGTTCAATTCCTTTAGAGTTTCAACTTTGGAGAAGTCAGAGAAAGACATTGTATATTGTTGTTAGTGGGTGAATGTGTGTTTGTTCTTTTGAGGACGGTTTTTTTCTTTTTTCTTTTTTAGAAATTGATTTAGAAATCATAGGAAACAAAATCACAGGAGAGAGAAATAACCGATCCGATTAAAAAATGTTCAATGAAAAATCATTATTAATTTATTCATCTCGAATATCTTTAAAATTACCATATCTTATATACTAGTGTAATAAATTCATGAAAACATCATCAACTTTGTCGAGATTTTGGTAGTTGGAAAACTTTTCATCTTCGACAACAAACACCTAAAATTTCGCAACATTTTTTTTTTCGAAATTTTTGTTTTTTTTTTTTTTTTTTAAAATTTTAAACAGGAAGATTGAACTTTTTGGTGGTTGTCGATCGAACTCGAAAGAATGAAATTTTTTTGTTGAAACTTCTGTTATCATAGGCAGAGCAATGAGAATGACGGGTAACATTATCTCACTTCAAAGATCTTTCTTTACCAAAAATTGCCATTGAGTTTCAAAAGGTGCCTAATTTACCCAATAAACTAATTAACTAAACCATTTCCTAGTAACCACATGAACATACCAAGTGCAGCTGGTTTGGTACAATACACTGCACACCATTGCACTTGTTTAAAAAGTGAAACTACTGGAGGATACTCGTTTTCGCAGTCCTATTATTTCTGGCTCAACTTAGAGTTTCGTCCATATTCGTACAACGTGATACGATCATTTTGAATATATAACCCTTTTATGCTTTGAGAACCACCAGTTTGTTCAAAAAACGTGGCACAAAACAATCCACGTGGTGCATTTTGCAATAAAAAGAAATGTTTCTTCAAAGAGTTGCATCACATGACAGCAGTATATTAAGCGAGTTGGACAAATTTAAGGGCTTTTTTTTTTGTTTTTACATTTTGCTTTGATTTTGACAATTATTGTTTGTTTGTTTGTTTGTTTGTTTGTTTGTTTGTTTTGATCTTTGTTTGGGTTGTTCTTTTTTGG
>ERZ794936.591-NODE-591-length-15983-cov-182.966286_pt1 | contig 15983 bp, 8 predicted proteins | sample MGYA00511083_ERZ794936 | MGnify/ENA primary metagenome ERZ794936 (study PRJEB30137, sample SAMN04331409) | food metagenome | isolation source: Y2 must sample point D1 replicate A | place: Australia: South Australia | collected 2014 ... | reverse complement strand
GCCGACTTTATTCTTATAATTTATGCTACTTAGGTCAAGTTTACACTTATTTCATTACTCATGTCAGCATTCTTTCTCTAATTATATTTTTATTTTATTTTTTAAAATATTTCTTTTTTTATATAAAATTTATATATATTTTATTTTAATTAGATATTCTATTACCATATTATAATAATAATAATAATTATTATTATAATATTTAGATATTCGGTTGAATACTCAGATCCGTTATATTATTTATGAAATAATTTTTAATTATTTATAAATGTTCATTAAATATATTAATCAGTGCATTTTTACATGTTCATTAAAAAGTGATTATTGTCAAACCCATTAACTGATTGTATAGATACATTTTCATATTAATATCGATAATTATTCAATTTAGAACCTTATATCTTAATCTGGGCTGTTTCCCTTTAGACTATCTACCTTATCGCATATAGTCTGACTAATTAATAATTAAATATTTTAATTTCGAGGTTAATATATATTTGATAAAATTTTATCAATCTCCCAAATATAAATAGTGCTGTACCATTAAAAATTATTAATAATTTTATTATTTAATATATTAATTGCTATACTTACATATATTTCATAGAAAACCAGCTATCTGCAAATTAGATTCAACTTTCTCTGCTTATCATAATTCATCAGATGATTTTGCAACATCAACCTGTTCGACCGTTTCCGTCTGATTATAATAAGTTCATTTGCTTTCGGGTCAATTAATATTAACTTTTAATATATATATATATAATATTTAATTATTCAATTTAATTATAATTTACATTTTGCTAATATTAATAACTTGCTGACCCATTATACAAAAGGTACGTTATTTAATAAATTAATATAATAACTGCTTATAAAATAACTAATATTTGGATTTCCCTCTCGGTACTTTTTTATTTATTAATAGTATTTAGCCTTAGAACTTGTTTGTCCTATATTCTTACATATATGTCTACATAATACTTAATTTTATATTATATATATTTAATATATATAATATATGGCTATATCAATTTCTCTCACCAATACTTATGATATCTCTGTTGATTTTTTTTCACTTGAATTACTAAGATGTTTCAATTCATTCAGTATAAATCTATTTATAAATTTCTCTAAGGTTTTTAATATAATATTATTATATTATAATATATATATTTTATGATACCCTATATCTATTAATATATTTTCCTTTCTTAATTATTCCTTTAAATCTTTTTTATAATTATTTCAAATCTATATTTACTTATATATTTATCAAGGATAAAAAGACTTGAACTCTTAATGGTTGATTTGAAGTCAACTGTTTTACCAATTAAACTATACCCTTATATTTCTTATATTTTTATATATATAATATTATATAATATAATATAAAAATGAATATTATTTTGATGTTTTATTAACATTAATATAGAATAATACATTTTCAATTGTTGAAATAACAGGAACAATAATAACAAAATATGCAAAATAGATAAATGTAGCAATTTGTCCTACTTCTACAAAAGGTACTTCAACATGTACTTGTCCAATTAAACCTAATAATACAAAGTTAAATACAAATACTCAGAAGAAGAATTTAGATAATACTTTAAATGTATTACCTCTAATAACACTTCTATCAGTATAAGGTAAAACTAATAATACTAAAATAGCTGCAAACATAACAATAACTCCTAATAATTTATCAGGAATTGATCTTAAAATAGCATAGAATGGTAATAAATATCATTCAGGTACAATAGAAGCTGGTGTTACTAAAGGATTACCTGGGATATAATTATCGGGGTGCTTAAATTTTGGACTATCTCTTCATAAACATTAATTAAATTTATACATTTAAATTTATTTTTTAATTTTAAATATTATTAAATTTTAATTCAAATTTATTTCATGTTTTAAATAATAATGAATCATCAGATATTTTATAAGCTTTTAAATTATATAATTTATAAAAATTATTAATTATAAATAATTTTTTACCTTTATTAGATCTTGATGGACAAATTTTATTATATTCATTATAAATTATATGTAAATTTTCATTATTAATAGATCATTTAAAATAACCATTTTTTGCTTTATCAAAATAAATATTACCACCAAAAATATCTTCATATGGTTGTAAATCTAATAAATATTTATTTGTAACTGAAATAATTAATTGTGGTTTAATTTTTAATAAATTATTTTTATTATGATAATAATAATTAATGGTTCCATCAGCATCAAAAAAACCACTAAATCAAGCATTATTTTTATCTAATTTAATAGGTTTAATAAATTCAATATTTAATAAAATACATACTTTATTAAATTGTACTAATCTTTTAGAATTTCTAATATTACCATTAATTGCATTAACTAATTTAATTAAATCTAATTTATTTTTTAATCTATATCTAATAGTATTTACACCTGATTTTAATTTAATTGATCCACTAAATTTATTTTGAATTTGTCTTAATATTTTTTCATCTTTTAAATCAACTAGAATATCTAATGAAATATATTTATTTTTAAGAATTAAAAAATATCCATTTCCATCAATTAATCCAGCTAATCATTGATTAAATTTAATATTTGATTTATTTGTTTTAATTATAATATTATTAAGTAAATTATTATTTATTTTATTATTTATTGAATAATATCTTAATGAATTACAATATAATTTTAATAAATTTATATTTTTATTATTGTCAAATAATTTATTAATATTATAAATATTATATGTATTATTTATTAAATTATTAAAAAATAATGTTTTTAGTGTGCATATAGTCTCTGAGGTACCTACTAAATAATTATTATAATTATTTTTGGTTACCTGCTGATTGTTTCCTTTATAATAATATTTTTCTGTATCTTTATAATAATAATTATTATTATTATAATTATTTTTAAATAAAAATTTAATGATATTCATATTATATATTAAATAATATTCAGCTTTATTATAAATTTGTAATAGAAATTTCCAGCATATAGCACATGTTAAAACAATAATGAATAACATATTTATCAATATTGTTAGGGCCGCCCCTTGTTGACCCATAGTATTAGGTGAGAAGAATACAAATAATGAGAAGAAAATCATAAATACAAAAATTGTAATTAAATCTTTAAATACAAAATATCCATGCATAGGTAATCTATCTAAATTACCTGTAATACCTAAAGGATTAGATGATCCATGTACATGTAATGCCATCATATGCATAATTACTACAGCTGCAATAATAAATGGAACTAAATAATGGAATGCAAAGAATCTTTTAATTGTTGGATTTGATACTGAGAAACCACCTCATAATCATGATACAATATCTTGTCCAATAAATGGAATAGCTGAGAATAAATTAGTAATAACTGTTGCACCTCAATGTGACATTTGTCCATATACTACACAATATCCTAAAAATGCTGCTGCCATTGTTAATACAAAAATAATTACACCAATAATTCATACTAATGTTCTAGGTGATCTATATGATCCATAATATAATCCTTTACCAATATGAATATATAAACAAATAAAGAAGAATGAAGCACCATTAGCATGCATATATCTTAATAATCATCCGTATTGTACTTCTCTCATAATATGTTCAACTGAATTAAAAGCTAATTCAATATCTGATGAATAATGCATAGCTAAAAAAATACCTGTACAAATTTGAATAACTAAACATAATCCTAATAATGAACCTAAATTTCATCAATAATTAATTGATGATGGTTGTGGTGAATCAATAATATAACTGTTCACTAAATTTAAATAAACATTAGTTTTTCTAAATGCCATTTTTTATATATTTTATATTATATATTATATTTTCTTTTCCATTTATAATATATATTATATTTCTTTATATTAATTTTTTTTATATTTTATATTTTTCCTTAAATTTTTATTAAGTTATTATATTTTTTTTATCTTTATATTATTTTAAGATTATTTTTTATATAATTTATTTATTAATATTATTTTTTATATATTATTATTTAATATATTTTATTATATATTTAATTTTATTAATATTTTTATAATTAATATTTAAGTTATTATATTTTTATTCATTATTAACTTAATTATTATTTATTTTATTGTTTAATTATTAATATTTACTTATATTATTATTATTTTTTATTATAATTATTATTATATATAATTTATTCATTAATATTATTATTATATAATAATTATTATATATATATATATATATATTTATTCATTAATATTATTATTTATATATTATTATTATTAATTATTTATATTAATAAAGATATATGTGTATATGTATGTGGGGGGGGGGGGATTGAATATGTATTAGAATTATTTTATAAACCACTGCAGGTTCACCTACAGTAACTGTATTTCAACTTCGTATTAATCTAACGTCGTTCAGGGATATTAATAAAATTAAAAAAAATATTTATAAAAATAAAAAATTAATTAAAAAAATTAATATATTATGATCCTAATTTATTTCAATACGTGATGAGTAATTAGTACGAAACAGAAGTAATATTCACCGTAACATAATATTTTACGCATTACTAGCAATTCTTATTTCATATAATCGAATTTCAGATTATAATTCATATAACATTATCATAATAAAAATTATGAATGTCTAAATATGTTTTATATTATTAATTAAATTTAAATATTAAATTTTATATAATTTTGTTATCATATTTTAATATAGCACGTCTATAGCCCATAATTATAAGGGTCATTATGATTTGTCTTAATTCCTTTTTATTATTTTAAATAAATATATCATAATATATAATAAAATAATATTTATAAAATATAATAATAAATATATTATGATAATATAATAATATATATAATATAATTTATATATATGGAGTTTCGTTCGTTAGTGAAATAAATCTGAAATCTTACGACACGAACTAAAGACAACAATGTAACACCTGTAATAATATTAATAAATATTAAATATTAATTAATAAATTATTCAAAATATGGTAAAATTATCGGGGATAATCGAATTAAATAACATGCTCCACTGCTGAGGTCTGTAACCGTCTATTGTCTTGAGTTTCATTGTTGCCAACGTACTCTCCAGGCGGAACACTTTTAATTTTAACTTTTATTATTATTATTATTATATTTAATAATAAAATAGTGTTCATAGTTTACAGCTAGAACTACATGGGTATCTAATCCATTTTGATACTCTAGCTTACGTCCCTCAATGTCAGTTAATATTTAATTATAACTTTCGCATTTACAAGTCTTATAACTATCATTATATTTTATCACTCCTGTTATAATTCTATAATTAAATTTATTAACTCTAATTATATATATATTATAATCATCTACGGACCCTTTAAGCCATTATAACTAACGCTCGCTCCCTTTGTATAACCGAGACTTCTGGCACAAATTTTAGTAGGAACTAATAAAATATATATAATATATATATATTCATATTTACATATGATAATTAATATCATTATTTTAATTATTTATAGATTTTATATTTATCAAATTATTATATTTTTAATAATAAATCATCTTAATAAGTAGCTGGGTCAATCTTTCGATCATTGCCCAATATTCCACACTGCTGTATCTTTTAGATATTGGTTTTATTTCAGAACCAACGTGACCGTTCTAACTCTAGTTATCAATTATAGATCATTGGCTAAATATTCTTTTTTTATATTTATTACCTAAACTAATGAATAGCTATACTATAAACAATATTTTTTATATATCTTTATTTTTTATTTTTTATTTTTTTAAAAATTTATAGTTATTATTCTAAATCAATTACTCACGTTTACACCACTTATATATTTTTTTATATGTCATGTAATATATATATATATTACTTAATATATGTTTGATTTGCATGTGTAATGCTCTTATTTAGCGTTTAATCTAAACCAACATCATGTTCATATTATTTTCTTTTTTTTCTACTTTATATATTTATATTATTTATAGGATAATATAGGATTCGAACCTATGTAGCTTTTAAACTAATGATAGCTCAAATATCACACTTTAAACCACTCAGTCAATTATCCATTTATATATATAATATATATTTTTTTTATATTTACTTATATTATTTTATTTTTGAAACTAACAGGAATCGAACCTATATTTATACCTTATCAAAGTATTATTCTAACCGTTAAATTATAGTTCCTTATTAATTTCTATCTAACTAATTATTTTTTATATATTATATATTATTTATTTTGGAGTTAATGAGACTTGAACTCATAATAATTGCATGCAACGCAATCGTTATACCAAATTTAACTATAACCCCATAATATATATCTTATTATTTATTTTTTTTTTATATTTATATTTTATTTTTATTTATTAAGATATATTTTATTATATTTCTATGGTCCCCCCGGTTCCATTGGAATGGAACCGGGGGGCTATTTATAATTATTATTTATATATTATTATATATTATTAATTAATATTAATTATTTATATAAAAGGATATATAAGTATAAAATTAATATATTATTTAGCCTCTAATAGGAATCGAACCTATATGTTCTCATTAACAGTGAGGTGTTTTACCGTTAAACTATAAAAGCTAATAAATTTAAATAATTATTTAATGAAGGGAATAGGAATTGAACCTATGAAGGATTAAACCATTGAGGCTACAACTCAACTTCAATTACCAACATTGAAAATCCCTCCAGAAAAATATAAATATATTTACTTATATTTTCCATATTTTATTATATTTAATTAATTTTTAATTATTATAATATTATGTATAATTTAATTTAATATTAATATTATATTTACCATTTTTATTAATATTTGAAATATTAGAAATATCATTATTAGCTGAAATATAATTTAATTTTAATGTATTATTAATATTTCCTTTATTATTTCCAAATGATGATACAATATTATTTTGACATGTTCCATTATAAAATAATTTCTTTGTTTTTCTAACTGTTTTACCACCATCAATTGGTTTACCTTTATATTGAATAATTCAACCTGTTAAATATTTATATAATAATAAATTATTTGGTACATTATTAATATTTAAATTATTATAAATATATGATAAAATATTATTATTATTATTATTATTATTATTAATATAATTAAATAAATTATTAATTTTAGATTCATTAATATCTAATAACATAATATTATAAATTATAGCAATAATTTTAGAATTATATTTAGGCATAGAATTATTTAATTTATCAATAAATTTATATTTAATTATTTTTTCAGTAAGATTAATTTCTTTATTAATAATTTTATTTAAAATAGTAGAATTATTATAATTATTAGATAATCTAATAGGTTCAAATTCAACATTTTTATTATATAATTTAGTTAATAATAAATTTAATGATGATAATTTATGATTATTATTAACATTAAATACATTAATTAATAATTTTATAATTAAATTATCATTAACATAATAATTAGACATATTATTATATTTATGATAATAATAAAATTTAATTTTAACTTTATTTAATAGATGTTCAAATTTAGGATTACTAATTATAATACTATTACCATTAGATGATGTTATTTTAATTATTGAATAATTTAAATATTTAATTAATACATTATATACTAATTTATCTAAAATTAATAATCTTTTTTCATATGATTTATTAAATGAATACATTTTAAATGTTCATTCATTTATTTTATTTACATGTTGTAATTTATTTCCTTTATTAAAATTTTCTTTAATATATTTATTAATATTATTATCTACATATAATTTATTATATACATATTCTTTTTTAATATTATATATTAAATTATTTAATATTAATAATTTATTATTATTTTTATACATATTATATTTATTTATAATATTTCATTTCATTCTTTATTTTTTTTTTTTATTCTCTATTAATTAATTAATTAATTTAATTAAATTAAATAGATATTATATTATAATATATAAAATTATATTTAATTAATGAAGTAATTTATTAAAATATAATAATAATGATATATATAATATAATATATTATAATCATTTAAGTAATTTACTTATATATAAATATATAATATAAAATATAAAAAATATATAAATATATAAATATGGAATATTATTATTCTTCATTTTCTTCTTCTTGTTCATAAACTCAGTTTAATCATTCAGCTAATGAAACAGCTTCAATTTTAATAGGCATAGCGGAATGTGCAACACCACATAATTCACTACACATACCATAGAAAACACCAGGTCTTTGAATTAAAGCAGAAACTTGATTTAATCTACCAGGAGTAGCATCAATTTTTAAACCTAATGAAGGAACAGCGAAATCATGAATAACATCACCACTAGTAACAATAAATCTAGTATGAGTATCAGTAGGGATTATAACAGTAGTATCAGTATCTAATAATCTTAATTGTCCATCTTCTAATAATTCATCAGGAATAACATATGAATCAAATTCAATAGTTAAACCTTTAAATGGTGTTAAAAAATCTGTATATTCATATTTTCAATATCATTGCATACCAATAACTTTAATAGTAATAGTAGGTGATACAACTTCATCATTCATATATAATAAAATAAATGATGGGAAACCAATAATTAATAATACTACAGCAGGTAAAATTGTTCAAATAATTTCAATATACATACCATGTACTAATAATTTATAATAATTTTTATATCCTGTATAATCTGTAATAATTGTAACTAATAATCATGATACTAATACTAAAATAACTACTAAATAAAACATAATATTATCATGTAATTCTAAAATACCTTCTTGACTTGGTGTTGCTGAATCTTGGAAATACATAGAATAAGGTGTTGGTACATCATTAAATAATAAATTATTCACTAAATAATTAATTATAAACATATAATTTTTTTTTATATTAATATATCTTAGATGTTTAATCTGTTTTTTATTATTTTTTTTTATTATAAATTATACTCTTTCTAAGATTCGAACTTAGACTCATAATATTAGAAGTATTATGCTTTACCATTAAGCTAAAAGAGTTATTATTATTTTTTAAGAATAGACAGAATCGAACTGACAATGATTGCTTAAAAGGCAATAGTTTTAACCGTTAAACTATATTCTCATTTCATTATTTTTTTATTCTATCATTTTTAATATTTTTATTATTATTCTATCATTTTTAATATTTTTATTATATTATTATTATTAGCCCCCCGGTTCCAATGGAATGGAACCGGGGGGACCATAGATATATTTATAAATATAATTAATTAACATAGCCCCCCGGTTCCAATGGAACCGGGGGGACCATAGAAATAAATTTAATTAATATATTATAATTAATATATTATTATTAATATATGAACCGATTTGATTCGAACAAACATATACCAAACTCAAATTTTGGTGACTTACCTATTAGTCTACAGCTCATTATAAATAAATATATTTTTCCTTCATTAAAATTCTTTAGTTAATTATCATTATTATTTAATTAAATTAAATAGATATATTAAATATTTTAATCATAATTTTATTTAATTAATAATTCAACCTGTTAAATAAAATATAATAAAAATAGATTATTATTAAATAAAATAATTTATTCTTATAAATATAATTAATTAATTGATAAATAAAGATATAAATATATATATTATATATAAATATAATAATAATTATATTTATAGAAATATTAAATTAAAAATAATAGAAGAATAATTAAAAATTATTTAACAGTTAAATGATAATTTGCTACTTATAGGATTTGAACCTATATGTCTTGCGACAATACATCTTAAGAGTATCGTGTCTACCAATTCCACCAAAATAGCTTACTTATAATATAATATAATATATTATTAAAATATTAAATTAAAATAATTAATTAAAGATTAAATAATATTACCTATAGAAGGAATCGAACCTACATACTTTGCTTATGAGACAAATGTTTTAACCATTAAACTATATAAGTATAAAAATTATTAAATTTATGGATGAATACTAAGAATTGAACTTAGATACTACACGCCACAAGTGTATATTCTACCTTTGAATTATATTCATCATATATTTTTAAATTAAATAAATTAATAAATTAATTAAAATAATTAATTAAATAATAGCCCCCCGGTTCCAATGGAATGGAACCGGGGGGACCATAGGTATATATATAATATTGGAAAATATGAGATTCGAACTCATCAGAATTTATCATTCAATTACTTAGCAAATAATCCGCTTTACCTATAGCAAATTTTCCATAAATATATCCTAATAATAATAATATTAATTAAAATATTAAATTAAAGATTAAATAAATTATTACGAATCTGATCAGATTTGCACTGACATCAACCATCGTGACAAGATGGGACTTTAACTGTTAAGCTACAGATCCATATATTAATATTAATATTTATATTTATATATATATATATAATATATAGATAGTGAGATTCGAACTCACGAATGATATTTGGAAGACATCTAGTTTACCAATTAACTTATATCTATTTATATTTATTTACTTTTAAATATATTAATATTTATATAAGTAAAGTAATTTTTTATATTATAAAATAAATATATTATATATAATAATAATTATTATATAATTAATATTTAGATTAAATTATCATTAAAAATATTTATTATGCAATTAGTATTAGCAGCTAAATATATTGGTGCCGGTATCTCAACTATCGGATTATTAGGAGCAGGTATTGGTATTGCTATCGTTTTTGCAGCATTAATTAACGGTGTATCAAGAAACCCATCATTAAAATCAACATTATTCCCATTCGCTATTTTAGGTTTTGCCTTAAGTGAAGCTACAGGATTATTCTGTTTAATGGTTGCTTTCATTTTATTATATGCAGTATAATAAATTATAATTTTATTAATATTCCCATTTATAATTTATAATTATATATTATTAAATTTATAAGAAGAAATAAATATATTAAATATAAATAATAATATATTTTATATTTTAATTATTATAATAATATATATATCATATATATAAATAATATATGATAAAAATAAATAATAAAATAATAAATTAATTAAAAAAAATAATTAAATAAAATTTATATAAAAAAATAAAAAAATAAAAAGATAAATATAAATAAAGAATAATAAAGAAAAAAAAATATGTTTACATCATATACAGATATTCAGAAATCAAAATTTCAACAATTTCCATTTCATTTAGTAGCTCCATCACCATGACCAATTTTTCAATCATTTAGTTTAATGGCATTTGTATTAACATTTGCATTAACAATGCATGGATATATTGGAGAAATGTATTTATTAGGATTTACAGCAACAATTGTAGTAGCAACAATGTTTTTATGATTTAGAGATATTGTAGCGGAAGGTACATTTTTAGGTGATCATACAATAGCAGTAAGAAAAGGATTATCATTAGGATTCTATTTATTTGTAGTATCTGAAGTATTAATTTTTGCAGGATTATTTTGAGCTTATTTCCATTCAGCAATGTCTCCTAGTATTGAATTAGGATCAGTTTGACCACCTGTAGGTATTGAAGCTGTAGGACCAACAGAATTACCATTATTAAATACAATTATTTTATTATCATCAGGTGCTACTATGACATATTCACATCATGGTTTAGTTAATGGTAATATGAAAAATGCATTATCAGGTTTAGCTATTACAACATGATTAGTTATTATTTTTGTTATTTGTCAATATATTGAATATTGTAATGCTATGTTTACATTATCTGATGGTGTATATGGTTCAGTATTCTATGCTGCTACTGGATTACATTTTATTCATATGGTTATGTTATCATTAATGTTAGCTATTTGTTATTTTAGAATGAGAGCTGGACAATTTACTAAAACTCATCATGTTGGATATGAAACTACTGTTATCTATGGACATGTATTAGATTTAATTTGATTATTCTTATATATTTCTATGTATTGATGAGCTACATTATAATATTCCTATTTATATTATATTATATTATTTAATTATAAAAGTAAATAATATTATTATTAATTATCGCTTTTATAGCTTAACGGTTAAAGCATCAAACTGAAGATTTGATTATATGTGTTCAATTCACTTTAAAGGCAATAAAAATTAAATAAAAATAATATGTAACTAAGTTATATTTAAATATATTTTTATATATTAATTTAATTAATCTTATATATAAATAAATAAATATAAAAGATAAATATTAAATATATAACTTAATTAATACATAATTATATAAAAAAATCTATAATATATATAATTATATCTAAAAATATAAATAATATTTATTAGCCCCCCGGTTCCAATGGAACCGGGGGGACCATAGATAAATAAATATATAGTAAAAAATAAAATAATAATTTAGAATTATTTGAATAATATAAAATTAAAAAAGATTAGTTTAGAAATAAATAAATTAATGTATATAAAAATAATAATGATTATCTTTATAATAAAATGTTTGTACAAAGATGATTATATTCAACAAATGCTAAAGATATTGCTATTTTATACTTTATTTTTGCAATTTTTTGTGGTATAGCTGGTACAGCTATGTCAGTTATTATTAGAATGGAATTAACAGCTCCAGGTTCTCAATATTTACATGGAAATAATCAATTATTTAATGTATTAGTTGCTGGACATGCCATTTTAATGATTTTCTTTATGGTAATGCCTGCCTTAATTGGTGGATTTGGTAAAAATAAAAATAAATATAATATTTGAAGAAATTATTCAAATTTAATAATAATAAATAATAATTATAATAAAAATAAATTAGGTTCATATATAGCTGGATTAATTGAAGGAAATGGTACAATTCATGTACCATTAACATTAAAAAATAAACCTATTATTAGTATTGTATTTAATATTAATGATAAACCTTTAGCTATTTATTTAATAAATTTATTAAATATTGGTAAAATTTATGATAAAAAAGGTAATTTTATTATTTGACAAATTAATAAAATTGAAGATGTATATAATTTATTAGATTTAACTAATAAATATTATAGAACACCTAAATATTATGAAATATTAAGATTAATTAAATGATATGAAGAATATATTAATAAAAATAATAATAATAATATATTAATTAAATTAAATTATTATGATATTGATGAATCAGATTTAATACTTAATTATTGATTAGCTGGATTTACAGATGCTAATGGATCTTTTTATATTCAATTATTAAAAAATAAAATTAAATTAAGATTTAGTTTAGAAATTAAAAAAATATTTAATAAAGATGAACAATATTATAAAAATACATTAAATAATAATATTATTAATTTAAATTTAGATTATTATAAAATTATAATAAAAATTAGTAATTTATTTTTAACTAATTTATATAGTAAAAATAAAGAATTAAATAAAAATTCAAATATAATTTTATCTATAGCCCCCGGTACTGATGGTACCGAGGGTAATATTAAGATATGTAATAAAATAACTAAAAAATCAATAATTAAAATTTATTCTACATATATAATATATGTATATAATATTAAACAATATAATAATGTATTAACATATTTTAATAAATATCCTTTAATAAGTTCTAAATATATAAATTATAAAGATTGAGAAAAATTAGTTATTTTAGTATTAAAATATAATACATATTCTAATCCAAATATTTATAAATTAGCTAAAGAAATTAAAATAAATTTTAATAAATTTAGACTACTATTTAATTGAAAACATTTAAATAATAATAATTTTAATTAATTTAAATATTATATTTATTATTGCCGTTTTATGTTGTGAAACATATTATTATTACATTCCTATATACTTGAAGTTCCTAAAGATTTATATAATATATTTTTATATTAATATATATTATATATATAATATATTGTTAAATATTTTAAATATATTGATAATTATAAATATATTACAATGGATAATAAGTAGGAAACCAATATAATACCCTCCAATTATATTATTAATTAATTAATTAATTAATTATAATAAATTATTTAATAAAAATTAAATTAAATTAAATTAACATAAATTAACATAAATTAACATAAATTAACATAGCCCCCCGGTTCCAATGGAATGGAACCGGGGGGACCATAGGGAAAAAATATTTTAAATATTTATTATTATTAGTAGGATCCTCAGAGACTATACGGGATGAATATATATAAAAATATATTAAGATATAGTCCAAATTATATAGAAATATATAAATAAAGCCCCCCGGTTCCAATGGAATGGAACCGGGGGGACCAAAGAATTATTTATTACCATTAATGATTGGTGCTTCAGATATGTCATTTGCAAGATTAAATAATATTTCATTCTGAACATTACCTCCAGCATTAGTATGTTTAGTTACATCTACATTAGTAGAATCTGGTGCAGGTACAGGATGAACAGTATTAATAATGGAATTATGCTGTTCTAAAATGTCACTCGATGCGTGAAAAACCTTATATAATATATATATTATATATTTATTAAAATACCATATAATAATTATTATTTATATGGTAAAAATGTTTAATATTATAGGTTTATATGCCAGTATTATATATAATATAATATTTCAGAGACTTAACGTGACAAAATTAAATTATAGTACTATAAAACTTAATAAAAGTTATTTTAATATAGAAGAATGATTAGTTGGTATAACTGATGGTGATGGTATATTTAATATTTATACAAATATTATTAATATAAATATTATTTTTACATTTAAAATTTCATTAATATTAAAAAATGCTCAATTATTATATAAAATTAAATCTTATTTAGGTGTAGGTTATATTACATATAATAAAAATAATAATATAGTATCTTATTTAATTAATGATAAAAAACTATTAATTAATATTATTATTCCTATTTTTGATAAATATCCTTTATTAACAACTAAAAGATTTAATTATTTAAAATTTAAAAAAGCTTTATTAATTAATTATAAGGAATTAAATCAAATTAATAAATTATTATTAATTAATAATATTAAATCTACTACTCCACCTATTAATTATATTTCAGATGCTTGAAATATTCTAAATATTGATAATAATTTTATTTTTAATAAATTAAAACCTTTATCAGATTATTCACTTCAAGAATTTATTAATATAATTAATAATTTATATCCGTTATATAATAATATTATAACTAAATCTTGATTAATTGGATTTATTGAAGCTAAAGGTTCTTTCTATATTCTTAAAAATAATTATACTCCACCTATTAAATATGTTCATGGATTTAAATTATATAATAAATTAGATTATATTGTATTATATAATATTATAAAAATATTAAATATAAATTTTAATACATCTATTAAATATAAAAATAATTATATGATAATTGATACTCTTAATAGTAATACTATTAAATTAATTATTAATTATTTTAGATTTTATAATTATAAATCTGTATTTTTAGGTATTAAAAGTTATGAATATAAAATTTGATCTAGAACATTTATAAAAAATAAAAATTATAATTTAGAATTAGTACAAAATTTATTAAGTAAATATAGTAAAAATATTTAATTTAAGGTATAGTCCAATCAATATAGTAATATATTGTTTATATTATTATATATAATTATATAATAAATTAAAATGATATCCTCCATTATCATCTATTCAAGCTCATTCAGGACCTAGTGTTGATTTAGCTATTTTTGCATTACATTTAACATCAATTTCATCATTATTAGGTGCTATTAACTTTATTGTTACAACTTTAAATATGAGAACAAATGGAATAACAATGCATAAATTACCATTATTTGTTTGAGCTATTTTCATTACTGCTTTCTTATTATTATTATCATTACCAGTATTATCTGCTGGTGTTACAATGTTATTAATGGATAGAAACTTTAATACTTCATTCTTTGAAGTAGCAGGTGGTGGTGATCC
>ERZ794936.590-NODE-590-length-15998-cov-7.022518_pt1 | contig 15998 bp, 9 predicted proteins | sample MGYA00511083_ERZ794936 | MGnify/ENA primary metagenome ERZ794936 (study PRJEB30137, sample SAMN04331409) | food metagenome | isolation source: Y2 must sample point D1 replicate A | place: Australia: South Australia | collected 2014 ... | reverse complement strand
TGAATCTTTTCTTTTCCCTCGTTTGTGAGATATGGAATTACGGGAATAAAATAATTTTGATCTCAAGTCATAATGACTAGAGAGTTCCACACCTAGGCTTGTTTGAACTTTTGGGATTTCTCGCTATCTACTTTACTCATCCATATAAAAAAACAAATGCATTTTCGCGGTTCACAAAAGCTTAAAAGTGAAAATTGAATACTTTGTTAAACAAACTGACTCTTTTTGACCTTACATTTCCGCTTGTATTCCTTTGTGGAGGTATTTTCAAAACGCGTTCAAATCTTTTTTAAAAAAAAAGATGCGTATCTGGCAAAGGAAAAAAAAAAAGAGGAGAAATACATGTCCACTTGTCATACGCGTGTATTTTTATTGAACTTACGGGGGTTTTTAAATCCATCTACTTACTTTTTGGGCTCCCGTAAACCATCGAATTCTCTGGTAAGAGAGAGCCCAAAAGTGTTTATCAAAAAAGACATCACGAGATTTTCCTACATTGTACTCGTCACATAAGAAAATTCTATCACGTCGTCCAGTGCTTTAATCTAGAATTTGCTTACCAATAGCATGAGCTAATGACAAATTTACCTCTTTGCCGCGGTTCACGTGAGTTTTTTTGCGTGAAGTCACAAGTTGAGTCGGATTGTAATATATTACAGACAAGTCCTGGCTGAACGATTCTTTTACTACTTACTTGCACGTTACTCAGATACCGAAGATTGGTGCAAATCGGAAAGTGAGGATGCCACACACGACACTGATTATTTTGTCGCGCCTCAGTTGAAGATGCATAGTTTCCACAGTTTATGACCAATTGTACACAAATTGATTGCTCCATGGATTGATTCTTACCAATTCAGGGGACTGAGGAGTACATTATTTATACACCCGAGAATAGGCTTAAAGTGTGCTTTCCAGTCTTCACCTCAAAAGATGCGTGTTTTCTGGGCGCACCGCGAAGAGGAATTCCTGCGTGTCAAGGAGTTCCTACTCACAGTTGTCAGGCTCGCCACCGCGAAATATTAAAAAAAAAAAAAAGTATCGCCACTCAGGGTGCACCACCAGTAAGATACAAGACTTCTCTACTTAATTCTGCCACAGAAACCATCACGAGATACCTGGACTTGCTTATCATACACGCCTTTGAGTGAATACGTCCACATTTATTGCCTGCAATTCCACATAGCACACGCAATCACGAGCACAGTGAACGAAAGGATTCATAACAGCGCACCCGAACGAATCGTAACACCCTTTCTTTAATACCATCCAATAACTTACCACTTCATGTTCTTCTTGTGAATCCTGCCTCATACTGTTTTCTGGCCACTTTTGCAAGAAAGTATACACACTCAGAATCTGTGTTGACCTGTTTTCCCAAAGCTCCTCTGCCCTGCCCCTCCTGTTGTCCCATCCTAATATAGCTTTCCATACATGAGAGAGTCCAACTACCGCTCCGTGTCCAATAACCGGGCGGCGGTGACCATTACCACCAGTCTTTATGACCGCAGAGCGCTAGATGTGACGCTGGATAAACCTCTTGTGAACTCACTCAACCACCTTACATACTTGGTTTCGTCGAGTGCGAAAGTACGTGAGACGCTCCTGAACGATGGGGGCCTCGAACGATTGGTCGAGATTCTACACGAGTGTCACATCTCGGCATGCCATGTGCGTGAAAATGTATTCAATTGCGAAAAAAAGCTTCTTACTGCGTGGAAATGGACTTTGGCATTTCAGTGTTTGGTGCTTATTGGCACGCGGGGAACGGAGAATATTCGCCAGAAAGTGGTTCGAGCAGGCATGCTCCCCGTCATTGCCACTGTTCTCGACAACTATATCAATCTCCACGAGGCCACATTTTTTGGAGTTGCTGCTTGTGCGCCTCTGGCGCTAGCTCAATTTTGCGCCCACGCCCACTCTCACTCCGACACTGCTCATCCGCATGCACACTCCAACCATCAAACTCATACGCATGCCCAGCAAGCCCCTATCGCCGAATCAGTTAATAATACCCCCGAAGAATATGTGCCCAGACCATTCTCCAGCTCTGCAAACGAAGTTGACACTGCTCACCGCCAAAATGCCACACCCACCACAATAAGAGGAGATCAGACAGCAGAGATTGTGCAAAACCTGCGCCGTGAAACTCGCCCTTCTTCAGAGCGAGGCCAGGGCACTTTTATACCGACAAGCACTTTGGGAGGATTGACGCACTCTTCATTCTGTGATGATAGAGCATACAAGAGATTGTCTAGCGAGGATTACGAGAAGCTTTCAGTCGACTTATCACTCAAATTGCTCCGTGATAGCTTCGAATCGACGCCAAGTGCGGATTCTGGCTTCAGTGGATCCTCCTCTCTCGAGAGTGACATACGTCGCAAGTGTCTCACTATGAATATTCTCAACAAATTGAGAGAAAAGCGAGTCAACGAAATAATTTACCCTTGCAACATGGACGAGAGCGAGCATGACATGGACAGCAACCTACAGTTTTTGTCCAACCTCTATTTGCTGGACGAAAAGTCGTCACACGTCACAAACGCTATTCACTCGAAAATTGCACCCAGAAATTTCACAGAGACGGGAGTTATAATTCCTCGAGACGATGATGTTGTTTGGTGCTTACAGCTCTTGGCATACATCTCAAAGTATCCATACTTGAAAGAGGTTTTGCAGAACACTCATCTTTTGATTGGCATGAGCATCAAAGACAAAAATTTGCATTTGCAGTCCAAAGAAAATGCAAAATTGCGGTGCAGAGCCCAAAATAGGGTGTCACACCGGCAGACGCTTATTTCTCGCCCACGAAGTGGTAGAGATTTTTCTCCAACATCGATTCTGGACCAATCTGCAGTGTTGGTCCAACAGGACGATGATACGATGGAGAGATTTAACCCTTCAGCTTCTAATTCACCAGAATTGGGTAACTTCGATCTACAAAACGACAACTTTGACTTCTCGTCAGATAAGCTAGATCTTTGCAACGGGGTGGATTCACGCACCCAAAGCTCGCGCGGGAACGACATGGACGTAGTTGGGAACTACGACAATGAAAGCGTACATAAATGCGAGTCCGACGAAGATGTGCAGGAGTACCAATCCCACCTTGAAGCTTACTCTCCGGCACCTGTCGGGAGTACAAGCCGCCTTAGAAGTGTGTGCGAAGCCATGCGAAAGGCTGAAACAATCACAAATGATATCGAAAGAAAACTTGCATTGATCCGCCTCAGCAACCAAATGAATGATTGTATCGAGAAAGAATGCCGGGACTTGAGTGTGGAAATAATTGAAAAGCGCTTAGACGAGAAGAAATATTTGTCAGAGGTTTGGGATTATGATTCGTACGACAAGTTTGACATTGATGGCGACGGCTTGGAAGCGGGAAACGACTATGATGTCTCCTTGATGGAGTATAAAAGGGTGAACTTATTTCCAATTGTCGAGAAGTTCACATTTCTTGCGGGTACCGATATGTACTACTGGTCTGGTGTCATCATGAGGAACTCTTGTCGTCGGAATGACTTCAAAGGCGGCGTGCGTCAATGTGGCAATCTCGAGTGCGGCAAGTGGGAACAGACCCCGAGAGAGTTTAGCAAATGTAAGAGATGCAAACGGACAAAGTATTGCTCGCGAGATTGCCAAATGCGCGCTTGGCACTGTCACAAGAACTGGTGCGTCCCCAGCAATTCCTCGACTTCGACTAACACTACGGATTCGGGCAATACAGCCCTAGAAGGCCAGCACGATCGCACTATCAACATGGGCACAACATCTCCTGTTTCAGAGGGTGTTATATCAAACACAGGGGAATTATCGCAGCATGTTTCTGCTTCTGATCAAGATACTCCATTTTCTGAATTATAGCTCTTCAGTTGAGAACATGCTTCATCGCGCTTACTTTCACTTCATCCGGCTTAGAGATCACATAAATACATCTCGCGTTTTCGTTCATTGGGTTATAGGGAAATACATGGTACAAATTGTTAGAATACAGCTGTAATGCCAGCACAGTCATAAAGACAGCTTACCACGACCTCTACCTGAGCTTTAGTGGAAGGCCATGCAAAATGGGCGCTGCTCCGTTGAGAAATCTGAGCGTGCACGCGTCACGGCTTTTAACCATTGCCCGTGCGAGGGTCTTAGGTTCCCCAATACCATCACCCGCGAGACCCCATTCGGCAAGCAAAGAAAGACTGAAAATATCAATGTCCTTGTCTGTGATATCCCATAAATTCGTCATGACTGCAGGAGCCCCGCAAACGAACCACTTGTAGATATTACTGGAGGGTTGCAACCGTCCGTGCTCCTTATACGCAGACGATGAGCATCCCATTAATAAGGTTGTGGGTAAGCGTTTGTTTTCTTCGGCCATAGCCCGAAAAAGGCCCGATGAGCGTATGTATTGCTCACCACCACCATGCCCCAAGTATATGTAGAGATTTGAGCGAAAGAGATTCGCGGTCAACCACTCCTCGCGGGGGATCACACCCGCGACACCTTTAGCTCCGGGAATTTGGTTGAGCACAGGCTCAAACCTGGCTTGCGTTTTTATGAGATCTGACGCAGGATTTACCACATATAGAAGTCCCTGATCGCCTTTGTTATAAACCGTCATTTGATCTTTATGTCTGCGTAGAGACTCAAATAAAAGAGTAACACTAGGCATACGTGAGACGGAACGATTTCTCAAGAAGGACATTGACTCCCATGGCACAAATTGACAGGAGTGGCCTGGCACGAGAATCAAGTGTTCATCGTCAGTTTCAATCAGGGCAGCTTGCTCCATTCTGAGAATGCGATCCACAATGCGCCCTTGGTTCTTGATATTGTTGATGAGAACGTGAGTATTGAGCTGCTCTGCTGTATATTCAGTCAAGTCGGCAATTGCCTCATATTTCAATGCCTCCTCTTTCAAGTGATTACGCGCGTAGAAAAACAAGTCAACTACCGCTTTGTCAAGCTTGAAATCTTCCCGCCGGTCGTTGGCGTCGTTCCAGATTTCATTCAAATTCACCTCAAACGCACGAAAATCTCGAGACGAAGCCCAAGAGGAGCTGAACACGCCGAGAAGACCACCTATTGTCAGTTTTTCCAATTTTTGTAAAAGGGCGCGTAAACGTGCGTCCAAATTGAATCTCGCCGTCCACCAAGCTTTTCGGTCTTCCTTTGTGAAAATCTTAGATGTCACTTGCTTTTTTGTGGAGTTATTACTGTCAGCTATGACGGATTTCAATTCCTCCAAGAATCCGATAAAAGTTCCTTTCGTGTGTTCTTTTCTATCAAATGGGATCTTGAGTACACGTGGACAATCAGACCTTTTGTCTAACCTAGAAATTAGCAAGTCTCCCGAGATTTTGCAAAAGTCAATGGTCACAACTGCCCATGATGCGGGTAGCAAATTGTGAAGGTCCTTGAAAAATGTTTTTTGTAATTTGGGAATTGAAAGCTCATTGGCGTTCTCTTTGTCTAAAGTGGGTAAAATAGTAGGTTTGTCTGACGAGTCTCGCTGCATCACCATAGCCTTTTGGTTCATGTATGGTAAAGTATACGCAAGGTCTTTCATGAGGAATGAAGCAATGATGAACTCACTCATCTCGGGAACAGAGCGAGTTTCGAAGAAAGAAAGAAGATGAATGCATCTGTCTAGCAATGCGTTTACGTCAAGCATTGACCCGGTTTCGAGATGTGGGAAAAACGCCTTTTCGCCAAAACGCATAAGAGTTGCAGCACATTCGCTGAACAATCGATGCCTCAAGTCACCCTCAGGCTTCGTCTTTTTCACCGGCAAAATCGCGACCAAAGAGTCAATCTTCTTGATGATTTCGACGGTTGATGGCGACATTGATACATCAGTAATCTTGGCTCGGGTTGAAATTATGGCCTTCGACAACATCTCCGTCACATCAGTTTCATTTTGGTAGATGGTTGACCCCGTCACACGTCTCTTTGCGAGAAGAAACTCAGCTTCTATCATGAGATCCGCCATTTGCAGAAGATGCAATGTGAAATAGTCCTCAGCTTTAAGTCTTTCAAGTTCGGGGAGGAGCAGCTTCAAAGTTTGCTCATGAGATGCTATTTCTTCCGCGGAGAGCATATCGAAGTGAACCGTGATAGACGCAGCCAAGTAGGCGAACCTCAAGAATGTGGACTCCCACAAAGAATTCTCGCCTGCTTGTAGTTCTTTCATTGCCTCAGTGGCGTTACCAACGTACATCAAGTAGTTTGCTGCGACAAAGTGTTGGAAAGTTTTGAGAGGGGATACATCAAGATGCAGATTGACCTCGCTAAACTCTTTGGCATGATGGCTGGCTTCATGCGAAAGACCAAGATGTCTAGCTGTTTTGAACGAGAGGCTATTGGCCTTGAGAAGTAATAATGTAGCACTCTCCTTCATCTCCTGGAGGTCGAAGCGAGAGTCGATCTTGCGTAGCGCTGAGGACAAAACTTTTATTGCAAGCTTCAAATTTTTCATGGCCCTGATCATCTCAGCCGACATGGTATTTATCATTGATGCCAACAACAGAAATCTGGCAATGGTAATAAAGCACGCTAGCCTGACATGCAAAGGTGTTTTTGTGACCTCAGCACTCGGGTTGTACTCGGGCTTTGAGGTGATCATGATCTTGATCTCTTCAAACTTTGCTCTAGATTGAGATCTATCACGCGACTTTATGTAAAACTCGAGCTGGGTTAATTTCAAATTCACTAGCTCATCGAAATCAGAGGCGGTGCCAGAGAAAAACGTTTTTAGGGCGACACTGCTGCTTTTCAACACTTCCGGAACTCTCTCCAATTCGTGTGTTTCGAGAAGGCAGCGTGCTAGTAAGCTCTCTAGCTCAAAGACATCACGGGGATTGCTGAGAGCAGATCTCTCGAATTTGGACACGAGTTTTATGCAAAGGGAATACGACCCCATATGAATTAACTTCCGGACCACGTGTGCAAAAACCACAACCCCGTCCGTCAAGTCGGAGTTCTGAGCAGACTCAACCCAATCGAGGACATATTTCGCGCAACTGTTCAAACTGCCCACATCAGGTTTATTTTTTTCGAACCTGTTTGCAAGTATACCTGCTCGGAAGATGAGGTCTGAGGTAACAGTCAGGCTGTTTGATATCCATTGATCCACGTCTAGTTTGAAAAGTAAGGACACCCTATAGTAAGACGCAAGCAGTAGCTCATTTGGCAAGCTTGAGACCAAAGTAGAAATGAGCCCCTCGTCTTCCGAAATTTTGTATCTAAGTGGTTGCAAAAGGCTAAGAAATAGCTCATTCTGGAGATTTGGTGCGATGAACAGACTGTGGCCAAAGAAAAACAGTATCAGTGAAGGGTCGGTCGCTATGGCTGATGCTATAATCTCAGGAACCATGTCCTCAACGAGTCTGCCCGGCTTTGCTCTAACGTACGCCTTAGCAAGTTCAACGGCTCTCACTGACGCCCCGAGATCGAAAAGGGCGCAGATTGAGTATTCAATTCGATTCACCAACACTTTTGCGTTTTGTGTTGAATGGTCGGTGCGGAGCAACGCTATATCAAGCTGACAAGCCTCATTGTAGCCCCCTGTCAGACTAGCAATTCTCGCGAAGTCAAAGCAAAGAATAGAAAGGGTTTGGATACTTTCTTTTTGTCGCTCTTGTATCAAAAGAAGTGCAAGACGAGGAATCCAAGTCTTTAAATATTGATCGAAATTATCCTGATCATTCTTGGTCGTTTCAAGAATAGCGACACAGGCCCTAAAGATAGAATAGTGGAATTTCCTCAATTTGATGGCAGCCATCGATTGTAGGATCAGGAAAATGGTGGTTCCCAAATTTGGGGATAACTTTGAGTGCAGAAGGAGAGTGACAATGGACTCGACGTTTTGTGTATCAAGGGAATAGGTTTCCGTGCCGTTTCCTGTTGAGCAAAACTTACTCTCGCGCTGGCCTTCTTGCTCCAGTAGTTGTTCTTCTGGCAGTGACCTCGTAACGATTGACCCAGCACTGAGACTTGAGTTGCATCTTGAGAGAAATTCAGAAAAGGATTCTGAAGGTAAAACATTGCGTAGATCCTCAATAAACGGCTTTAAAGCTATGTCATAGCTTGTCGGCCATTGGCTAGGCGTGGCCGTGCCTGTGAGGGCTTGGTATTCTATGGTCTTGAGTTTCAATGCGGAAATTGCCAAGTTTATTTGTGGACTTCGATTCTTGGCATACACATATTCGGCAAGTTTGACAAAACCCGAAAGCATTTTCAAGCCGTTGAGGTGGTATTTCCGAGAAAGTGACAGGTCGCAACGGGCTAAACAGCCACCGAAGTTTGCGCTGCGCAAGAACGAACAAGCAACTTTGAAAAATAGAGCGAGATCACCAGAAGAGCCGCTTTTAACGATAGAATGTACTCTGGAAGAAGTGCTTTGTAAAATGGACTGGATAACAAAAAAGTGGAAAGATATGACGAGCGATAGTGGATAGCTTTCAGGAGGAGAGACTCCCTCCAAGAGAGTTTCAAGCAGATTGTTTGCTGATAGTGGTGACGAGATGAAAACATTATAAAGCGTGGAAAGTTCCCCAATTGCAAGCTTGTGAAGCGCCTTCGAATTTAGAAACACCACGTAATGCTGGTGCTTCTTTACCAAGGAGACAATATCCTCTTGTCTTCTTGTGGAGGAGTACACACATTTGAAAGCCAACAGCAAGGTTGCGTGGTCTCCAGTTTGCTTGTTGACGCAAAATGAATTGATCAAGTTATGGGCACCTTCGAGTGGCGTACTCGATTTGATTCCAGTTTGTATAGGCGTGTTGATAGACAAAGGCACCAACGGCGCCAGTAATGACCTCTCGGATCGGCGGAAGTAAGCAGAAAGCGTGGCGTGCAACTTTTCGCTTGATGGGCCGCTCATGAAGTTGAAAATATGCTGGGTGGTAGAATGTTGAATTTGGTTTGTTGTCTGAGATACAAATAAACTGCATGGGGGCTTCAATTGACGTTTAGCGTGTTTTGGCTTGCGACCTTGTTGCGAAAGCAGATGGGCGCACATAATCAATTTAGCCCTTGCTGTGATGTGTACGTCAACAACTATACAGTTAATGGCAAGGCGGGAGCATGAATAATTTTGGTTTGTTTAATTCGAGGAAAAGTGTTGGAGGTATGATATGTAATATGTTGTCGTCTTGTAGGAAAGTAACTTTCTGCCCATTGCTCACGAGATCACGTGAACCCCGGCCCAACTGCACTTTCGTCAAGGTCTGCAAATGCCCTTCATCCATCCTGTCAAGCCTTGAGTGCATCGCAATTGCAGTTTAGAGTCTCTGCCGGGAAATCAGGTGCACAGATTTAGAGCAGAGAGACGATAGACAATTTTGACCTTTTTTCATTGAAACCTTTAACCTAGAACATTTTCCGAAATGAGGTCAACTACATCTTTGTTTCAGAGCGCTCTCCGAAGTGATCTAGGCAGTAGCTTCAGAACAGCAATGACACGCGTCAGTTCACAAGCTATGATTCTCACAGCCGGGTCAAAATCTCCCTCTACAGAACTTCATGGAATGACTTTATCTTCAGTATGTTCCTTGTCCGTGCATCCGAATCCTCTCTTGCTGTTCAACTTGCACCTCCCCAGTTATACATCCAAAACGCTTCATGAGAACAATGGTATGTTAGGGCTTCATTTGATGCCCCCAACGAAACAAGCAGTGACACTAGGGCGGAAATTCGCCGGCGGGGTCAAAAGAGACCCGTCGCATTTCGATGCAGAGAATGAAGATGGCGAGCTTTTTCATGAGATGACTACTCCGTTCAGCGGTCTCCAAGGTTCTTACTCAATGCACTATGCTGGCGACGGTGTATCAGTTCCAATCTTAAACGAGCTGGAGGTCGTATTTCTCTGCACAAAGCACAGAGTGTTTGAGGTTGAAAATCACGAGTTATGGGTTGTGAAGGTGAATGACATTTTATTCCCGAACAAACGCTTCGATTCTGCACCCTCTGGGGGTCTACTATATTACCATAGGGGGTTTCACCAAGTTGGTGAGCTGCTTTTAGAATAAAACGTTATTTACGACTTTAAGTGGCTTTTGTTGGCCATCTTGTGAGAGAACTTCTACTCTAATGTAACGATTCATATAGGATAATCCGCTTCGGAGTCTTCGCCAGAGAAGCTTCTGAGCTCCTCTCTTAGATCTTCGCAGGCCTCCATTATTTGGGGTATGACGATGTCCATACGCTCCTGAATCCTCCTCTGTCGCTTCTGAATTCGAGATGTCAAAATCTTTTTAAAGCTCATGATTTCTGAGGTTAATTTTGAGATGTCCTCATTCTTGGACCTTATCTTGCTTTCTGTTTTTCGAAACCTTGATTCCATGGCATGAGTCTCGACTTCAACATTCTTTAAGTCCATTCTCAGCCTGTTTATTTTCTCCTCAAAATTGTGTATGCATGACTCAAGATTGACTATCTCCGACTTCAACTTCGATTCTTCGAGTTTATATTCTTTTTCAAAAGTGTCGGCGCCGTCTTCAAGTCCGCGAACTTGTCGCTCAATCTCTTGAATTTCGTTCTCAAGTTGCGCGACAGAATTTTGTAACCCTTTCAACTTGCCTCCCTTTCGGCCTTCGCTCGATTGAGTCACCTCATACTTATCGATCTTAGCTTTTACCGCTTCCATTTGACGTTTGAGCTCCGCAACTCTTTTGCTCTCTTCCTTCTTTAGTTTCTTGAAACTTATTTTTAAGTCGCCAAGGCTGCCGATTGAGTGGATTAAGCTTGATCTTAATACGTCCACAGCTGAGAGGTGAAGTGTCGTACTCAGTCTTGTCTCTTGCAGAGAAGTGGTGCTTACAAAACAGTGCCTTACCACGACATCGTTTCTCAAGAATTCGATTCGATATTGACACAGCGCGGACAATCCGTAGATGCTGATGTATACATCAGCGATGTCATCAACAGGGGTTTGTGAGGCATAAAGATCAGTAAACATCCATTGGATCCCATTCACGTGAACGGATAGTTCCGCTTCGAGTGTCCCGGATTCCGATATATCCAAAACCTGGAACACAACTTTGGAATCCTCAGCCAATATTAGAGCGAAGTCCACATTTTTGTCAGATCCAAAATCAGTACTTTGATCTGAGAGACCCAGTGGTGGCGCGGAGAAAAGAGTGGGTCTCATCATTAAAATTTTCATCGCTGCAATCCAGGTCCAGATGGGTTGGGTGGAAATAATATAATACTTGTCCATAATGGTAGTCGAAGGAGCTGTGGTACTATTCGACCTTTTCCGGTCCACAATTGTTCGATTGTGGCTCACTTTAGATCCAGGGAGAGATGCCCTGTTGCCTGGAGGCTTTAAGCAAAAATTCTTAAAATTTTGAGCGACAACAGATGTCGTAGAATCATGTAATGGCAAAGAGAGCGAATTATTTGACAAGTCCAGTCTTAAGACTATCTCGTAAGGTTCTGTATCAATCGATGGTGGACTTCGTGGTTGCTCCATATTGATGACAACCACAGTATCTGTGGTGGCGTCTCGAGGTAGACTCGAAATCAAGCCACCTTTTTTGTATCCTCCATATGGTACATCAGGCGTTAGACATGACAAGTGATCTAGGGTTTTGGAGTAGTCTCTCAAGATAAATATTCGCTTGAAAAGTGGTGATATGGTCAAGCTTATGACGTGAATGCAAAGCACCAAATATGCAAAATTAATGACAATGAGAATCTCTCTTGATGCAAATGAAAGACTCAGAACAGACTTGTCCCCAAGCCGTAGAATTTTGACAAGACTTTGAAGTAGCAATCTATTCATCCATGTGGCTTTCGTCGAAAAAATTCGCGTATCTTCGAAATATGACGTTTTTCTCGACAGGATGTAGTCACTCGATGTGATAGGGAGAGACGATGAGAGCAAAGGCTCAGCAGGATCCAAACTATTGCGATCGTATGTATCGCCTTTCGAGATGAGAAGCAAAGAGCCCAAGCGCGATAGGTCCTCTAAAAGCATCGATGCATTGATGTTAGCAATTCGATCCTTGATGTAATTCGCTGCTATGACGAATGAGAACCCTGTGATGAAATTGGCGAAGCTACTTGGTGCTGATCGCGTCTCGCTTTTCGTTGCCCCGTTTAAGTCGGCGGGCTGCACCTTGTTGGTGGTCGTCGTTGTGGTGACACTTCCCGGGTTGTGGGCATTGTTAGAGACCACCGAAACGTACGTCGTTGAGCCAGTAGCATGACTGCCGACAAGCCTGCTGGCAACGATGGATTTGGCTAACACTATCAAGTATTGAAACCACGCGCGGGGCAAGGTGTAATGACATATCAACAAAATGAACGAGTTGATTGAAAAAAGCTGCAAAAACTCACCTAGCAACTCAGAGCGGTAGTATGGATATCGCATCTCTGAAGGTGGCTCCAAATCTAGCTCAATTTCATCATCTGACCTTAGAATGACTCCGGCAATGAACTTACCAGCCAACGACTTAAAGGACCCCAGAAGAATGTATGAAGTTAGCACGAGACAGCTCACGCTTTGGGGAAGTATCAACATCAAAAATATGAGAGATACAACATCGTATCCGGGCTTGGGCTCCAACACCGCGTCGCCAGAATCAGAGGAAGTAGAAAATATGGAGGTCGATAGCTCGCCAGACGGTGTTCCAGACAGCCCCTTTGCGTTCCTGGCAGCGATCGCAGCAGCGCCGGCGCCTGTGAGGGAAAAGGGTGGGGGGTTTATGAGTCTTTCAGGCTGTTCTGGCAAATTTGCGGCCTCTTTCGAGAACGGCGTCCCGTCAGGCATAGTTGCAAAAGAGACAAATGAGGTGCTTTTTTAGCCGTGGGACTCTTGTTTCAGGTTATGCCGGTGATTTTGTGGGTAGGTATCTTTGAGTTTATTTAGCCAAGCGGGTATACCTGATTCCGGATGCTTCCCAAACACAGGTCTATTCACCGTGCAACAGTCGAATGAGGCTTTGTGAGTATGAAGATTTTACGTGGTTTTTTTCTTGCATGTTACCGCGGATAATGGGACGCACGAGACCAAGGTTCTGGGCCCTTCGAAAGAATCTTCATCTTTTTTAGACCACTTTTGGGTGTTCGGAAAGCTGGCTTAATAAAGAATTGAAGCCTCTCGAAATTTAGTACCTCAGCTGCTTTGCTTTATCAGCAATCTGATCTTATTCGTCATCATGGGGTGCATTTTAGTTTTCTGGAAGCGAGCCCATGTCGCAAACCATAATCATGCAATGATGAACGAAGCCACATTGTATGGGTGATGGCTTTATTACGCCGGATTGTGTAACCCTCATTTCAGATGTAGAGAACAATCAGTATTCTAGGGGCTAGTCATAGCCTTTTGTCAATTGTGTGTCATTGTCCGCGCGACAAGCTCTCACAAGCCGCTTTTTCCTGTCACCATTTTGAGAGCCCTAAATCTGACTATATAATCAACAATCATATATACGATGGTTCATTATTAATTTGCATGGAACAATAGGCCGTCGCCGATTACACAAGTAGGGCCGCATTTTGATGGCATGTCGGTTGATAAACCAGGTTGTGGAGCGAAAGTCAGCAGTCAAAGTAAGATCAACCGGTCAAAAGCCAACGCTCCACGCAAGGACACCCTCTTGGAGAATAAAAAAAAAAAGCAGATTTTTTCTAGTCAATTAATATTTTAGTTTTTTTCAAGCTTTCAGATGCCTGGCCATTGGAGGCCGTCCGAACCAAGCCTTGTTCACACAGCCTGCGCAAGTTTTTTATTTATGCACCATCGGCAGGACCGAAATTTCCCGATCTATAAATACATGCGTCAGATCTCTAAATTGATTCGCGATTTGGATACTTCGTTGCAACCAAAACATTTTCTTTCCACTATCAGAATATCACAAAACGTGGCGAGAGAACTTTAATTTCTCCCTCAAAAACTACAAGCACTATCAAGTTGGACACGACTTTGTCTGAAGATTTTATTTAATTGAATGCGTTCTCTGCTTTTAACGGCCCTTACAACGGTGCTTTTAACAAACTTAGCCGCTGGGGAAGGATCGCCTGACCCCACAGGCAACTCCAAGACTAGCAGTGGATCCACTTCTGGCGTGGACACCATTGCTTTCCAAAATGTGGGTTTCACTGGCTACTACTACGATGTCGAAAAAATTCTGAAGCCGACGTCTAAGGATTGTTCGTGCACTCTCTCGGATTCATTTACAGTTTTCGAAGGCACTAATGCTCCACTCAATGAGGAGCTTTCGATACACTTTCGTGGACCTCTTTCCTTGAAACTGTTTGGTGCGTACACAGCTGACGACTCTTCTACTGGGACATGGGATCGGATCTCTCATTATAACGCAGAGTCTCAAACTTCAACCAACGTCACATTCTTGACTCATGCTGGTGAAGCATCAACCTGTTTGGGGTCAGCTCTCACTTATGCTAGCAGCAATGGTACCGGATACGCTGACTCTTCCACCATTCTAGAGTCGAACAACCTAATCAACTCCAACGAAGAGTTCATTATTTTTTCGGATCTGGAGTGTCCCGAATCTGGAGCCGACAATTCATGTGGAGTCTACAGAAGCGGTATCCCAGCGTATCATGGGTTCTCTGGTACCACTAAAATGTTTTTGTTCGAGTTTGAAATGCCCGAGGCCAACGTAACACTGGAATATTATTATGATATGCCGGCTATCTGGTTCTTGAATGCTAAAATTCCTAGAACATCGCAGTACGGGTCTGATGCATCGTGCTCTTGCTGGAACTCGGGATGCGGTGAAATCGACGTTTTTGAAGTGATGAACTCCTCAACTACAGACCAACTTTACTCGACGATTCACGATTACCAAGGTTCTGGCGACATCAACAATGGTATGCAAGCGGACGGGTATTTCTCGAGAGATACTTCATCTACGATGAAAGGCGGTGTGGTATTTGGCACTGATGGTACAATCTCTATTTTCATGCTGGATAACTTGGAAATATCTGACTCATTGGAAGCCAGTTCAGTAACATCTTGGATCTCGCTGGATGACGAAGTTGTCGATGCTTTATCCAGTGTCACGATGAACACATCTTCCACGGCTTCGAAGAAATCCAATGGCGTAATTGGTTTTGAGCAGAGCTGGGCAACCACACTCATATCAGTGATGTTTCTGTTTCTAATGTATTTCTAGACCTCCATGAAGGCGATTAGTTTGTGAAATAAAGATACCAAATATTGGTCTTCGTTCGAGCAAATTGAAACCTCCTCGTGAACCAAAGGAGTTTGTATAGCGCGTATAGAATTCGGTGACCAATCAATATGCCCCACTTCGCCAGGTTTGAGAAGGATTTTGCTGTTTTCTGAAATAGTTCTTGTCTCTGATGCTGGCAACTGATCGATCAACTGTATGATCTTTTCTTTGTAAAGTGTCTGGATCTCAGAGCTGAAATCTGAGGAACTCTTGATGGATCCTATCATGGAAGAAGATCTATGCCTGTACTTCAGAGGTATTGGCATGAAGCGTTTCCTGGCTAGAAAGTCTATATAATACTTGTTATTGATGACATAGCTTGCAGGATTCTGGCCATGTCTAGGCTTTTCTAGCACCGGGGTTAAGCGGTATGATGTCAGGTCATGAATCTTGTTTACCACGATCTGAACTGTATTTCCTATCGGAAATCTAATCTTTGACACATCAAATCGCGTGTCCTGCAACGAGGCAGCGAATGGGTTACTGTCCAAGCTCTTTGTGTCGTAGTATCCTTGTAATTGCAAATCGCATTCATGTCTTTTGGGAACTCCTCGGAGCCATTTGACGGGATTTTTGAGTAGTGGGTGCTGTAGATAACTGCGAGACATAAGACAATCAACTGTGAGTTCAAAGATGCAATAGCAACAAAGTACGGATATTTAAGGCGTTTGATATTGAGTCTTCGAGCAATATTGTTGACGTTGGAACAGAATGAATATCGACGCTGTATCCCTGTCCCTGGCCAGATGCTGTCTTGAGCTTTCGCGGTGCACACACACACACACACAC
>ERZ794936.589-NODE-589-length-16016-cov-32.197356_pt1 | contig 16016 bp, 14 predicted proteins | sample MGYA00511083_ERZ794936 | MGnify/ENA primary metagenome ERZ794936 (study PRJEB30137, sample SAMN04331409) | food metagenome | isolation source: Y2 must sample point D1 replicate A | place: Australia: South Australia | collected 2014 ... | reverse complement strand
CTCAAGTTGCACCTTCCACTGTTGTCAATCCGCCTTCCGTTTCAACTTTAACCAATTCAGTTGTTACTTCTGGCTCTTCAAGTGTCAAAGCCTCTGCCACTGTTGCCGTTGCTCAAACAAACGCCGGTGTCAACAACAAAGTTACCTTCAGCACTTTGATGACATTGGTTATCAGCAGCAGTTTGGCCACTTTGTTCATGTTTTTGTGAAATGTCACGCGTGCTTCCAAATGGACAAACAACTTTATTCATACATCACTTCTTTTGTTACTCACGTACCTAGGTTTTTTTGCTTCAACTTTTTGATTAGTATTGCTTTTCAAAAAAACAGAGCAAATTTTTTGCATCCATTGACTTTGTGTAAGATGGCCGTCATTTAGCAAAGTTTTCATCACCGAATGGAAACTTTGTACACACACATTATTCATTACATTCTTTGCATACATAAGAGAAATCATTATGTTAAAAAACGCATTTTTTTTTTTTATTCTAAATAACTATATAAACGTTCGTTATAATGACTTTAAATATTTACTTTATTCAAATGAAATCTCAATATTTTTTGTTCTTCTTGAACCTTGGTAAAGACTAGCACGTCTTAACTTTAATAAAAAAAAACTGAACTACTAACAAGCATTGTGCAAAAAAACAAGACACTCAGCGGATTTTCTTTTGTTCCTTTTGACGTAAAGTTTCCTACTATATTATTATGCTAACGAAGCAATCTGTCTTTTTTGGAAACGTGTAGCTGAACTTCATTCAACACTTCATGAAACGTTAATCAATATCTTCAAATGCCAGGGTCTAGTTTACTCACAAAAGTTGTTGCGGGCCTTACCAAAGGCTGCCAATTGACCTGGTGGCTTTTGCTTCTTTTTAGAAACACGTTTTTTCCAAGTGACAAGAATTTCAAGTATAGGTTCTTACTACCATTTGAGAACATGCAAGCTCGCCGCTTTTTTGCCTTTTAATAACGACACAGGTTTGATAATTGGAGTACATTGTATCATATCTTGTATTCCAAGATTCATTGCACGAGATGCGAGTGGAATAACAAAACAAACACATATATATGCCCTAAACAGCCTAGTGCCAAATCAATCACATTCACAAAAACAACAAAGAGAAGCCGGCAAAGACTCTTCCAGTGTACGAAACCATCAAAAAGTTTTCAAGGTGAAAAAAGAGGAATGATACAACATTCATTCAAAATTAATGTAGGCGTATTGTTTTTTTTGAATGGTAAATAAAAAAACTTGTATACATCTTATAGATATGTAAACTTAATATATATAAAAAGCATCTGTCAAGCAGCTTATTTTTTAGCAGTCAATCTTCTCAAGTAGAAGGCAAGTTCTTCACCTTCCAAGATGTAACCGTCACATCTACCGGATTGACCTGGTCTAGAGGAGATGGCAGCGTATAGTCTACCAGAGTTGAATTGAGATTCAACAGAGTATTCGATTTTGGCATCTTTGGCTCTGGCAGCTAGTTTCTTTTCAACACTTTTGGATCTGGAAACTGGTTCTTCAGCAGAAGCAGTTTTCTTTTTACCCAAAGTTTGACCGTAGTGAGCTTCAAACCATTGTTTGAATGGAGTAGCATCGACTTGGACAATAGCAGCTTTGGTCAAAGTGTTGGTTCTAACCAATTCATTGTTGGATGGATGGTAAACAACACCAGCAATTCTGGTTTTTTTGGCAACACCTTCGGAAGCCCAAGAAAAGTTACCGGTTTCAACTCTCAAAGCTCTGAATTTTTTGTTACCACCTCTGGTTCTAACGGTGTGAATTCTTTTAGCACCAATTTTGGTGTTAGCAGATTGACGACCTAATTCAAACTTCCGCTTCTTTCTGAATTGAGCTCTTTTAGCACCGGTTGCAGATCTTTTGTGACGAGAATCACGAGAAATACCCATTTTTAATGTGTTTTCTGTATTAAATATTGAGTTTTAATTATTGTTTGCATATTATGGTAATATCCTTAAAGTTGAAAATGAAAAACGAAAACAAAAACAAAAACAAAAAAAATTGTTAGTAAAAACATTATTCCTATTGGACTTAGTTGTTGTTGTGATTAAATTGATTTTGTCATTGAATAGAAAGTGAACCATCAAGGCAGCTACCTGGGCATATGATTGTGTGAATTAATGTATTTCTGTTTCATTAAATTACAACACTTGGCTTTCATGCACACACGCAAGAGCAAAATAATGTTTCAATTGAATGCCCAATATTGACGTATTCAATTCCCCCCCCCAAATGAAAAGTTGGTTATGAATACTTTCCGACTTGATAGTTGTTATCCACTACAGGCTGAGACTTGTCTTGAGTAAGATAACAAAAATGAGTCCTTGCGTAATACAAAATGTTTTCTTGGGAGTAAGTGACTCCTACTCACTCGCCACCTGACGTGCAACATTTGTTTATTGTTTTTATTTTGTAGAGTATGTAGTTGATAATTTGCACAAATGGTTTGTCTTTCGATAATAATTGAACGCAACAAACGATCATTATGTACAGCTCATTTGAATAAATCTCAGAGCAATATATTAGGTCCCATGTAAATCTTGGTGCTGAGTGCACGAGGTCCCAATAGCTTTTGCCACGGTCGGTCATTACGCCCTTGGTCTTTATCCTTTCTATCCATTAAAATCTCTCAATCATTCTCAACGTTATAGTTATTTTTCAAATACTGTGTTCAATAACATACAGTTAGTCCTGGTGTTTTTTCTTTACGTTTCTTTTCTGCATTTGTTACAGAAGAGAGAAGGAAAATATAAACACCATTTACGTGTACAATCAGAGAAGAACTCAGTAAGAAGGTTACACATATTCCAGAATCAGCATTGGAACCACACTAAATTCATGTAAGATGACATCTAAAGACTAGACACTTTCAGACTCTGGGAATAATACGAAATTGCTCTAAAAAATACAATTCTCTCATTGACCAAGTAAGCATTTTTCAAACCAAAAATTGTTCCACTTTTCAAATCATACCCAGTTTGCTAGCCGTAGAGGAATATTATGGTAACAACCAAACAAACATATCGAAAAGTGCCATACTAAAAAAAAAAAAAAAAAAGAAAAAAAAGAAATAAAAGAAATTCACTGGAAAGTTCTGCTCACAGTGTACCTGGAAAAGTAATTTATACATAGCAGTCGGGTAAACAACAAGTTTTTTGAAAAATATAAGCAGCAAAGAGTAGCACCAAGTATCACGTGCTAATAAGTGGTAGTATTGCAAATCCAGGTTTAGCTACAAAGATGTACTGGCAAACGGTGTGAATGTGCGTACCTGCGCAGAGATACCTGTATTTGTGGTTGATTTGTGCAAGGGAATAGGGGTACAAAAGTATGGATTAGTGCAATATACGTATGAAAAGATAATTGTGTTGATTAATTGGGCTATATCATTGAATCTTTAACGTCGCATTTTATAAGTAAGTCAAAAATAATAAGCTCAAAATTGGCTACACTTCCAACACCACCTTACTTCTGGCGGGCCTAATAATATTCATAGGCTCAAAAAAAAATAAAAAATAAAAATAAAAAATTAAAAAAACAGACTGTGTGTGTTGTTTGAGAGTATCATTTTACGCTCTGTCTTTTAAGTTTACCAAAAATTAAAAATTAAAAATCACAAACATACCAGCACCCAGAAAAAAACAGCTGCAAAATGTCTGGGTGCAAACAAACAAAAAATAATAAAAGTAATTAAAAGTCACAAATGTCTAAATGAAAATTTCAGTTTTAAAGTTCTTACAAAAGAAGAAGATAAAAAGGGGTCTCCACAAAACATAAATGCACAAAAAAAAGAAACGACGCTGACAGATGACAAATGAAGAAAAAAAACAGAAAACATAACAGCAACAGATAAATCAGGCATGCTAATTTCATGCGATTTTTTCTAGAAAACTGTTGATTCGTAGCACGTTTGACGTATACGATGAGCATTTTAACTCTAAAGTGAGGTCAAAAGATTATGTAATTTTTTAGTTTTAAAATCATAACATAACATAACATAACAAAACATAACCTAGGAAATTCAGAAAATTCAGCATACCCACGTCACTCTCATAATGTCCTCTTTTTATGACGAAATCGAGATTGAAGATATGACGTTTGATAACGACACCAAGACTTTCACATACCCTTGTCCTTGTGGTGACAAGTTCCAAGTGTACATTGACGACTTGTTCTACGGGGACGACGTTGCGGTTTGTCCCAGTTGTTCATTAATGATCCAGGTGATTTTCGAAAAGGAAGATTTGAAAGAATATTACGAAGAAGCTGACCAAACCCCACCAGAGCCATTTATGATTACTGCTTAGATTGGGAAAGAACGAGAATCACGTGCTGTGAATCACCACTTTTGAAAGTGGAAATATGGGTAATCTGACAAAAATACTCATTTAAAAGCACGAAAAATATCACTTTGGAATTCATGTTCCCAGATAGTGAGAATACATTTGTTCATTTTGATGATGATAGAAGCAACGCCCAGGACGATCTATATGTCCAGTGGATGATAGGCTTACAGTTTTGCAGAGAAACAATTGTTTGGGTTGCAGTACACCAATTTGGAGAGTTGGGCTAGGATAACACTTACAGAATGATATTGCAATTGGCAAAACTACTTGGTGTAGGAGGAACACCTTTAGGAAATATTAATCGTTATTGCAAACGCGCTAGACCAATGCACCAACCAACAAATAATAGATAAGAATCTTAAATTGTTGGTACAAAAGCAAAATTTATAAATATGTAACTTCAACAGACCAGGTTATTCTTTTTAGTTGTTTTACTGTGGAAAACAGAACTCATTGGGTGCTAAATGTGCTTTGGTATTTACATTTTCGGTTCTTCTGCAACCCAGAGATTGCTTGTATTGGCGGGCTTGATTCTTTCTTGCCCAGACGTTGGAGATAAAAAGATCGGGCGCAAGAAAAACGACAACGACGAGGAAAGAATAATCAAAAAAAAAAAAAAACATCGCAAAAAAAAAAAAAAAAAAAAAATTTTGAATGTAGAATCAAATTTCAAGGGAAGCTTTGATGCGATATTCGATCAACCAGGCAAAAAATTTTATATCTAAACACGTACACGTATTTTGGCAGTGATTAGTAGAGCCAAAAAAAATCTGCAAGACCTTCCACAAAACAACAAGATCCCAGCCGATAAGCGAAAAATGAGCGAACAAGGATGGACAGACCCGAAAATACTAGAGCAACCACTGGAACTGCACCGTGTTGCCAGACCTTTGAGACCCGTTAAGTATGTTCCTACCAAAAGTATAGTTTTTTACAGCAAAAACTCTGCACCTCAATTCACCTATGATATCAAAATCAAAATGCCTATCAAGGCAACTTCAGTGATCGTTCAGGTTCTCTATGCAGCCTTGAATCCAGTTGATTTGAAAATATACAATGGTTACACAACAAACATGAACTCGTTTACCGGTTTGGGAAGAGAATTTGTTGGAAAAATCACACATTTGGGGAAAAACGTTAAAGACTACCAAATCGATGATGTGGTTATGGGTACCTTCTTCCACCCACATCTGGGCAAGGGGACTTTGCAATCATCCATAGAATTGGATGTAAACAAAGATGTGTTTTTTTTGAAACCGGAAGGCTTGAGCTTGCAAGAAGCGGCTGGTGGGTCTTATGCGTTGGGAGCAGCGTACTCATTGCTAAGTACTGTGAAACAATTGCAAAACAACACAAACGACGACGTCAACATATTGATCTATGGGGGAGGCTCCAGTGTAGGAATGTTTGCATTGCAGATTTTGAAATATCACTACAAGATTGCATCAAAAATAACGATCATTTGTTCCGCATACGCCACAAACGTAATCAAAGCTCAATTCCCGGAACTTATAGACGAATTGATTTTCATCAATTATCTATCCTTTGCGAAAAACAAACCATCGAAAACTCTAAGTGCAATGATCCAGGATCAAGAGATCATTGAATACGTCAACACTCCGGGTTCCACGCAAACAGCCGTTTTGTCTGTTCCATACACACAGGGGAAATACGACTTGGTTTTGGATTTCGTTGGAGGCTATGATTTGATTGAGAATTCCAGCAAGATCATGAACAAAAACGCGGAATATATCACCACTGTGGGCGACTACAAGTTCAATTATCGCAAAGATGTCTACGCGTTTAACAACCTGCAAAAAAATAACCTCGAGATGTTTGGAAGATCCCTTTGGTCGAAGATGTCGTGGGATTTCCAGTACACGCATTTCCAGTTTGATCCCGCATTAAAATACAACACGTCGTACTACAACGATTGGAAAACACATGTACACGATATGTTGGAACACCAAACAGTCAAAGTTGTTGTTGACAAAGTTTATGACTGGAAAGACTACAAAAACGCTTTGGAGTATTTAGGAGCCGGACACGCTCACGGGAAAGTTGTTTTGAAAGTAGAGGTTTTTTGATTGCACGGGTGTGTTTCCGACTATCCAACTTGGTTCATTAATTCTGTTTCATTCGTATATATACATATATATATACATAAGGTGAAGTATTCATTTTTTCTTTCATGTATTCTTGAGTTTTCAAAAATGGATCTTTTACCATCATCCAAGATTTCTGATTTTATTCAATTTTTTTTTTTTTTTTGAAGAAATTGCTGTTTCAAAAATCTTTTCAATCCAATAAGTATTTGCAAAGAAATGCCAAACTTGCAAAAGCTACAGCCATGGAAAAAAAATTCAAAACTTTGGAATTGGATGAAGAGTTTGAATTCCCAGATGCCAATTCTGCAGCACGTATTCTATCTTCTGGATCTTCAATTTCATTTAATGGAACAACTTTTTCATTTTTCGCACGTTCCATTTGTTTTCGGCTTTCTAATTCATTTTGTTGGTCAATTCCTAAAAAATTCATTTTGAAATCTTCACCAGCATTGTTTTCCCCATCTTTACTATTTTCCTCCATTTGTTTTAATTCCTCTTCATAAGCTTCCACTAATTCAGGGAAAACTTTTTTAAATCTTGTGTTTTGTCTTGAATTGTAGTGTTTGCTTTGTAAAGCAAGTCTTTTTTTCACTTCATCAGACGTCACAATCGACCCCGTGGTACTCTCGTCACCTGTCATAAAACTCAACAACCCTGTCAAAATAGTGGATACACTCCAAGTTGGATTCCACGAATCTGGATGGAAATCACTCATACTCAAACATAGTCTCGTGTTTTCTTTGAATCTACCATTAGGAGTGATCATACGGATTGCCGGTGGCTTGAATGGGTAGTCGGCTGGGAAAACCAGCGTCCCGTGATACTCCCCGCCAACAAACGGAGTATCTGGCGGACCGCTGATCACATAATGCCATTCTAAAATGTTATCTTCATTGGGTCTGGCAATGATATATTGTGGAGGATTCGCAACAATGTTTTTGTACTCTTTTGTAAGTCTTTTGTTTGCTTGAATGGTGGCCATGTTGTAGTGTGAGCGGTTGTCTTTTTTGGCAGGCTCTGTTTTCTTGGTTTTTTTTTAAAAAAAAACTCTCTTCTTGCAATCATCAATAAATACAATATCAGTAAAATACATTTTTTATGCAAATTCCGGTTCAAACTATTCAATCACACCTATAAAAAAACAACAAAGAAAAACATTTAGTTATCGTGTCATTAGTATCAGTACCAGATTTACAGTTTTTGATACCCAACAAGACGAACAAGAATATAATAGAACAATGATTTCAATGCATAGAAAAAGAAGAAAGAACAGAGACCTTATAATATTTATTTTACCCGGTGTACTATATGTAAATAATACATGCGTCTGACGCGCGTCACAAAGCGTCACAGAACGTCTGACGTTTCGTTTACGCGATACTGCTCGGATCTTTTTTGCTTGTTTGTTTTTTTTTTTTCTTTTTTTTCTTGTTTTTTTTCTGGGTTTTCTTTTTTTTTTGTCCTTCCGGATATCCAAAGTATCAAAGTAGTCATGCCACATCACTTTGATATACATTTTTCTCTGTGACTCTGTTTTCCGCCTGGTCTAATTTCTCCGGCTGAAATATCTTTTAGTTGTATGCCAATGCATTTTTTTTGTAAAAAGTCAAAAAACAGAAAAAATACTCAATATCTGTACAAAAAAAGAGTTTAAGAATTAGCTTTCAGTTTGCAAACGTCTCAAAGTTTCTTATCTATCAAAGTAGTAAAACCCAAAATAGATAATGATAATAGTGCATTATATAAAGCTAGTTCGGACTATCCCTGGATCTTGCATCATACAAGGAGAAGAAAAAGAAGAATACCAGTTAACGATTGTGTCTTGGTGAGTCAGCCCATTTCGTACCAACGGTCAAAAAAAAAAACAAACAAGCAAAAAAAAAAACTAAAAAAACCAAATTTTAGAACTTTCATTTGGCAACAAAGTTTTGAATTTTGAAAAAGCCTGAAAGGAAAAGCATAAATTAACCAGCTCCCCATAGAATGTCTTCCAATAGTATCAAAATCCTAGCAGGTAACTCACATCCAGCTTTGGCAGAAGCTATCTGCAAAAAACTAGGATTACCCTTGGCTCAAATCAATGTTTACCAGTATTCCAACAAGGAAACTTCGGTGACAATTGGTGAGAGTATCAGAGACGAAGACGTGTATATCATCCAGACTGGTACTGGACAAGATGAGATCAATGATTTCTTGATGGAACTTTTGATCATGATTCATGCGTGCAGAACTGCTTCGGCAAGAAGAATCACTGCCGTTATTCCTTGTTTCCCGTATGCCAGACAAGATAAAAAAGATAAATCAAGAGCTCCAATCACAGCAAAATTGATTGCCAATCTGTTGACCACAGCGGGTGCGGACCATGTGATCACAATGGATCTACACGCGTCGCAGATCCAAGGATTTTTTAAAATTCCAGTGGATAACTTATACGCGGAGCCAAGTGTTTTGAATTATATTAAAAACAAAACAGATTTTGATAACACCATTTTGGTGTCTCCTGATGCTGGTGGTGCCAAAAGAGTTGCTTCTTTGGCAGACAAATTGGATCTGAATTTTGCATTGATCCACAAAGAAAGACAAAGGGCCAACGAGGTCAGCAGAATGGTTTTGGTTGGGGATGTTGCTGGGAAATCATGTTTGTTGATTGACGATATGGCTGACACATGTGGGACCTTGTGCAAAGCCGCTGAAGTTCTATTAAACGAGGGGAATGCCAAAGAAGTCATTGCCATTGTTACACACGGTATTTTCAGCGGGAACGCATTTGAAAGATTGGCCAATTCCAAACTTTCAAGAGTTGTTTGCACAAACACAGTTCCAGTGAATTCAAATCTAGCTATCTTGGACCAAATAGATATCAGTCCAACATTGGCAGAAGCCATAAGAAGATTGCACAACGGTGAAAGTGTTTCCTACTTGTTCACGCATGCTCCTATATAATACCAAAAGGTACAATTGAGATTAACTCATAACCTAAATTAAAGTTCACATAAATCATATATATATATAAGAAAAAAAAATATCAGATATAATTGCTATCTCTCTCTCTCTCTCTCTCTCTCTCCCCCTTAAGATTCTTCCTTTATGCTTGTGGCCGATGAGTTGTTGTTTTTTTTGAACCCACTGAAAAGTTTGGTTCCTCTTCTTTTGATTTTGCTTTTGCTACTGCTACTGCTACTGCTGTTGCTCTGGTTGGTCTTGCCACTGGCATTGCTCATGAGACTTCCACTGGTTGTCATGCTGTCCATAGAAGCTGAGGAAGAAACGCTATTTTTCCTGCTTTCGTCTATTCTAAATCTCATCAATTCATCTTTCTTGATGAAGTTGGCCACGTTTTTTTGGTACTGTTTGTTTCTTGACTTTTCATCATCTGGGTCAGCTGTTTTTCCAGCTTCAACCTCTTTGTAAAACAAAACATATGCTGCAGATAAATCTTCATGACTTCCAGCAAATTTGAAAACGTCTTTTTCGTCTATGCTTTCCACACTTTCATCGTCATACAAAAGCCATCCCAAAGCACTGTTTTTCACAATGGAAATATAGTGTCCGTAAGAAGGACCACCACCAAGGTGAATCACAATGCTGTTCAGTTCATATTTTTTACAAACATTGACAGGTTCTTCATTTGGGTCATTTGTGGAGTTGGACAAAGTCGTACACACTTTCAAATTCCGTGAATATTCAAATTTGTCAAACAACTTGATCATTGTATTTTCCTTTTCGCTGTATTTGTATCTCTTTTCGTGCAAAACCAAAATTTTCGGCAATGACCCTATTTCTGCTACTCTTTCCGCATCTTCCAACGATTGGCAATTGTCACAATGGAATTTGTTTGCTCCACATAAAGACTCCTTTTCGTAGTAATTGTCAAAATATGATTGTAGGTCTTTGTATTTTTTTGAAATATTCACGGAAAATTCCAAAAACGGTTCATTTCTAAAAGTGATGTTGTTGCATTTCAAACACTTGGTCTTGTTAACAATTTCACCTTGAAACAAATATTTGACAAAATTCTTGTGATGATATGCATCAAGGTACTCGCTGATGCTGTTCAGCAAGAAATTTGAAAATTCTTGAGCGTCTTGATGCATGGAGGTGCTGAACATGCAATTAACTATTTTCAGAGAGTTGAGAAATTTGATTGGAGACGCCACACCCGTGTAGTATTTGTTCTCAATGATATATTCAAACAAATCTTTCAAGCAGTAATACATGATTTTGGAGTCATCCTTTTCCCATCCCATCGTAGTGTGATGGTAGTTTGTTGATAAATGGTCTATATTCACTACTGGTCCTTTGATCAAAGCGTTTCTTTTCCTTGTATCACTCGAATGCCGTTTTTTGTCCACCTGGGATCTTCCAACAATGATTTTGTCATACGACGTGTTTAGTTTTGCCAACACATCATCTGTGCTAATGACTTTGTATCCATTATTTGCCCCGCTACTATTATTACTGCTCCCACTGTCTTTTTGTTTGTTTTTGGTCAAAGATTGTTTGGTAAAGTATCTTGGTTTCAACGGATAACAATGCAGTTTTCTATCGTGGTTGTCTTCTGGGATCAACGGGGTCATCATTTGGATTCTGAACTCATCGATACTAAACAAACACTGCACCATACTGTTGAAGTAGCATGTGTTTCCAAAATTTTCTAGCCCAAACACTTTTTCACTGTTGGTGCTCACTTCTGCTTTTTTTGAAGTTCCGGAATGATTATTAGCATTATTATGATTATTATGATTATTAGTATTATTATTAGTGTTATTATTAGTGTTATTAGTATTATTATTATGATTATGGTTATTATTATGTGATTCATCAAATGCAAATTTGTGGGCCACTCCGTGCATCATCTTATGCACTCTTCCATTATGGCTTGTGCTATGATTGATATGATCACTATCGTGATGGTGACTTGTACTATTCATTCCAGATTTTCTTAATAAATTTGCACCTATACCAGAGTTGTTACCCGTTGGAGTTGCTGGAGCGGACGCGGATGGTATTTTAGACAGATTCAGCATGGTTGAACCTGCACTTTGTACCAATGTTTTCGGTTTGGGAACAGCGATGGGATCCGAGGGCAGCCATAACCCTGCACTGTTGGTTCTACTGGACAAGTCAGAGTGTTTGCTCAGCGACATGCTGTTGTCCATTGTTGTTCCTCTTGAGCTGTCAGCTGAGGATGTTGCGTGTTCTCCGCGTTCCATTTCCTGAGATGAACTGTCACTTGAGGAGACATCTTTAATTGTTTTCTGTTCATCAATAATAGATATATCATTAGAAGCTTTATCTTTTTCGCCAAGTTCAAAATCATTTTTCGTAATTTCATTTTTCAATTTCGAGCCATTTTTTGTCTTATACTTGGAGACTTTCGAGGTTTCCACATCGAAATCAAGATTTTTTGAACAAAACTGATTTTCATTATCATTTTCAGCACTATTATTTATATTAGAATTTAACATTTCCTTTCCGTTTGTTGCATAACGTTCATTAGTCAAAGTCCCATTTGTAGAACTAGAACCGGTTCTAATGACCTTTGCCAATGAACTCCCTTCCGCAGAAGTTGCGCCTTTATTCTGTACATCTTGCTCCTTTTTTTCTTCTTCTTCTTTTTCTTCTTCTTCCTTTTCTTCTTCTTCCTTTTCTTCTTCTTCTTCTTTTTCCTGTTGTTGTTTTTCTTCGCCTTGTGCCTCTGGTCTTTCATCATAATCATCAGCATCTTCAAACTCGTTCTTTACAGTCGACAATGATTGAGAGCTATTCTTTGATTGTGAAAACAAAGAGAAATGAGAGTTTTTCTTACCAATCCCATTATTGTCATTATTAGTGTTTGTATCGTCATCACTTGACTCATTCTCACTCGCACTATTGGACCCTCCAATGAACGAAGACCTCAACCCTTTCAACATCGATCTTTTCTTCTTTCCCTTGACATTGCGACTTTTACTACCACGGTCACCACTATCACTTTCGTAATCAGTACTGATGCCGCTTTTATAAAACTTGTTCCCGGCTTCCGGTTTGTTTTTGTTATTTTCGTTGTCGAGATCGTTTAAAGAGACTGTGCTATTATTGTTTGAATTGGAAGCAATCCATCTTCTCAACCCCATTGTTCTGTTTTTGTTATTGAACAAGTTTGTCGTGTTTTATGCTTGTTACTTTTTATCAATACTAATGGCGACACTTGGTATATTTTAATACAATTGCAACAACAACTATTACTAACAATACAAAAAGAAAACACTTTTCCACAACCTATCTAGCAGCAATATCTTGGCTCAGATTTGATTACTTTTTTTTTTTTTTTTTAAACAACGTATGCAATTCAATCCAATTCCCTTTGAATCTTGATAATTAACATCATCAAAAACATACACAAACCATAAACCATAAAACAAGAACACACACATACATACATACATACATACATACACACATAGAGAAACCCTGATCAATCGGGGTTTGATTGTTAAATCGCCTTGGATCGTGTGATATTATACATTTGGCATTATTCCTACCGGCTTATACCACAACTGCTATTAATACCACCTGATATATAAAAAAATCTTGGTCAAGTTGCCCGACTCATATATATACATATATATATATTTATATTTATATATATACCCTCCTTTTTTAAAACAAAAAAAAAAAAAGGTTTTTAAGGTAGCCCGTTCCGACTTTTCTGTGTGTGTGTGTGGGGGGGACAACGAGAAAGAGAGGGTAAGACAACTATGGTGCTGTTAGAAATGAGTTTATGACGTATGTTAGGCAATATTAAATCTAATAAAGAAATATGATACTGATCATTTTCAAATTATTTTTTTTTGAAATATGTCATATACAAATTAAATGTGTGTACATATAGGTCCTACTAGTAGTAGTGGTAGTAGTAGTAGTAGTAGCAGTAGATAAAAACCACAAAAACTCATGCAAATGTTGGAATGTCTGCGTTATTCCAACCCCATGGATCATTGAATCTTAGGTTTTTGTTTAAACTAGAAATTTTGTTCAAATCTTCTTTACTCAATGTCAATTTATCTTCAAAATGTAAATTTTGCAATAATCTTTGAGGTTTGGAAGATTTAGGAATAACAGCAACACCGTTTTGTGTAGCCCATCTCAACAAAACGTCGCTTGGAGAAACTTTGTGATTGTTTGCAATAGATACAATATCTTGATGTTCAAATAGAGATGGTGTGGATTTGGCCAATTCCACATCCATTTCCAAAAATGATGCAGGTCCGAAAGAAGAATAAGCGACAACTTGGATTTCCTGGTTTTTCGCATATTGGATCAAATTTTCTTGGGTTAGATATGGGTGATGTTCAACTTGCAAACATTGTGGTTTAATTGAGCATCCGTTCAACAAATCTTGGATCAAAACACCTCTGACATTGGAGATTCCCAAACATTTGATTTTCCCGGCTTCAACCAATTTTTCCAATGCTTTCCAAGTTTGTAAATAAGTGACTTTTTCAAATGTAAACTTGCCCTGTTCTTCATCTTGTTTACCTGTATAAAAACCAGGTGGATATCTCTCTTCAACAGGAACAAACTTGAAGGCAATTGGGAAATGGATGTAATACAAGTCAAGGTAGTCCAATCCCATATCTTTCAAAGTTTTGTCCAAACCATATTCTACATGGTCTGGATGGTGGAAGCTGTTCCATAATTTGGAAATGATAAACAAATCCTTTCTTTCAACAAGTTTTTCATCAATGGCTCTTTTAATTCCTTGACCCACTTCCACTTCGTTCCCGTAATCACAAGCCCCATCAAAAGATCTGTATCCCAGCTTAATAGCTTCATAAACTTGATTAGCACAGACATCATTTGGAATTTTCCAGCATCCAAGAGACACAATAGGCATTTCCACCCCATTGTTCAATTTGACTGTTCTTGCTAATTTAGTTGTTTCTGGCATAATTATTTTTTTATTTGTTTGTTTTTTAAAGGTTAATTGCAACTTACTATTTTTAGTTTGTTGAGTTGGTTTGATATTTGTGTTTTTTGTTGCAAATAAAACATACAGGAGTAGGGTGTTTAGATCCTAAAAATAAAAAAAAAGGGTTTGTTTATATACAGAGTCTTTCAAGATTGTCAAATTAAAAATAATAGACTTGGAATATATTCCAGGTCTATTGATATCTCCGTTTAATCTAATTATGACCCTTTCAACCCCTTGCATTTTACTCACCCCATCAAACTAAAAATAAAAAATTAATAATAAAATACTTGTTTTATAAACGGATGCATGTAATCCGTCTATGGTATTTCCAAAATGTACAAGTGTTAATATTGTGTAATATTGGCCAAGAAGAAGAAAAAACACTTAACCGAACTTTTGAATAAATAGCTGTGCATTTTCCAACATATCATGTGCAGCAACGGTGTTTATAACAATGATTAAAGTAGACTGCCAAAAAAAAAAAAAATGGAGACTGATACTGTTAAAAAAATTGATCAAAAATTGATCAATGAAATCAAATGCTATAGGACTGGAAATAGTTGTTACTACAAGAGCAATAGAAGATGATAGAAAGACTATATCGAGAATACCTTGAAAAATATTATTCATGATAAAGAAAGTTTCCATATACACCGATAGTACCTTATAAAATACTATTCGGGTAATGTTTGGGAGCATTGAGCACGTGAGAAGTACAGTCACGATAGCAGAACAACTATGCCATAGTAGAACATTTATGCCATAGTAGAACATCTATGCCATAAGTAAAGACTTGACATACAGAAAAATCATGAAAAAAAAAAAGAGAGAGAAATTTTGGCACAGCAAGACGCGTAAAAAAATAACGCCAATTAGGTTATTTCTTTTAATCGATTTTTAAGTGATCGAGTGTAAGATAAGGATAGAAATAAGGGAAAGTAACAAAGACGTTAACAAACATAAGCTCAAAAAAGATAAACAAAAGCTCAAACATGTTTGGTGTAATGAACAGAGACACATCCCGGACTTATCCAAATCTGCTTAACAATAATGATAGTACCAGTAAGAGTGATAGTAGTGGTGTTATCGAGGATAGAAAGCACAAATATTCCAAATATGAAAAAGTCCATGGAACGACTGCAACCAATGCATATGCTAGCACGATAAAGAAACAGACCATATTAAGAGAGATGAGAAGACAATACAAAAACATGAAGACGATGGAGGTGAGAGAGAAAAAGAGAAGAAACAATTACAATATGGCTGCAAATGGGGATAACGATGGAGTGCAGCTCACAAAGACGTGTACTTCACCAGACGAGACAGATAATAAAGCTCTAGGATCTGGTGACAACAATCTCGGCTGGTACGATGCCTTTACATCTGATGGTGATGATGTGGATGAAACTCAGCAGAAGGCACATTTTCCTACACAAAAGGATAACTTTCTTCATGCCAGCAATTCTAAAACCCTTGATGTTGATCTAACCCGTAATGATAGTAATGACCTGAATAGTTATGGTAGTAATGATAGTAACGTTGGGAACTACCGTTATATAAACAAAATGAGTGCAAAG
>ERZ794936.588-NODE-588-length-16022-cov-33.882382_pt1 | contig 16022 bp, 5 predicted proteins | sample MGYA00511083_ERZ794936 | MGnify/ENA primary metagenome ERZ794936 (study PRJEB30137, sample SAMN04331409) | food metagenome | isolation source: Y2 must sample point D1 replicate A | place: Australia: South Australia | collected 2014 ... | reverse complement strand
TATTATTGAGAATCACATTTACTATGCATGGGTTACGTACATATGGATATAAGAATACACCCATACACTAAAACAAAACAACAACAACACCCAAACACAAGAAATATACCATGTTCTGCGGGTAAGTGATATTAATTTTTCAGGTATTAAAAAATTTTAAAATAAATAAAATAAGGTATTAGTCACAGCACAGTTTAAGTACTAGAAGAGGAATGAAAGATGTAATGATGTTGATTGTACCGGGCATATATATATATATATATATATATATCCTATCACTTGCTGTTGTCAGTAAATACTAACCGATTATCGGTACCTTATAGGTAATAGTGTTATTATTGCCTATTGTAATTATTTGTGTTTGGTGGTTATTAGTTGGTTACTTTATTATGCATATTATCTATGCATGGATGCATGGATGTATGGGTTTACGCACAACCCATACATCTCATAATAAATAAGAACAATAGTAATAATAATAATAATAATAATAATAATAATAATAATAATAATAATAATAATAATAAAAAACGTTATTTCATTGGCTCAATAACATAATTAATATTTGTTGTGGTGGGTAATATAAGTAATAATGTATGTAGTTATAATGATATTAATACGTAATCCGCTAGTATTCATGCCATTCCCTTAAATATTCAATTTGTCAAATATATATATATATATTATATCGGTTTAAGGTGATACTTCGATGGTATATATATATATATATATATGTGTATGAGTATTTAAGAAAAGGTTGATTCATTAAATACTTATGATTCTATCGCCAAGAGTTTGATGAACTCAGCTGTGTGAATAATAAAAAAATCACCCAATATCACTTAAGTTTAAAAAAAAATAAAAACCAACAAAAAGATAATTCCAAAACCAAGACAAAATGTTTAGATCCACTGCTGTTAAAAACTTGATTACCAAGAGAACAAAAATTTCATTGCCAGAATTGAAATACGATTTCAATGCTCTTGAACCTTTTATTAGTGGGAAAATCAATGAATTACATTACACTAAACATCATCAAACGTATGTCAACGGATTCAACACTGCAACAGAACAATTTTCTGAATTGAAACAAAAATTGGATACAGACCCAGTGACCATTTCTCGGAAACTAAACCAATTGCAACAAAACATTAAATTTCATTCGGGTGGATACATCAATCATTGTTACTTTTGGGACAATTTGTCTCCTGTTGAAGCACATGGTGGTCAATTACCTTCAAAAGATTCTAAATTGGGTAAAAAAATTAATGAACAATATGGAAGTGCAGAAAATTTGATTAAATTGATTAACAAAAGTTTGGCTGGAGTTCAGGGATCTGGATGGAGTTTCTTGTGTTACAATACTGTTAATGATGCATTGGAAATTAGACAGACGTATAATCAAGATACAATTACAGATGCAGGTGTTAAAGTTTTGATTGCTATTGATGCTTGGGAACACGCATATTATTTGCAATATCAAAATAGAAAAGTTGAATATTTTGATGCTATTTGGAATGTTATTAATTGGAAAGAAGCTGGGAAAAGATTTGAAGCTTGAGTAACTGCAAGCGAAACGAGTAGTTACGAATAATTATAAACAATTATGACTATGATATTCAAAACAGTAATTATGAACGTCAACGAGTAGTTGCGTCTTCATATTCTTATATATATGACTATAATATTCAAACAGTATTTTGGAAAAAAAAAAAAAAAAAAAAAAAATGTAATTATTTGTATTGTTTTCTCTTGTATCAAAAGTCTTTGTACTATGAAACTTTTTGTAAAAGCTTACAATGAACGTCTCATGCCCGTGTTTTGATATTCTTGCACGTTTTGTCTTGAGTTTTGCCTTGCTTCACTTGTTATTATAAACTCCTAAAAATTGTTTGCAAGCAGGCAAAACAGATACAAACAGCGACTGAGTGTTGGATTGCGGTTTCAAGTAAGCTTCTAAAATCATTAAAACATAAAACACTAAGGCAAGGTAGTTATGACTTTCAAGTGTTAGTGCTGAGTACAGCACTACCGAACATCTTGCCTTAAAAGCAGGTTCCAAAGAAAAACACACGGCGCTAAATCAATAAAGTTTGATCATTTTACAACAGACACGTGCCTTTTCTTACATGTGCTGAAATTTCCGTTTCTTTTTTCTGAATATTTTTGGACTTGAACTGCGATGCGTTATTTGAAACTACAATTCCCGACAAAAAAGTACACTTGCGAAAAAAAAAACAAACAAACAAAAAAACCCCAACGCATTGCGAACCACGTATCCTACCCAACGCATTGCAAACCACGTATCCTACCCAATCATGTCAGATTTCCACCAATTACTCACGTTATCCCAAAGACCAATCACCGAAGATAACTTGCAAAAACCGGTGCTGGAATACCTGCAGCAGGGCATCCCAGCAACATACACTTTGGAAGATGCAATCTTGGAGCGTTTTGGAGTTGTTTTGGTCTCCTCAAAGGGGCGCAACAAATCTTTGAGTGGAAGCACCACTCCCTTGCATATACTGTGCAGAAGTGTTTACTACTGGAACAAGGGCTACGATTTGCAAGAAGAAAGTTGGTTGAAAGACGGACTTGTCAATTTAGATTTGAGTGTCAAAGAAAATATGGAAAATACAGACAATGAAAGAATGCAATGTACCGGAGCCCCATTTGCACTAAAAAAGGACCAGTCCAAAACGGATCCGTTAAGCGAACAGGAATATGATGTTGTCTTGCAAGTCATGGACCTGCTTTTCGAGTACGGTGCAGGCTGGAATTTCTTAGATTTTGAAGGTCAAACTATTGGGGAGCTGCTTTTGGGGGAAGATGGAGAAGAAAGCCAACTTCACGATATCCAAAACCAAGGCCTGAAAAGAGTGTACCAACGGTGTGTTACCGCTGGTGTTCAAGCAGAATTATTGCTGAGAAAATTTGAAGACATTGAGTGGATTGAAGAACCAATTGATGTAGACACTGCAGAGGAACCTGCGGTGGCTGAACAAAACTCAGAACCGGAAGATCAAAACACAGACCCTCCAAAAATGGGACAACAAGACCCAGCAGGAAACCAAGAAACGTACTTGGACACCAAACTAGAATACACAAAAGACGGATCTGCCTTGGTCACTGAAACCAACAGAGACGGAGTCATGATGGATTGGGAAACAGATATTATGGAACTGGCCGCTTTGGCGTTGTGTAAAAATTACCTAGATAAAGCTCAGGACCCAGAAGACGAATGCTACAACGTTTTGAACATTGGGTTTGGAATGGGAATCATTGACGGTTTCATTCAAAAAACGCTGGAAACAGCCAAACGTCAAACAGGAAAACCATACAAACACTACATCTGTGAAGCGCATCCAGACGTTTTGCAAAAATTGCGCGATGATGGATGGTACGATAATCCAAATATCGTGATTTTGGAAGGAAGATGGCAAGATTGCTTGAACGACCTTTTAGACAAAGGTACAGTGTTTTTGGATGCCATCTATTATGACACATTTTCCGAACATTACCAAGACATGCTGGACTTATACGACCTGATCATTGGATTGATCAAACCGGCAGGTGTTTTTTCTTTTTTTAACGGACTTGGTGCAGACAACAGATTTTTTTACGATGTTTACAAAGAAATCGTTGTTATTGACATGAGCAACTATGGTCTACAATGCATGTACGAAACCGTTGATGTTGCAAAGATCATGGAGAAATACGGCCAAGTGTGGGACAACGTCAAACAGTCCTACTTTTCTTGCAAGCACTACTACCATCCAGTCATTACTTTTCAATAAGTGTGTATGATTTGGAAAGGTTTTTTATTTTTATTTTTTTTATGTTTTTCTTTTCATGTTTTTTTTTTAATAAAGTAATCAGAGTTATCTATAAGATGTATCTTTTCATTGGCGCATGCATTAAATTGGGCGCAAACTGAGATTAAAACGCAAACTAAACGCTGTATCCGATATACTGTTTCAATGGGAGAATCCTATGCAACAAAAAAACTCGGTTTGAAGCTTTAACGAAGTTTCAATCGTAACTTCACTCATCGAAATCGTTAAAAACAAAACAATACTCTTGCTTATTAATGCTACTTTTACCTCTCTATTCTTTTCTTTCTTCTCCCCCGCCTACATTTTTTAGCCTTTCCCTGCACCAAGCAACACAAAAAACAAAACCGCTAAAACAAGACCTTTTTGCTCGTTCACCTCGTACAAACGTTCATTTGCATCACTGTACTCTCACAATTGATTAAACATTCGTAAATGATGGGCTTATAACCGTTATAATGTCTTTTCTCGCTTAAAAACAAAAAAACAAATCTGTCTTGTCACATGACGTTTTTTTCGTTTAAACAGGGCTGAAATTTACGTAGATCAAAACAAAAACAAACGACATTTGTTTCCTAAACGAACGTATTTTGCGCTCGTATGATTTTTTTTGTTTTTTGTTTTTTGTTTTTTGTCTTTTGTTTTTTTTGTTTCTTTTTGCCCGTTTCACCTTTCACACTCTGCAGGGCGTGGCCAATGCTGCTGCACCTATACGAGTTGTTACCTTTAGGCTGAGTTTTGTTTGTAAACAAGCCGCTTCTTTCGAGCACTTCAGTTTTTATTCACAATAGTTTCAAATGCTCAAAGACATTTCGGGTTTGTTAATTCGAGTTGATCAACTGATTGACTACAGAGGAATGTCAGATTTGGTCGTGTTTTATCGTTCTTACGAGAGATGTTTTTATCGTTCTTGGTAAGCAATTGGTTTTGACAAGTCCGTCGTTTACTAACTTTTGTTTCTAACTGGTGCTTGCTTCAATTATATTTAGATACATATATATATATATATATATATATGCATATGTACAAGCTGTTAAGTCCTCTGTTTTGCATTTTTTTCTCTTATCATATCTCTTAACTTAATCAGCATATCACAAAAAACCAACAACCTCAATATAACCACATCTCACACGTCAATATGGGTTCTTTTGTTGAACAAGGTTTTGAACAGCTTAAATTTCTTTTCGAAAATTTTAAAGCGTTGAGCACGGGCCAACAGATCTCGATTTTGGTGCTAGCACCATTCATCTTGAACATTGTTTCGCAATTGCTTTACTCTTTGAGAGCAGACAGACCACCAATGGTTTTCTATTGGATTCCATGGGTCGGGTCTGCCGTTTCCTATGGTATGGCTCCATACGATTTCTTCAAACAAAACCAAGAAAAATACGGGGACGTTTTCAGTTTTGTTTTGCTAGGTAAAGTCATGACTGTTTGCTTGGGTCCAAAAGGTCACGAATTTGTTTTGAATGCCAAATTGGCCGATGTTTCTGCTGAAGAAGCTTACACTCATTTGACCACTCCAGTCTTTGGGAAAGGTGTCATTTACGATTGTCCAAACCACAGATTGATGGATCAAAAAAAATTTGTCAAAGGTGCTTTAACCATTGATGCCTTCAGAAGATACGTTCCTTTGATTGCTGAAGAAGTGTACCAATATTTCGGTCAAGCTAAAAATTTCAAAATGAACGACAAACCAAAGGGGATTGCCAACATCATGGAAACTCAATCTGAATTGACCATTTTTACTGCTTCCAGATCTTTATTAGGTAAAGAAATGAGAGCCAAATTGAACACTGATTTTGCTTACTTGTATTCTGATCTAGATAAAGGTTTTACTCCAATCAATTTTGTTTTCTCCCACTTGCCTTTGCCAAATTACAGAAAAAGAGATGAAGCTCAACAAAAAATCTCAAGCACTTACATGGAATTGATCAATGAAAGAAGAAGAAACAACGATATTCAAGATAGAGATTTGATCGACACTTTGATGAAAGACTCTACCTACAAAGACGGTGTCAAAATGACTGACCAAGAAATTGCAAACTTGTTGATTGGTGTTTTAATGGGTGGTCAACACACTTCTGCTGCTACCTCTGCTTGGATCTTGTTGCATTTGGCTGAAAGACCAGAACTACAACAAGAATTGTATGAAGAACAAATGAGGGTTTTGAAAAACGGTGAACTTGAATTATCTTACGACTTGATCCAAGAAATGCACTTGCTAAACCAAACCATCAAAGAAACTTTGAGACTGCACACCCCACTACATTCTATTTTCAGAAAAGTCATGAAAGACATGCATTATCCAAACACCTCTTTTGTCATTCCAAAAGGGTACCACGTTTTGATTTCTCCTGGTTACGCTCAAATGCAAGATAAATTCTTCCCAAATGCCATGAAATACGATCCACACAGATGGGACGCCGACTTCCAATCCTCTTACGGAACTAACGAAAAAGTCGATTACGGTTTTGGTGCAGTTTCCAAAGGTGTTTCTTCCCCATACTTGCCATTCGGGGGTGGTAGACACAGATGTATTGGTGAACATTTTGCATACTGCCAATTAGGAACAATCATGTCTATCTTTATCAGAACTTTGAAATGGGATTTCCCAAAAGATATCATGAAGGATGGTGTTCCAAAACCAGATTTCCAATCTATGGTCACTTTGCCAACTGCTCCAGCATTTATCAGATGGGAAAAAAGAAACCCAGAACAAAAAGTTTAGTTATGTCATCAACTTTTTGGAAAATAAGATGGTTCAAAGGACATTTACAAATTGGCCATTGCGAAAAAAGTTTTTAACTCTGTTGTACTTTATTTATTCAGTTATTTATCTCCTTAAATATTTTCATGAAATTTCACGTTTTATCTCTTGAAAAAAATGTTTTTTGCGCTCAAACTCACCAAAAGAAAAGGCAAAAAAAATTGGATCAATAATATCAAATCATAAAGCAGACAGTGAAACACAGATCATTAATCGCGGAAAACCTATGGTCAATCATTCTTCACAGCTTTATCTGACTGTGCGAGTTCTTTTAAACCTTGTGTATTCATTTCTTTGTCAAAATTGCTTTGTGTGGCACCTGGGAGAAGCTTTTGCCCTGCAAATGAAATAGGCAAGTTGTTTTTATCAGATTGCATGGCTGTTTGACCATAAGCAGAGCTTACTTTTAAAATGTCTTGAAGATGTGCTATTTGTGCAGCCGTTTCCGGTTTTCTAACCTGACCATCACAAGCGCTCACTAAAATTGACGAATGAAGCCCGTTTGAAGCAGTATCATCACTAGCATTTTGCCCAGCTACATTGAAAGATTTGTTCTCGCTGATCAAGGCCGGCTTGGAAACATCAATCAAACAATCATCAATAGGCGTTGCTTCTAAAGTACCACAGAAATCATCAGTTTTATCATTCAAAGAGTTTGTGCTTTTAGTGAATCGTTGAGTGTCTTGTTTATTTTCTTGCACTACTGGAAATTCACCAATAATTTCAGCCTCACAATTTTTTTCCACATCCTGCGCACGTTTATTTTCTTTTTCGGACACTGGTAACTTTGCACTAACAGATTCACAATTGTCATTCGAATCCAAAAGAGCCGCGTCTATATTGTCAAGCTTAATTTTCTTTGGTTGAGGGGTATCAGCTGTATCTTGCTCATTGCCAACTTTTCTTTTCTGGCCAGTTCCGGGCTTACGTCCGCTACCAGGTTTGCGTGGTTTCTTTGGAGCTGGTTTTATTTTTTCCAGTTTCTTTTCGTGTTTTATCTTTTTTTTCAAAAGTGCTTCTTCCTTTTGCATTTGCTCAATTTTAGCAGCCGCCTCATTTTCTTTATGCAAATCCGTCAAAATACTATCCACGACATTTTGTTTGTTAAACAAAAACATTACCAAATTTAAAAGTTCACCATCGGCAATGTTTGTAACATTTCCATCAGGCAGGTCAATAGGAGCTTCGTTCAATTCCTCTTTGACAATTTTGGATATTCTCCATCTTCTCTTCCTTTCATTAACAAACTCTTTTTGCAACATCCTGAATTCGGTTGGCGAAAGTTTGGTTTGAAGTCTTTTCATAATAGAGGTATATCTGGCACGAGAATGCCGTGTAGGAATAACAAAATTGAACCTAGCAAATTTTTGCTTAACTATTTCTTCTCTTGCCTCCAAACGCTTTTTAATCTTGTCCTCTGTTGTTTGTTTTGGCTTTGAAACCTTCTGAGGTTTTTTCTGAGCAGCGCTATACTTGGCAGACTCAATCTCGTGAGGATTCGGATCCACAATTAAAGGTAGTTTAGTATCAGGCAAAAGATCGCTAGCAGAACCCTGGTCTTCAATCTTCGCAACTCCAGATTCTGGAGTCTCAACAGCTTTGGAATTGTAGCCGTTGTCAGGTGAGTTCAACTTTTTAAGTGCAAGCATTTTGGCCTTTTCAAACTTCCTTTGTTGCTCAATAAAACTAGGAGGAATTTCTGGCATGTTTATAGTGATTTCTGGTTTCTTTTTTGTGTAGGATCTTTTTGGCTTGTGCGTATTTTGCTCCAAGATTGAGTCTTCTGTTTTAGCAATTGGAAGAATACCGTTAACATCTAAAGGAGATGCAATTTTGGTAAATATATCACCCACAAGATTTCTTAGATTAGAATCTGAGCCTAAAGCAGGCGTGCTGCTTGAAACCGGAAAAGAAAAGCCATTGTCTGCTTCGGTCTTTACTATGATTTTCTGCGGCACCATATCACTTTCCGTTTTCTTCACGTCTTTGTTTCCGTCTTTTTCTGCATCACTTTCATCAGAAATAATAGTGATTTCACTATTTTCAAGACCAGGTTTAATGATTGTGTCACCTGGTCCAGCAAAACCATTTGCTTTGTTTGGATTGGTTCCCGTTCCAGTTTGGTTATTGGAAAGAGCTTTTGTAATGTTGATCTTAGCTTGCTGAATGATATAGCTTACTTGTTGTCCAACAACTTTTTTGTCATTCTTGGTCTTGGCAATCGCTACAGCAGCTCTTGCGGCAATCAAAGCTTTTAGTGAATTTATGATGGCAACATTCTCGGGAGGAATATGGGAAAGGAGCGGTAATAGTGAGGAAATAGCATTGGCTGCAGAAGCTGTCATTTTCTTTTGAAGGAGCGTTGTTTTGTTTTGTTTCTTCCTTTGCTGTCTCTCTTTCCGTCTGTAACTCTTCTCAAGTTTTTTATACTGTTTCCGCAACCTTTTCTTTTCTGCTTCCAAGGTGCGTTTCTCCTTCCTTTCCTGTACCCTCTTTGATTTTTCCGTAGCATGGGCTACCTTCTTGGCTATCTTATCAGCTTTAAAATACGCCGCTACTGACGGCAATGAAATAGGTGGATGAGGAGGCAGCACCCATGGTGGATGAAACAGAATCTTTTCCCTTTGAACTGGCGTCTCTATTGAAGAGTCATACAAGATGTTAACTTTGCTATAGCGGAGGTTTTCCAACCCAAATTGGCGCTGAAATGACTTGAGTTTTTCAAGCCTCTCTCTTTTCTCAGGTGCCATAGTGCTGATTCTTTCAGGTGTTGCCTGATGCGCATGATCAATATGTTTCCCTGATTCGTCATTGAAATATTGTTTATTTAGCTCCTCTTTGCGAGCAATCTCTTCAGCGGTTAATCTTCTGTATGGTTTTTTCGGTTCCCCATTTTTCTTTAGTTTCAAATAAGAAGGATACGGTGGGCCCCTTTCTACAATCTCTTTCAAATTTTCATAATCCTTTCTCTTTTCTTCTAAAGCTACTCTTTTGGCCTCTTTTTTCCTTAAATATTTTCTTTTCTGTTCCGCTTTTTGCAACTCGGCTGTAAGCTTTTTTTCCTGTTTTCTGCTCTTCACGAACTTTTCATAACAGATTTTGGCTACTTGTTTTGCACACTTAGCATACTTCTTCTTTTTCAATTTGATCTGCAAATCATCCAAAGGTTGAACTTGTTGTGGCCTTGTTTTTGGTTGAATTTTTTGATTTGTTGTTTCTGCACTTAAGGCAGGATCCAAACCAGGAACGAGCTCTTCAGACTCCAAAACGACAGGTTCCACTACATCGTCTACGAGAGCTTGGTCATCAGTATAGTTCTCAATTGCTCTTTCGGTGGTTACAGTTTTGTTCTTTTCCTCCGTTAGTTTTTCCCTTTCACGCGGCGATTCTTTCTTGTTTTGCTTTTTTTGATTCACAGTACCTTTTTCAGCTGGCGACTGAAAACGTTCACTAGAGGGTCTGAAATATTGGGAAAGCTCAGATACAGGTTGATAAGATAATTGCACAGATTTGGAAAGTGGTCCTGGCGTATGCGCTTTATTGTTGTCAGCAGAGAGAAGTGCTTTTCTGTATGTTGTTGGAAACCTAGTAGTGAAACTTGACATCGGAAGCATTGGGGCAGTGCTCAACAAACGTTTGTGTGATTTTTTACGCCTCGAGGCCTCTTTCTCCTTTGTCGTCAACGTGCTGTCTAAAATCTCATCAATGTTCACACCTAAGTCTATTTCTTGATCTGTTGCAAGATTTTTTTTAGCTTTTCTTTCTTTTTTACTGAGCTTGTCCTTTGACTTTTTGCTTTTAGTTTTGGTTTTGCTTTTAAGCTTTTTGTCTTTTTTTGACAATTTCGAAGGAGCTTCTGTTAAGCTTTCAGCTGTGGTTGATTTAGAGGCTAAAGCCATTGCGTCTTGCATAACTTTAAACATGTCAATCTCATCTTCGACATGTTTGTTCTGCTGAGATGAAGGTTTTTTCTCTTCAATTGTTTGGGCACTCAAATGAGCTTTTCCAGTCCGTACTGGCTGTGTTGAGCGAACAGCATTTGGAAAACGCTTTCCAACCATGTCTATTTCAATAATATCAGGACTGCTCGGTTGCGACTGCTCTGGTTCGCGAGATTCATTTTCTTCTTTTTCATTTTCTTCTACTGGTTCTTCTTCTTTATTCACTTGCTCGTTGAAATTTTGAAATGTGCTTTCAACCACACTATTAATAATGTCAGCCAACTCTTTGGAAAACATGTTGTTGTCGTCATTCGATTTTTTCGTTTGCTTGGGCTGTTTTGTCTTTTTTTTGTTTCCAATTGTTGGCGTTTCGGTTTGACTGGTTGATGGCTCATTTAGATTTACGGTGCTTATTCTATCTGTCACATCTTTAACAGCTGTGCTTGTATCCGGTTTGGGAGCTGAAAAACGCATATTATCCGCATTATCGCCTTCTTTAAGTAAGTCATTAAGTGCAGATTCCACCAAATTTAGATGCTCTGCATCTTGATCTTCAGTATTTTGCATTGTCAAGACGCCTTCATCCTTGGATGCTTTGGTCTTTCTTGGTTTACGTGGTCTTTTCTGCGTAGCAGTGCCAGTTGCGTTAGCAGGAAAACTTGATAGGGAATAAGGCGGAGAAGTTGATGTACTGGTGACTGCCTTCTTTGGTGACTTTTTTTTATTTTTAGAGCTAGCATTTGAGCTCGAGAGCGTGCGGTCTATTATCTCTACACCATTATCATCTTCTTCATCGTCTATGATAGCTTGATCATTATCTTCCGTGCCTTGCTCCATACTTTGCAAAGACATCATAATCGCATTTCTGAACTGCTCCTCGTCTCCTTTCCCAAACATGTTGGCACTCGGTTTACGATTTCCATGCCCTTGGTCGGCTTCTGGAAATAATCCTTGTGTGAGCAGTTGCGCCCATTCCAGGTCTTGTCCCGAAGAGTTCCTTCTTGAAATACTACTACTTGCTCTGTCGTGTTCGTTGCTTTCTGTGCGCTGAGAAGTTTGAACGTTGCGGTTTTGTGATGCACGACGTTGTTGACTCATCAAATTTTGCAAAGATTGTGTCAAATAGTCATTATAAGCACTAGATCGTCTTCTTCTGGCACTTGACATTTGTGGCGGCAGCAAAAAGCTGCTTCTGCGGGACCCTGAGCTGGAAGGCGGAGCAGCGGGGCTTTGTGACGTCGCTGCTAATGGAAAATTGGACAAAGCACCTTCAGCAAGGTCAGAAATAGTAGGATACTGAATGGTTTGTTCATTACTATCTTCATGATCATCTTGTTGATTCTTACGCGGCTTGGTTGATTTCTCAAGATCATCTTGTTGCGGCTGAACTGATTCCGCAGCATCGTCCTGCTCAGAATCAAAATTTGATTGCAGAAATAAGTTCTCCACTAGTTGAGTAAAATTGATATCTTCGTTTTCTTCATGTTGCTGTGACATGATGACAAGCGTTTAATGGGCAAAATATGTGATGGAAAAACTTTCTGTCAAAGTGTAATTATAAGCTTCCTTTGTGTTAAATTTTTGTTGCAAGCGGTAAGTGTGTTGATAAAATATTTGTTGGTGGGATTCTATGTGTGGTTCTTACAGTCTTCACTGGATTTAAAAGCACAGTTGATTGTTTGTTTATTTACTTGCTCATTGCATTAGCGTTTTGGCCTTTTTTTATTTTTTTATTTTTTTATTTTTTTATTTTTTTTGGCTTCTCTTACGGGCGGAAGCTTCGTTTCTTTTTTTTTTGCGGGTGACTAAACACGAAAAAATATATTAAAGGACTAGGCACGTGATACACACTATAGCTGACGCTTGTTTTGCGGCTTAGGAATGATCAAAAGTGGCTAAGCATTACTGTTTGAGCTAAATAGTAGCAGCTGTGCCACACTAACTTGCCTGTATTGCACATATAATTGGTGGCACAGTGTTTTAAGAATAGGCAAGCTGTGGCAGGCTTTGCATCCTAAAAGGCAGTTGCAATTGTTCATATTTAAAGTTGGCCAGAGCATGGAGCAAAACAAGAAACATACTGCCAAGTTTCCACGTAACTTTTCAAACGTCATTTATAAATCCTAAATATCACTTAAACAATGTATACACCCCTGTAATTTTTTTTTTAAAAAAAGCCATCTGCTGCCTCGAGCTTTTGAAGACTTACGAGTTCATTTTTCTGTAACTTGACTTTCAGGCTTTTGGAACGTGAACTCGTAAAATTTTCTGTACTGCTCCGTTTCTCTGACTTGCTGTTCGCTCAAAGCCAGCTGGTCATTTACCGAAGAGATTAACGCTTTGCTTATTGGAGCCTCATTGTAGTTGGCATAGGAGTCAGCATTGAAGGCGTGAAGCCCTGTATCATACACTGCGTGCGTAGAATTGCCGTATGTTTGACTTTGGTCCAAACTTTGATACTGTTGTTGCTGTTGCTGGTGGTATTGCACAGGTGTGCTGCCCGAAGGAACAGGAGACACGTATTTATTAATGTGCTGATGCTGCGGCAAGGTGCGGACAGGTTGCTGATACAAAGAAGAGTATGGAGCAGCCTGTTGTTCGGTGTCTAACGAAAGGTAGTCGTCCGCCGTGTTTTGATAATCAGTGCTTGCAGTTGCTCCGGCATTTGGATGGTTGTAAAAACTGACAGATGGAATCAAATTTTGGATATGCTGGAAGTTCTCTTTTGTAACAGCGAGTTGTTGAGCCACGTCTCTGCCTTGTTGGTTGTTCAAGTTAGAAGCATGAAAGTGAGGTTGGCTGGTCGTAAGCGAAGCCCCGTTGAGCGGAACCCCGTTGTATTGTTGTTGATGAGTCACTGGAAGAGGCAGTTGTTGAGTGGCATTCAGGAACGCTCTCAGCGATTCATTAGAGGACTGAGAGGAATTAGACTTGATAGGTTCCAGCCCGGCATCTTCAATTGATGACTGATCATCGGAACGCGGAGTTATTTGACTATGGGGACCAGCAACGGTGTTGGCATTGTGGATACCCATAGGAGGAGAAGTAACAGATCCATAAAAGTTTGGACCAACACCAGGTTTTCTACCAATCTTGGCATTTTTGGCACCGACTTTCCCCTTTTTGTTGGCATTAGCCAAGTTAGAAGCCAATTTTTTCAAAGCATTTTTCTTTTTTCCCTTTTTGTTTTTGATTTCCTTGATACCTTCAATGTTTTCTGAATGAATGACAATTCTGTTGTCACTCAATTTTTCAATAATAGGAGTATATGAGTGATTTTGAGACAAAGAAGGACCCGTGGATCCGTTTAGATTTCCATGATTATTGCCGCCGCTGCTGCTGCTGCTGCTGCTGCTACCGTTACTTTCAACGCTTGGATGATTCATTGGTGTTTCTGCTGAAGACGAAGACGAATGAGGTGAAAACAGAGACTCTTGGGCCAACTCAGCCATAATGTCAACTGCTTCTCTATTGGCAAAAACTTTAGGTTCCACAATACTTTCTTTTGAAGAAATGTATCTAGCGACCCCATTTTCAGATTTGATCAATTTCAATGTGTACTGAGTCAGTTTATGTTGAGAGGATTTTTGGGGCAAAGATGTAAAACCTTCTGGAAGTTTGCAACAAGAACCTGTGGCAATGTGTTTTTCACACCATGTTTCCGAGTTTTCAAAAGCTTCCCCACACATCCCACAGTTCCCTGGTGTTTTCAGTCTATCTTTCAACGACGTGCCCTTTGGAATGATGAAATGTTTTGTTTTCAAATGAGTTTTATAGGTGTCTCTTCTGGAAAACCCACCTGTTGGATGACATCTGAAACTTGGATCAAGGTGAACATCAAAGAACGGACAATGATAAGCTTTTTCAACAGCATGTTTCTTGATATGTCTGGTCAAGTACCCTCTGACAGTGAACTGTGCATCACAATAGTGACACACGTACAAATGAGGCTGATGAGGTTGTTCTTCTTCATTTTCTTTTGTGTTGTTCATCGAAACTAGCTCATTAGATGGTTGCTGTTGAATTTTGTTTTTCAGCAACGAATCTGAAGGAGACGAGTTTGGGGTGTTCAAGCTGTTCATGTTCATGGGAGTGTTGACAGGCATTTGCATTGGGGGTATCATAAGAACATTTGAGTGCATGTTTGGCATGTTGTTCATACTTTGGGCGTTTTGGAAATTCTGCATGTGCTGCACGTGCTGAATGTTCTCAGTATTATTCATCTGAGGCAAAGCGGTCATGTTCATGTTATGCATATTTGTATTCTGCATATTCATGTTGTGCATGTTCATGTTGAAAGGCTCATTGTTGTGCAAAGACATATCCAAAGAACAAGGAATAGCAGTGGCATTGTTGTTCAATGAATGGTCAACAACGATTGTGTTTGGGAACAAAGAGCCAGATTGTGGAGGTATAAAATCCTCTTCATCGTTTTCAATCTTTGGAGCTCTATGTTCAGATTTTGACGTTTTTGTATCTCTAATCTGATCTTGAGTTTCAGAATCAACGTCTTGCTCGGTAGCTGGTGTGTCGATTTGAATGTCTTTGACAACGCTGTTTTCTGAACTCGTTTTTGCTTGTTTCTTATTTTTCAAAGGAGTATAACCATCATTGGTAGTGCTACCAACAACAACAGTACTAACCAGTTTATTGAAAAACCCAAAGATTCTGGTGGATATTTTTTTCAACATTGAGGGGTTGTCATTAGTTACTGTGCTTGAAGCTTCAACTTTTTTCGACATAATTAATACTTTGTTTCTTCGTTTAAAAATAACGGTTTTCAAGTTTGTTTGCCTTGTTTGATCTAAATGAAAAGGTAAAGACTGCTATTATGATTATGTGTTCGCTTCTAGTGATATATGGGTTTTGTCTGAGTAGTTTGTTTAAGTGATGAATGGTTTTGATTGATTGCAGTTATGTATTAAGCTAATTTGCCTTCTTGTTCTTTGCTGTATTTTGTAATACAAATTTAAATTTTGCAACAAGCAAATAGTTAAAGATGTAATAGACAAAAAGATCACTTAGTAAGCATGAGTAGCTACATAGCACAGAAGAAGAAAGTAAAACAGCGCTCGTATGAAACAATATCGTAATAGTCACTCTAAGGACACTATCAAAAAATTACTGCAAGTAACTGAATAGGTACGATACATGAGTCAAAAATTAAAATTCACCCGAGAAGAAAGGTGATACACGAACAACAGATTTTGGAAGTAAAATGAAAAAATATAATCAATGTTTGAATATGGGAAGTCATAAAAGTCAACAATTTAACAAAAGAAGGTTATATCATAAAGAGTTAATAAGCTAAAAGCTACCAGTTCAAAGCTTCGAGAAACAAGCCTCGAACATGAATTACACTTTCGAGAAAAACTTGGAGAGAAACGTTGGGGAGACACTCGGAGAGAGCAATTCGGAGAGAGCAACTCAGGTGAAAAACATTGTTCAAATTAAAACATGCGGGAATTAAAAGAAACA
>ERZ794936.587-NODE-587-length-16024-cov-5.683700_pt1 | contig 16024 bp, 9 predicted proteins | sample MGYA00511083_ERZ794936 | MGnify/ENA primary metagenome ERZ794936 (study PRJEB30137, sample SAMN04331409) | food metagenome | isolation source: Y2 must sample point D1 replicate A | place: Australia: South Australia | collected 2014 ... | reverse complement strand
CACAGATGAAGGAGAAAATGAGGAAATTTTAAAGATGAAAAATAGATTAGATGTTCTAAAAAAAGAATACACTTCATTTGATTCAAAATTCAATGATATGAAAAACAAATTTGACACTTTCAAAAAAAAAATGCTGTTTTCAAAAAGTGAGGATGTTAACACCACATTGCTACAAAATAGAAATACAGGTAGAGTAAGCGAGAATCCAGTGCATGGAGAATCCTCTTTCAAAGAAAACATTTTCAATAATAGTTACTATAACGATGAAAAGACAATATTGAATAAGACAAATAAAAGGTTGGATCAGATTTTAGAAATGGGAACAGCTACATTGGATGATATAATGGATCAAAACCAGATATTAACAAGGGTTCAAGGAAAGATGACAAGCACATTGAAGACCTTGGGAGTAAATAACGAGACTATAAATAAAATCAATAAGGTGGTGTTGAAGGATAAGATAAGGTTTTATGTGAGCATGGTGGTATTTATAGTTCTTTGTATATTGACGATAATGTACTTGAGATAGGTTGATTAACCGTGGAGAGTAAATAGTCACGTGCCTGTTTTGCATTTTTTGCATTTTTTTGCATTTTTCTACATAGACGTCACGTGTATATTTTTGCTGTTTGTTCGGTCACGTGTATATTTTTGCTGCTTTTATGGTCACGTGCCATCTGCTTCTTTTTTTTGGTGTCTACAACCCCAAATTAAAAAAAAAATAAAGGCTGAACTGTTCTCTTTCCCAAAAGGGAAAAATGATTGGAAATGGAATAACGCGCTTAATTCATTTAAATCCTTTTCTACCCTTTTTTTTTTGAGGGAAAAATGCCCATATTCTGCTAGATTGTATGAATCAAGCACAAGTCTATTTTTTTTGGTGATCAAATATCATAGCCAAATTGTAGGTTTATCTAGTATATTTGGCGCGTACTCCTTCCTTTTTTTAATGCTGAATTGAACTTAATTAATGTATAGCACATATATATTTTTTTTTTTAAAAAAAATTTAAAATTTTTAAATTTAAAATAACATACAAAATGTTGTATATACCAACAAACTTGAAATAAAATAAGACACACATAGTTTACATTCTACTTTTTTTTTAAACAGAGAATAATAATATTTGTATGAAACCAAAAAGAAAAATATAATATAACATAGACAGAATACCAATATTTGCTTTTACTTTCTTTTTTTACAGTATAAACCGATACATCAATACTTTATTCCTTTTGAAACTTTATATTTATAACATAAACAGCCATGCAACATAATATTCCACCATCCACGCCTGTGAAAGGTACCAAATATCAGAAACTTAATAACAATCATAGATCACAATCTGCACAAACATCGAAATCACATAACAATACTGGCTATTCTATGGGTGTTGTACCCTCAGATAACGGTTTGATAACTCCACAAACAGTTTCAAGATTCAAAAATAATCAAAGTTCTAAAAAGAAAGTCAATTCTCAGCAAACACCAAAACCAAAGAATTCTGGAAATTCTTTTCTACTGAATACTGCTTCAAAGAGAATGTTGCAAACTCCACAAAATAATGACGAGGATATTAGAGAAAAGCTGCTCACAGATATGTTTATGACCCCTAACCTTTTCAACCCTACTACTCCAATGGTGAAGCTGAAATTTGATTCCGATTCAGATAGCGAACTTCCACATACACCAAAAAACAAAATCATGACCTTTGAGGATGCTGAAAACCTTCATAATAAATCATCAAAGAAGAATGTAACATATAAAAATAAAAAATTGAATAATGCTCGTGATGATGACGATGATGAAATTTATATTAAAAGTGCGGTTTTGAAAAATCCGTTTTTATCGGATGATAGTTCAAGTGACGAAAATAAAGTCAAAAAGAGACTAGATTTTAAATAAAGTATATAAATAGCATTTCAAAAAAAATTATCATTCAAACTTTTTCATAATCAATTCTTTAGAGTAACTGACAATTTCTTTGTGCAATTCCTTGCTTAGGTTAGAAGCAATAACACCCTTTGTTAAGAAGTATCTGCCACCATCGTAAAAGTTTACTGTCTTTGCTTCCAAGGAGTCTGTATGGTTGTAATCTAAGGATTTCAATAAACTGAATCCTGCAGCATGATCCCAAATTTTTTCTTGAAATTTCAATGTGGTTGGCAATCTTAGGTATAAGTTACCCAAATTCAAGGCTAATAAACAATACTTGACTTGTGAATCCAAATGAAGAGCGTTTTTGATGTTAAACTTGTCCTTGATTTCATTTTGCAAATCATGGGAAGAATGGCCTTTTTCAAATCCTTCTAGAGTAACCAAGTTATTTAAATCTACTTTATTATCTTCTTTGGTGATGACATTTAAAAACTCATTTTTAAAAGTCGATTCATCTGGGAACTCAAACTTGATTGAAGGTCCAAAAAATACTTCGTGTTCTTGTGCCTTTGAATAGAAGATGTATCCATCAGATCCACATTCAGAATCTAATTTTTTATAATCATACTTGTGCACACCATGAACTTCAGGTTTGTAATAATTGGTTAATGTCAAATTTGGACATCCGATTATACCTAAAATAACTTCACCTTGTTCGTTTAATAACGATAAACATATAGCGAATTGGTCTCCTCTGATAAATCCTTTGGTACCATCAATAGGATCCAATACCCAATGTCTTTTGTTTACTCCATTAACAGACCCTTTGCTATTACCCAAGTTAATGACCTCGCCCAATTCTTCAACTGTATATTCCTCACTGGTGTATTGGTCAACCAATGTCAAAACATCATTCAAAAACGTTTTGGTTTCTTCAGAAGTATCTTCTTCACCTATAAATGCATCGTTTGGAAAGTGCTTGTGTATATGGTTGAATATCAAAAATTGGGAAGCTAAATCAGATATGGTTACTGGTGATGAATCACTTTTGGTAACAATGTTGTTCTTTGTTAATTCAAATTGTACCCTTGAGGTAACTTCACAAGCTAATTGCACTATTTTCAAAGCTTCATACAATTCTTTTTCTAACATTTTTGCTGATTATCTAAATTATTCTTGGCTCTGGCAACTCCTTCTTACCTTAAAAACATCTAATTCCATTCATATTTACTTCTTGTTAGTGTTTTTAAAGTCATGTTGAAAAAAGCTGGTTAAGGTGATTTTTTTCATGTATACGTGAAAGCAATATACTATTTTTTTTTTTCGACGGTAATTCATAAGTGGAATTGTGGTGTAGTTGAAGATTGAATCCACTCACAGTTTTTTTATTTAAAAAAAAAAAAAAATGCTTATATTCAGTACCTGTTCTAATGATTTAAAAAGAAAATGCTAAATATATTGTAATGTACATAGAAATCACGTTTCAATCAAATCTGTTGAATAAAGCCTTCATCTTTAAATCCAATGCTCTTTCAGCTTTCAATCTTATATCCGAAACTTCACTGCACTTATGGCAACTGAAGTTTACACAGTCGTCAGTTTTGATGCTTTTATCTTGATAATTAAAAGGCAGTATTAATTTCTTTTCAGTTTTTATATTCTTCGGCATGTTTCTCTTCAAATATTCGCTCGATTGCATTTTGTATTTCATGCACGTTTTACAATCACATTCAAAGTTTGTATCTACATTTTGCTTAAGTACCTTCATCTTCCTCATATTTTTACTATCTCTATAGCAAAAGACGCTTATTTTGCATTCACGTCCAAATCTCTCATTACTATCTATTGAATCTGATTCATCAATGTGTAATTTTATTATCAATTTCTCCATCACTTTAGGTTCATGAGATAATGCTACACTGAATTTTCTATTAATTTTGAATTTTTCAAAATTTTTCGCCACTACGGCCTTTAAGCCTTCTTCATTGAATGAAAGCTTACTCAATGAAAAATCAAAGTTGTTGAATGCTTGTTGCAAATACCCGATCTTTGCATCATCCTCCAAAATTTTAACAGTCTTCTGTTTTTTCACAGGCACTTCGTCTGTGGAACTGAACGTAGTATCCAGGTCCTCACTACTTCTTTTGCTGCTGATCTTCACCAAGTTCATTCCAGAATTTGATTTCTTCAAAATATTAGAATTTTGTTTTTGTTTCTTAATAGCCTTTTCAATAGCAATTTCAGTAGTCAAATAATTGTCACAATGACACAGAAAATTCACATGTGAGGTGTTTCTTGATAATGACCAAACATCATTGGTCTTGTCTCTTTTGAATAATGCTCGTAATTGACATTTTTCATTAAATCCTTGTTTTTTACAGCAACGCACATAGACACTATCAGCCGTGAAATTCCCACCTGCTCTCCCCATCCCCAATTTATAAGTGAATGCTTTATCAACACCGGTGTCCTTTATTGCTTCATTACACATTTCCCTGACAATTCCATGTCCCGCGTTTTTGGAAGCAGTGAAATGAATAACATCAAACAGCTTTTCAAAGTCTAGAGGGATTTTTCGGCTCAATTCAGGGGAAGTTTCTGTGTCCTCATCATCAGTCACAGTATCTGTCTCTAATTTTCTGCTTCCATTAGAAGATGATGTGGACTCTGTTTGAGGTGTTTCTCTTCTTCTATTTGATACTCTCAAAACATTGGACAATTTTGTAATCTCGTTGGTTGTCACTTTTGGTTTTTTGACACTTCTATTTGGAACGGTATTGCGGATCATGGTGACATTCTTTAAGTATGTCTTTTTGTCCGTATCTTTTACAAAAATTGGATCTGGAATTCCATCTTTTGATTCGATTTGAGGGTTCTTTCTATCCACTTCCTCCACCTCAGTGACTACGTCCATATGTTTTGCTTGATCTTCTTTTATAGGTGATACATAATCTGCAGGGCATGTGCATAAAAACGATGTATTTTCGCTTCGTTCATACAGCCTATAAATATTATCATCCATATCCAATTTCAAAAATACTTTGAAGTTGCAAACATGGTTTGTTTGATGTGATCTTTCTTGGCATCTCAAATATATCCCACATGAGTTTTTAGTTTTGTTGTGAAGCATGACTTTACCACTAAAGTTTTTGTTTCCGCAACTTGGTGGTAGTTTAGATCGTATTATGTTGACAAGTTCTCTAGTTTTGTATGTGTCACGCACACTAGTAAATGTGACGTGTCTAAATGTATTTTCGTAGTCCAGCATGGTTCTATATATATATTGATAATAGGTTTGTTTTATAATTTTTCCAATTTATTATTTTTATTGTTTTCTCTCTTTGCAGTTTCGCTGTTGTCGTGGTATCCACAATTAATATTAAGATGAGTCAAAAAATAGATATAATATATTTATAAGTACGTACTACCACTGAGCGCTTCTTTTGGATCTTTCCTGGGGTTTTTACCAAGTGGATTCAATGAGTTTGTAGTGACTAGATCAGACAAATTGGATGATCACTACGAATTACTATTTTTTTTTTTTGCTACAACAACGAAAGGGAAAAAAAAGAAAGCAATTTTTTTTTTTCGCTAAGAACTTCAAAACACGTTAGATAATTAATTGGATTAAAAATTCAAAGAAGAACCAACTTTTGATATTGGCTTTAAACTGTTGCATTGAATATATAAGTAGATTTAATTTTGATCAATTTTTAAAACTGTCATCTTCAGCTTCTAATACTTCGTATTCAGGCTGGAACTCAGCATACAAAGTTTCAGGGTCAGATGTATTATAAAAAGTATAATGAGCTTCTTCATCACTGATGATTTTTTTTGGTAAGTTAGTTTGTTCTACTAGCAATTGAATTTTGCAAGATCTTTCCATCAATCCGAATAAATAAATAGCTTCATCAATAGTCTCACCCACGGTTAAAAGACCGTGATTTTGTAGAATTATAGCTTTGTTTTTGTCTCCTAGTTGCTTGGCTAATCTTTCACCTTCTTCTTTTTCTAAAACTACACCACCAAAGTTTTCGTAAACTGTGTGACAATTGTAGAAAATACAAACATCTTGATTAATCATGTCCAGTGGTAAACCGAAAGTGGACCAAGCTTTACCATAAATGGAGTGGAAGTGAACTGCAGCGTTGACATTTTTTCTGCTTCCATGCAAGGCTGTGTGTATAGTTAAACCAGCGATGTTGGCATTGTGAGTGGTGTTCCCGTCTTGTAAAATTTCACTGCCATCTTCTTTGATATGAATCATATCTGATTTTTTCATTTGTGACCAATGAATACCAATAGGAGTGATCCAAATGGTTGAAGGATCAACGGGATCTTTAATAGTCATGTGTCCTGCTGAGCCCTCAATGGCGTTGATCTTGGCAATGTATCTACAGGCAGCTGCCATGTGTATTAGCTGGTGTTCTCGTTCTTCTTCTTTTGTCTTAAAAACAGGTTTTTTGTGTCTGTATTCGTTGTTTCCAACAGCGATGTTATGAACACCTTGTGTGTTTGTGAATACTTGATAGGTTTCTGATTCTTGTATTTTATTATCTGTTTTTGTTTCTGTTGCTGTACTGGTGGCCATGATTTACTCTATACTGGGTTTTTGGGATATACATATTTTGTCAATTAACTTCCAAATGTAACTGATTGTTAGCATTTCAATCATGATAATCTAAAAAGTTGCCTGTTTTTTTTTTTTCATATCAATGTATTATATATATATGTGTTCTGCATTTTTCCGCAGTGAGATATACAGAATTAGCGTCGGTAACTTTTTCAGCTTTTTTTGGTGCAATTTACAGCCTATCTATGGGCATTAATGTCCGATTTTTTTTCAAAAAAATACCGATAGATAAATCCGTATAGTCTGAAGGATCTGCAATGGTTTTGGCTGGAGTAACTGGATAGTATGGGAGGGTTTTTTAGTTGCAAAGTACGTATGGATTATTCTAAGAAATGAATAAAGACTTGGTTGAAAACGGTATATCAGTCGTTTTCATCGTGTATGATTCGACTATATATTCATCATTTGATAAAAACGATTTTTCTCATTTTGAACCAAAAAATGTAATGCAACTTTTAAACCCATTGATTACATATAACTAATTAAAAATATAATAAAAATATTTAATTTAAAATGTTAGCTTTTGTACTTGCTTAGGTTTCCTTTTAAAATATTAACTTTAAAAACAGTGCTGCTTACATGTAAACATTTTTGCTAAAAAACGTGACTTAGTGTAAACAAATCTTTTCAGTAAGCCAATTTTTTTCCCCCACCATGAAAAAAAGTCTAACGTTGAAATATTCATGTCAAGAAAGTTCCACTACATCACCCGGTATAAAACACTAGTCAAATTGAATATTCGTTTAATTGATCTTCATTTTTTCCCCCTACTTTATTTTATAGCCACATGATTTGTTTCATGATCACCCTTGGGCATGGATTTCAAGCATACAGTGAGCTGTATAACTTCATATCTTATGATTCTACCATATATACAGGCAAAAAAAAAAAAAGGTCCACTTGTAAAGTAGGTGTATGTTCCTTACGTCACGTTTATCATTGATATACGGTGTGTTAACTCAACTGTTGAGACTATACAGCACAGGGGTTTCAACAGCTTCATCACTATCACTCAAAATTCTTAAACTTGTTGATAGATTCCAGAATGAAAAAAAAACTGATATGCTCTTATTTCCTATATTAATTCGATAAGATGCTTTTTTTTCAGGTTTAAACCCAGTGAAATACAAATATGTTGACAAATACGTTTTTAGTATCAAAACAAAAGTTTCGTATATATAAATTAAACTTCAGTCACGTTGACTTCCTCGTCATATTATTTTTACTCTTGTTTGATATGTGCTGATGTACTAATAATAATCACAATTTGTTGAGTATTTTAAATTTCACTCATATCGGTTCTATTAATTTTTTCCCACTACGAGATGAGGTGATTCAACCGCACTCCTTTTTTTTCCTTCTAGTAATATGAAGAAAAAAATACACTACTGGGGTTTAAAAAAACTCATTATAGGAATCAGACATTTCAATATGGATTTGAACCTAAGTATAAAAGATGAAGCTGAAACTTTCAAAATAATGAATGAATGATATGTTGTTTTTAATTCAGCAAATACTAATCTTATTTCTTATAGTTTTTTTTTTTATATAACTTCGAATGTCTTTTATTTCAAATAGAGCATTTATCAAACACCAAGCAACCAACAACTCCTAATGATAAGATTAACACCTGCTTTTGCAACTACCACAGCCTCTAATTTAACAGCTAAAAATAATGCTTTAAACAACACCATTTGTGTCAAAAACACACACTACCAAGTAATTCAAGATCTTTACAATTCAAACAATTCTGTTGTAAACAACTCTAATCTGTATCATTTAGCAGAAAACGAATATACCAACCAAAATGTTGTATTTAATAGCCAAAATACCCAAAAACAAGATAAAAATGTCGAGCTTTATAATTACTATGACAACACCGGATACCAATATGGATTAAATTCAAATATCAACAACAACCAATTTTCTACTGAAAAATCAGTTAAATCAGGTGAGGAAACAATGTCTGGAAAAAGTCAGCCGCATGAGAAAAATCAGCACACTTTTAAAAATACGAAGATGCAACCTCATCTAAGCACACATATTCATCACAATCACAACCCATATCTGACAAATTCTAACAACAAACACAATGCCAATGGCAGCAATATAAATTCTATGAAAAATTTCAAAGCTTCTAATAATAACGGGGTTAATGGCAAAGCTCATAATATTCTAACAAACTCAAAAGTACCAACGCGTTTGGAAACTTACAGTAATTTCAAAAAGTTAAGTAAAAAATGCTTTGAATCTTTAAAAAACAACAATTCTACGGTAAGACACATTTCAGCCATGGATATAAACAACATGATTCAATTCATAGAAATGTATAACACCCTGAAGTCATACAAAGAACCAAATCCTATGAAACAACAAGATATAGTGTATCTTTTGAGGATTGTATTGGAACTCCACAGAAATGTAAGATTCAATTTATTGAAATTGAAGAGAAAACCAGATTATGATGATCAGTCTATTTACAAAAATTTAATTAATTTGTTGTTTCAATTGTTGGAAACAGTCAACAATGACTTAATAGACGGTCAAGTATTCAAAGGTATCAAAATAGACCAATCTATTATAGGTACTTTGATCAATTGTTACAAGGATTTTGAAATGATTGAAAATGCCTTAAAGATTTGGAAATTAGGTGTTTTTGAAAACAACTTACAAGATGGATCTTTTGAATTTAAAAAAGACTTATTCAAAAAATCCGAGATTGAAAACCAAAGAGTATATCTAAACCCCGGAGTCATTGGTTCTATTTTACCAATTTTACAAGAAGTTGGAAAGTTGCCTCTGGACAAAATAACAACAATTTATGAAAAATCTAAAGGTCTTGCTGTTATGAATACAAACAACAAAGGCATGGATACTTTAAACTTAGGAATGATTCAAGTTTATTTGGATAACGATAAGGTTCAAACAGCTCTAGAACTTTATGAAGAAAACTTAAACATATGCTCCAAGGACTCCAATACAAACAATTTCTGGAAAATCAGCATCAGTGAAATTCAATTTATTTCCAAATGTCAAAATATTGAAATAGCTATGAACTTTTTTGAAAAGCTAATTAATCAAAAGCAGTCTGGTAAGAAAAATGAAAGTGGACAAAAAAATAACTTACAAGCTTCTCATGTAAACTTGTTCATGCTGAATATTTGGAATGTTGAAAAAGATTTGGAAAAAGTCACCTATGTATGGAACAAGGTATTATCTTACTATGGTGCTAATGTTTATCCTGGTGTTATTTCATCATTAAACGACACATTTTTCAAAATTTTCTTTGAACACTACTCTTCCTCTACCAACAACGATTTGAGATTACAAGGTTTTATGAAGTTAATTGAGTTGATTAATGAAAACGCAGTTAATATCAAAAATAACAAAATTGAAAATAATGAAGTATTTTTCAACATTTTATTGACTCATTCTTCTAAAACATGGAAAGATTTTAATGTTTATAAGTATTTGATTAAATGTTACCAAACCTATTGCAATTTCCAGTTAATTACTATTGTTCCATATAGAATTTCCTTGAAATCTTTGGGGTACATAAACAATACTCCAATGAAAGTAATTAAAAACACATGGTTACAGTTAGTCAATAAATTAAAAAAGAACGGTAAAATCCAAATGATATCCAACCCTGATTTTGCTGCTTTAAGAGATGCAACTTTGGGTTGGTGTAAAAACGAATGTTTACCTGAAATTGCAAAATTAACCAATAGAATTGAAATTTTAAAAATAGAACTTGAAGCTGAAATAGTACCTAATCCAGATTGCAGATCTAATACTCTATTGCAATTAGATATGGAAGAAGCTTACAATCCTACAATGGAAGCCCTTCAATTCTCAGGAGCCTTTGACATTGAACAAAAATACAATATGCTGTCTGAAGAAGATGATTTCAATTTAAGAGGAAATTCTAGTACTGCTACTTTATCTAGTTTAGTAAGCAGAAACTTCAGTAGTGAAGGTTCATTTTTAAGCTCAGGTGAAACTTCAGATCTTGATTGCAAAACCCCTATTTTCTTGAACGGAAACGTATCTGATTATGAATCTTCTCCAAGAAATGTTTACTTAGACAGTAACTTTGAACAAAACTCAGATGGATATATCAATCCAATTGTAGTTGATATCAAAAACTTGGAAGCAAAGATGATCACATTAACGGAAGAAAAAGACAACAGAATTGAATTATATTGGCAACTATACAATGAATATAAACAATACTGTAGAGATCATAAACAACAGTATGATTACTTGGTTCAAAATGTATTGAAAAACTTTAATTGCTTAGAACCTGCTTTGAGTGACTACTACAACGAAAACATTTGCTAAATATTCCTTTATATATAGAAAAATTCCAATAATATAACAACAATAAAAAAGAAGCAAAACTTGATTGATTAAGTAAACCGTAAATAATGGAAAATTGCCCATATTAAGGTTTGCAAGCTAGTCAAAAAATTTATATGCCCAAACCCTTATTTTAGCTCAACATTTAGGAAGAGTAGGTTTATTTGGCATTCGGCTTCAATAATAGACATCTAATCCTTAAATCACCAGCTCTATATTTCTTACTTTTTCAGTTCTCAATAGTATAAACAATGGTTTCAAGCCATGAATTTTCAATTCTGAAAAGAAATTCACGTGACTATAACTTTGTAGAAGCTAAAACAGAAAAAACCCAAGAAAATCTGGTTGAAGTTTTAATACAATTTTTACCAAAAACAAACGTGAAATATTTCAACATAAGCTGTTGCTATTCAAACCAAAAACCATATTAACATATATCGTATGCATGATGAAGATTTTCTGAACGATAGTTTTGAATTTAAGTTGTTTTTTGATATTATACACGTAGATTTTTTTGAAAATCCCAAAATAAGTCTTTTGAATCAACCAAAAGTATTGTCAGTAGATCTACTAAAAAACTATTTAAACAATGAAACACTAAGCAAGGATATAGAATCTACCTTGTTTTTATCACATAGTAAGGCTCTTTTGAAAATAAATGCAAATTTAAAAAAATTCTTGATAATTGAAAGACATTTGTTTAGCCCGAACAAGCTGCTATTAACAGAGATATTCATCGATGATTATGAATACTTTCTGAGTCTCATACAAATATATGATCCCTATCTAGATAACAAAGATGAAAACTTTGGTATTATAAAAAAATCTGAAAACGTAAATGTTTTGGGATTTTTAGATCAGGTTTGTAAGACTACCAAGGAAGCAATTATGAACATAGATTTTACAGGATGTGATGAAACTTTTGTTATGCAGATGGGATTTTATAAGGACATATCGACTTCAGATAAAAAAAAGACTAGAAAGGAGGAAAACAGAACATTAAAAGAAGTAGATCCAAAAGTATTTTTTATTGATGAATATTATAATTTATTGTACGGAGCATGTTTTTCATTGAAAAATTCAACGATAAATAACAATGAAAAATTGACAAGATTTATTAAAGTACAAGTCAAACATTTGTTATACAAGTATTGTAAGCAAACCATTAATAATAATGTAGCACAAGAAGGTGAAAAAATGAAAACCACAACCAATACTATTTTATACAAAACAGTAATTGAAAACTCAGCAATGTCGGATGCTGATATAGAATTCAAATATAAAACACCAAATTTGATGTACAAAGATAAGCAAAACAAAATATTGAATGAATACGAATACCAATTTGACTTGAAGTACCAAAGAAATGGCTTTATACTAAAAAACTGGAACATATCACTATTAAGCAGTAAAAAAGACCAAAATGGGAACCAACAAGATGAAGAAGTTATTGAAACTTTAAAGAATATATTTAAGATTAGAGAGCTACAGCTCCAGATCATTGTTTACTTGGAACTAATGACATTTACCAACTTAGACTCCAATTTTACTAAATTTGATGAAATCTACAGCAAACCTGAAACAAGAAAAAGGTCTGAAGGGTTGTATGGAAACAAGCCCAAACACAAGAGTAAAACAAAAGAGAATAGTAAAGATATTGCAGAGTTAGATTTATGCCAAAAATTAAATATTCTTGTGAACAAGTTATGTGTTGCTGAATCTTTAATATCAAAAAGTTTGATAATTGATGCTCACGAGCAAGAAGTTCAAAACGAATTAAATTTGAATAAACATAATTTCAAGTTGAGTAATAAAAAAAAATTGAATGAAATTCCTCCAAAGTTGATTATCAATTGGTATTTGAAGAATTGCTTATTCAATGAAAAGAGTGATGAATCTTTATTAGGGTTTTATAATACTTGCATGATTCCAGTATACAAGAAGCGTTTACCTAAATGTTTGAATTTTTTCAAACCTAAATTTGTAGGAACATCTTTTGATAGATCATTGTCTGGGGAAAATGATAGCAGCAATTACGAAATAGGAGGTGATTTGAAGAAGTTGAGGCAAGAACCCAATAAAAACTTGAAAGAGCTTTTAAATTCTGATGTTTCCTTATTACAAAGGCAAGAATCAACTTTTGCATCTACTCAAGAAAGAGTAAAATTGCTAGAAAAGAGAATCACATCTTTGGATAACAAAAGTAAGTCTTATACTCAAAATCAAACTAAAAAGGCCATAAAAAGAAGTCACAGCACATTAATATCTGAGCCATTAATTTCAAAAAACATACTTAATGAAACACCTACAAAGTCTAATATTCAAATGATAGAAATAAACGGAGAAAAGTTTAAGAGAGCTAAATTAAAGACAAATCAAGTATCATTTCTAAGAACTGGTAGTTCTAGAACAGTATCTTTATTAGATAGATTAGCTCAAACTTTCAATGAACCTGGAGAATTTTCACATTCAAGCCTTGATCGAGATCAAAATGGCGTTCAAAGTGTTGAGCAGAAAGGTTTAATGGAAGATTTATTTAATAAATTTTCACAAAGAGCCAATAATAATTTCAACGAATCAGACAACGGGTCTGATATGGCTATACAGGCAACCCCTCAAAAAATGTCAGAAATGATCCAATCACCAATGAAATCTCATATAATGTCCTCTGGTATCAAAAGCTCAGCTTCTAAGGTTAAAAAATCACCTCTTTCCGGAGTTATTCTTTCTAGTGGCGGTAGAGATATAGATAATAGTGGAGTGAATGATGTTATTGAGTCACCAATGATCAAAAATAATTTGAACTATTCAAATGACAATAACATTCTTTCTTCGTCGCCTTGGAAAACCCCAAGGATAGGTGCTATTGAAGAGGAGCATGGCCAGCACATGGACGATACAGAACAAAAAATCAAAGTGAAAAGAAAATTGTTTTCATTTGATGAATAAGTTATTGAAAAAATAAACAAAATTACACACAACTCTTAAATGATTATATAGATCCTAAAAATATACTTTCATATATTTTTCTTTTTCTCTCTGTTTCAGCAGAGTCTATCTTATTAAATACGGAAGAACCAACAACTTTCTTTAACTTTGCCTTTTCATCTTCATTTAATTCTTTGTTAGCATTTTCAATAATCAATTCAGGTAGATCTTTATTCAAAACGTCCAAAAATTCCAATATGACATCAAGCAAAATGGTCTTTTCCTTATCTGTGAATCTTTGAGTTTTGATGGTTTCTTCACCCTCCAGTGATTTATCTTCGTCTTTTGTTTCAGGCAATACAACTTCACACCAGTTGTATAGATTACCCAAAAACCATCTGATTATTTCTGTATTATTAGATCCCATAATAATCATTATTTTAAAACATCCATAGTAAGTACCCATAGATCTGTTCTTGTCCAAAAATGTTTTCAGGATGGTTCTAATAATTTTTGGTTTTATAGTTTTTTCAATCATATTAGATTTATTTAAGTTCTTATTAGACAGGATATGTGAAAGAACTTGTGATGAAAAGTTTCTTATAGCTAAGGAGTTATCCAATAAAGCATCTTCTTGCTTATCATTTTCTTCAACACCTTCGGAAGTTGTCTCATCTAGTTTACCTATATTTTTGGCTAACAGTAAAGTTAAGATACATGGAATCAACGAGTTGTAGTATGGCTCCAAAGAAAAATCTTTATTGACCAATATGGAAAAGACCATTTCTAACAAAGTTGTCAACTTTTCTAAATTATCCAAATTATAAGTGATTTGTTCATTGATAAAGGCGATAAAATAAGGCAACAATTGATGAATACCCTTGTCTGAACTTAATGATTGTAAAGCAGCTTGCTTAACAGACTCTTTTTGAAAATCAGCCAATTCTTTTGATGGGTCAAGAAGAGATGTGGTAATTTTTTCAAAGTATATCTGCAATTCTTTAGATATAACATGCTTGACTCTTAATTTAATTTCAACATCCTTTCCATCAATTTTAACATTTGAATTGATAGCTTTATGATTTTGGTTAATAGGTTTTCCATCTTTACTACCCTCAATGTTGTTTTCTTTATCAAGTTCGTCTTCATTGTTATCATTATTTGGATCATTGTCCTTTTGTTCATTTTCGTTGGATAACACTAAAGTGTTTTCATTAATACTCGTTACAATACTACCTCTAACTAAAGGACTGTACTTCAATCTAACATCTTCATGTATATTTGGATTTTGAGCAATGTTAGGTTGCACCCCTTCAACAGCTAACCAGTGAGAAGTAAACGTGGTTATTCTAGGAGCTTCAGGCAATGGTTCATTAATTAATTTATCAAAGTCCACTTCTTCTTCATCAATGTAGAAACGATTGTTATACTCTTCAGAGATGTTATTGTTCTTATTTGAGTTGTCGATATTTTCATCCATTTTTTTAAACTTGCTTAATATTTCACTACCAACAACTTGACTGGATTTGTTGTTATAATGACCGTAACCAAAAAGAGGTTCTAAATTTAATAATTCCATTGATTTTTGGATATCATCGTGTGTCAATTTAGATCTTTTAGAAAACTTCTTTAACTTATTAGCATTTTCTATGACTTCCAGAATTCTATACTCTACATCCATGGCCAGTGTCTTCAAAACATCATTTGATACATTTTTCAAACCTAGTTGATCGGATATGTCTTTCACAGTTTGCAATGGTGACCATGCGGTGAAAGAATAATTCAAGTCTTCATTGTTTGAAGACGAGTTATTTGTGTTATTATTGGATGCTTTAGTTCCACCTCTAGCCATTCTATTTCAGTTATTCAATTATATATTCAATTACAAAAAAAAAAAGACAGAAAAAGTCGTATTCTTATGATATTCTTAAGGTTTCCTATTTGTTTTTGTTTGCTTTCTTTAATTTAAATTTCATGAAATTGTAGTAAGGATATAATGTGAAGAAAAAATGGTGACTTGAAGAAAAAAAAGAAAACAAGAAAAGGGTTTTCGGAGAAAAAAAGTTGTTAAAATATAGTTGTCGGATATAAGACACTGAAAACTGCTGTAGGAATAAGAAAGTGCAGCAGAAGTGGCCATTTGTAGTGCCATAGATGTAAAAAAAAATAGCTGCTAGCAGTGAGTATACAACATTCAACTATTGGTGTTTTGTTTATTTTTTT
>ERZ794936.586-NODE-586-length-16062-cov-6.885488_pt1 | contig 16062 bp, 10 predicted proteins | sample MGYA00511083_ERZ794936 | MGnify/ENA primary metagenome ERZ794936 (study PRJEB30137, sample SAMN04331409) | food metagenome | isolation source: Y2 must sample point D1 replicate A | place: Australia: South Australia | collected 2014 ... | reverse complement strand
AGCCAGACTGGTTTTACTAGATGATCTTCACAACAAACATTAGTTAGTCAGACACTCAGAACCTGACAACGTGGCGGAGTGTGATAATTGAGTCATTTGCCAGGCCTAGTGGATGCACCATTGCACATATTTCCGATGCAAGTGTCTCAAGAATAGAGCTGGTGATGCTAAGTCACTGAGTCGAGATTATACCACGCCAGATCTTTTGCTTTTGGCAGCGGTGCCAGAATAACTTAAGGAGAATGAACGCTATAAAGTGTTTTATATGGCAGAATTGCACTTAATTTTGGGCAAACATGATTTCTTGCCGGTTTATATCTGTTCTCTTGGAATTTTTAGAATCAATTGGCTGATCCAGGAATTCTTTTGGCGCGTGCCGTGATAAACTACGCGTACTTGAAGAATGTCAAGTTTGCGCAAACAGCGATGAATAAATTTGTACAAAAATATTTGAAGACAGGCGGGTCACCAGAGCAGACTGAAAACTTGCGTGTCCTCGAGCAGCATGGTCTTTTGAACTTTTTTGCTCGTTGCTATGTTGTGGAAAAGCCAGTCGGGCGAGAATCTCATGAAGTTGTACACCTACTACAAGCCATTGTTGGCTGATAAAGAGCCTACGGCACCGGTAAAGTACTTGAGGAGAGAGTACTTTGGGCTGAGCTTGGGTTCGGTGCAGTGCGGGAATAACTTGTTGGCATACTTGATAGAAGCTTTTTCAAATGAGTAGACTCGAAAGATCATTACCGATAAAACATGATTATCGATGTTCGTTCGGGTGAGATAACTTTGATCGCCACGTGGCTGAGTAGCTTTACTCCGAAAAATTGACTGAATCATCAACTAAACGGTCACCTCCGCCCTACATCCCAGAGCCGGGACCGCAGCTTCAATGGAAGAAAGTTTCTTCTTTTCCCGGGGATTTCGTTATCTGCATTGATTCATTCTTCGGGCCCTGATTCTATCATACATTAGTCCGAGTAGTTGCGCACTGTTTTGGAGCTAACATGAATTTTGCTTTTCGAGTTAAGTCATACATCCACTGCTGAAAAGTCATTATTGAGAGTTCCGAGAGGGAGTAACTAAAGCTTCTCGTATCAGCCAAGCTGAGGCTCACTTTTCGTTGTGCGAAGTATACCCAGATTCGACGATCGATTTGCACGTCAGAACCGCTACGAGCCTCCACCAGAGTTTCCTCTGGCTTGTCTTCAGTGCGGACAAATGGAACACGGTTTTCCAGTTTCATATAGAAAAGAGATACACGTGGATAGTGCCCAGGACATAAAGTATTACCAACTGCATTAACATTTCTATGCTCCCAAGTATCAAAAGTAAAAAAAACAAGCAAAGACCTGTGCGGAATACCCGTCTTGAGTTAATTACACTCGATCAAGGTTCTACTGTGGAACCTGCATAAAGGAAATACGTCTTTGAGTAAAAAATGGATTTGATACGCACATTCACCTTATAAAGAGCGCATATTTGATGGGAAAATCATCTTCGCCAGCCTTAAGGTATAAGCTCAGGACTTTAACCGAGACCTTTGAAAAAATAGGTTCCTTCAGTGTCTTCCAAAATGCCAGATCTCGCGAAATCAGAACTAGTTCCGAGCGTTACAGTTCAGCACGGCCTTAAGTGCATCATGCAGTCTATCTCACTCCTTTTCTCGCATATCTTATCGAGTCGTCGCCCACGGTGTTTCTCGGCATAAGTAGTCTGGAGTCCGTGGCTCCTTTAAAGCGAAATGGATGGATGTTCATCCATCGTCCCTTTTGTTTTCATGAGGATGGTGAGCACATTTGATTTAAGTTCTCTTTAAAGAAATTCTAATGCGAAATAGCCTCGAGAGTTTTCATGGAAAGTGCGTGCTATCGCAAACACGTTCATTTTTCTAGGCTCGCGCCTAATCGTAAGCGAGCTCCGACCCTTCGCTCACACCGCACTTTTCATATCACATTATTTATCACTTTACAACATATTCGATCCTAAACTGTCTTCGCAAAGTCCTTCATCATCATAATTAGGCCTTTGTGTGTTTGAGTCTTTCGATAACACGGTTTTGCAATCTAGTGCTAAGGATGAGGTAATAGCCACATCTTACTATAATAGACTCTGGCACAACTCAACTATACCTTCAAGTATTAATAAGGGCATGCTTAACTCGCGAAAGAATTTCGTCATGATTCAAAGTGGTGATGCAAGTGCTAAGCTCACAAATATCGCAGAAGCAAGCGGCGCCCTGATAAGCGTGGAAAAGCGTGAACTGTTAATTGAGGACATTCTCGATACGAGTTCTGAAGAGACACTCGAAGATACACCCGGTACTTCTTTCTTCTCTCGGGCTACCTCCATCAATGATGTACCATCAGAGTCATCCATAAGCTTAGAGTGTAACCAATCAGCCAATGACGTTAGCAGATGCGCAGACAGTTCAGTTGATAGTCCACAGAATGACTTTCTATTTCTCATGCAGCCATATCCCTCACATCCACCATCGTATGATGAGCTACCACCCGGTGGATGCTCAAGATTTCCCATCCTCGATAATTTTCACGAAAACGAAAGACTCCCCAAATATAGCCCGACGGTATTTAAAATAGCGTTGTGCTCTCGGAAACAAGAATGGGTGTCACCGTATGATCTTTCCGCAAACAGATCATGGCAAAAAGTAGTTTTGGAGTTGAACTCCACCCAAGTCAATCTATATTGCGTTTCGGCAGATCTCGAGAATGCACTATGTGACGGCCTCCTGGGCGCCATGTGTTGCCTGAAGCTTCCACCAACCGATTACGAGCTCCACAGTCGATATTGGACACAAGTCACCACCAACAGTGACATAGAGACTTATCAGATCTGCAAGAGAAAAGCCTTGTTTGACTCGAAATTATGTCCGACTCAAGACAGGAATGCAAGCAGTCATTCCTCACCCACTTTTGATTGTGACCAAAACGCCCAGTTCAGGCAGAATAGAGGCTTCAAGCAAAACATAATACGTTCATTTTCTTTACAGCACTCCAAATTCGGATTAGCCCAAGACTACACCAAGAAACCGAATGTTCTTCGACTCCGCCTCGAAAACGAGCAGTTCTTGATACATTTTTCCACCACCGAGGAAATGCTCGAATGGCATCTTGCTTTTTCGATGGGTAAAGACGTGTCTCTTGACATAATGGATAGAGAAGAACCAAAATATCGCACTATGCCTAGAAGAAGGCGAACCACGCCTACATCTTTGTCTGTGAGGTCTCAAGCTGTGGACTCATGCGCAAGATCACGCCTGAGGCAATACTCCAACACGCGAGCTTTCAACTCTATTCTGGGCTTTAGCGAGAGTATTGGAGCATACTTCTCGGCGGCAATCCTTAAACTAGGAAGGCAGTCACGAGATTCTATCCCGTTACGGCTACCGTCGCCCACATCTTTGGGCGGCGAAAATTGTTATGGAAATTTAGAGGCATACGACAAACGTGCCTCTCTCATGCCTGAAGGTGTACTTGCAACACACACATCGGTTGATGCAGAATTTCATTGTAGGCCGCCATCGTCGAATCGACAGACGCAATCAATCAACTCGCGACACTTTCATACTAACGCTCGATATGATAGTTCGGATTACCACTCCAGGATGCTGGAAGAAAATCATGAATCGGAGGAAGAGTTTTGTGATTTAGAGGAAGAGACGGACTCAGAGGATCCATACCTTGCCGATCCTCGACAGTCAGAGTACCTGAACTCGGCTGGGTCGCTAAGTCGAAAATGGGAGCCGTCGCAAAGAAGTGAAAGCAAGAGGCGACAGATAAGAAATTGGCTCAAATGCATAAGACCACTACGTTTTGACGATAAGTGGGCGAATAAGCTCGTGGTGAAGCCGACAGATTGCACGCCGTTGATGTCATATTGCAACAGTTGTCTTCTGGGTCCGAGAGAACGTGCTCTTTTGAAAGAAAATTCCAGGGCAATTCGGGAGGAAATCGACATCCTGACAATATTTTCTGTACGCAAAACTACCGCAGTACGCAAGGAAAACTTGAGCTCGATCATCGCTCTAAGCAAGATTCCTAACCACCACTTACAGGAATTTATCGTGGGTCTGCATCGTCTTTTGCCCAAGCGAGCGTAAAGTTTTTGGTCTTCTAAACAAGGAGTCTAGCTGTCAGTTTTTATCTACGTCATTTGCAATTCCTTGATCGACGTCGTCTTTGTACACCGCTCGTATCTTCATGGCTCGATCTTCGAATGCCTTCATCATGATACTACTCACTTGCTCATGAAATAGTGACGAGAGCGTGTTGTAAAGGGGGTTTTTGAACTTGTACGTCAAACTCAACTCTACCAAAGTCGATGGTTCGTCTGTGAAGCGACTTTTCGCTTCTTTCAAATTCCATTCGTTATGTAAACAGTCAAACAACAGAATGCTGATCGACTCCGCAACAATTTTGTTCTTCAGACATTCCAATGTGCAAGTAAACATCTCGTCGAATTGCTTCCAGCCCACTCTCAAACCGGCTTCTGTCGGGAGGCTCGTCAATACGTTGCGCTCGTTGACGAAAGATTCAGTGACAAATGGAACAAACTCTTGATACTTCGAAACATCTGCAATGACCTGATATAATAGTGCGGGCGGAACACCCACTTTTTTTGATAGCCGATAGCTTTGATACCCATTCTTGCCATTGCGAGGGGCCAAGAAAAGACACCTCTTGGGTGACAAAGATCTAACACGGACTAAAGTCAGCATGCCCGCTCTGCGTCGAACAGATTGGTGTGACGCGAGTTTTGCATGAATCATTTATAAACCCTTTAGAGACAATATACACTACCAATACGTTTACTACTGTGCGATACTTAATTTGTAACAATTTGTAACGGATGATCAATGAATTTGAGATATAAGTGAGCTAACTAAGCGCGAGTGTAGATAGCCTGCTTGGAGTGCTTGACGACGGGCTTGATGACACCATCGGACTCTAATTGTCTCAAAGCGATTCTGGCCAAAGAGCCACCGATCTTCAATCTGTCGACCAAGACGGAAACCGATACGAATTTGAAACCTGGAACTTCCTTCATGATTCTGTCGTACTTATCCTGGTCCAAGATGACGACATGCTGAGCCTTGTCCTTTACCTTTCCCTTGTTCCACTTTTTCTTACCCTTCTTACCACCGGCCAACGCAGCGGCAGCCTTGGCGGCCTTAGTCTGTTGAATCTTTGGTGCCATCTAAATCCGTTAGTAAACTATTTAAAGTTCGAAAATAGAGCTGTGTGACCTTCACATGATCATCCCAGCACATAGAGCCTTCCATCGGTGATTCCTCGTTCTAGGACAAGAGCACGTTCACTGCTCATTGAATCTCAGCCTCTCATTTAGCGAATATGATACATACTTTGATTCAAGCTTGCTGGTGTGGAAGAAACGGGAAGACAGACTTTTTTCGCACGTATTTTTCTCTCTGCGAGCATGCCTCCGGGATCACGTGCATATCTCCCATGATGGAATCGCGCGTCGCATTATGGGCTGGAGAGCTTGCTTGACGTGTCACGTGCATCCGAAATACAGTAGGGCTCGAGCCCTAATTGCATACCTCGAAAGGATCTTTAGACCGACCTCTTCGACATCATTGCAAATGGCCAAGAGATTAGCCGACGACCAAATCACTCGCGAAAATGTTGCGTCCGCTGACGAGGATAATGAGGACGTGAGGGCAAGCTTGGCCCCGCCAGTGGTTATGGCAAAAAGAAAAATTCTCCAACCTAAAGGCAAGGGCTATCATTTCAATGTCAGCACGGAAGCCAAGTTTAGTGGTACGATCACAAGCCTACCTGAAGGTAAAGCAGTAAAGCTCAAAGCGTTGTCCAGAAAGTTCGTCGAAAGCTTAAAGGAACCCATCTCGGATGATGTCGTACCGGACTATAGACCTGTCGTTCACAAGTTCCTTAAATACTATCAGGAGATTGAAGAGTCAATCCCAAGCCCCCAAGGCTCTAACAAGACGCCAGAAATTGCAACTCAAAAGAAAAACCCTTTCGCTGATTTTGCAAGCCCCGCAAGTACTCCTAGAGTTTCTAGCGAAAAATTGCATGGTGAGGACGGTGTCGAAACCTCGGACGCGATTAGGAATGGCGACAGAGCAGATAGAACTCAAATTCAGGGCCCAGTATTCAAAATGACCAGTGTACCACTTGCGAAAAGAAACATCTTTTCCTTTGATAAAGACAAGGCAGCAAATGAATCCAGAGCCGACTCTGACACTGACACTGCTTCCGAAATTGAAATCAAAGGGCCGTCATTCACATTTAACAAAAAGATCAATGATCCTGTGTTCAAATTGCAAAACGATGCCGTCAACGATGTTCAAAAGTCCAAAAACCCTATGAGAGTGGCAACCGAGAGCAGTCAAAGCATGTCCGACTTACGACCCGGACATCTCGCATGCAAAACGGCCGATGAGAAGTCGGAAAAAACCAGCTTGATTGATGTTCCAACAACGGATGACAAACTTTTACCTTCGCTGGGCGACAGTTATCTCGAAACACTGGGTAAAGCGGAGGCCCGAGACACGGGAAGCGAAGATTTAAGTCAGGGTAAAGCGGCAAACGCGGCATCGGCGGAGGAGGAAAAAGAAGAGACCCTTTTTAAAGTAAAAGCAAAGTTGATGATGCTCAAGCCTGATGATGCTTCGAATCCCTACCAAAATGTAGGAGTTGGAGAGTTGAAGGTGTTAAAAGACCAAGAAAATCAGACACTGCGTGTTCTCTTGCGAGCAGATGGTGGCCTCAGGCTCTTGCTCAATACGCGCTTGATCAAGGATGTGGAATATGCAACCTTTGGGAACGGCGCATTTGTTCGGTTCCCAACACTCAACGAATCCCGTCAGATCGTAACCTATGTCCTCAAAGTTGGCTCGCCTGAAAATGGGGAGAAACTCTCCAAGATTCTTAACAGCGCCAAGGCACTCTAGTTGTCCCATGGCTAACAGTGTGCGTTCAAGTGTTCCACGTATTGGATTTCCGCCGCTCCAAGACTGTGAATATCTCAAAATTAGCGAGATGTGCCCATCGATTTGTCTTCATCAAAATCTGAGGTCTTCAAAGTTGACCATTTTGCAAAGGGTAAGGCCATAAGTGGTCACTCATCTGTCATTAATTTGGTTGACTGCCATACACGTGCGGCTCGGTTGGAGTAAGGGAAGTCATCCTCGTCTATTTCAATCTCGATGAAAATATCTATTCATCTGGTTGGATGTCTTTACTTTTCCGGATTTGCGCTGACCCCACTGAGCATACACTATTCTTCGGTGTTTTGAACGGTTGGGACATAAATACGCATCCCTGCCTCTCGACCTTGATTCAGTAAATTATCTGAGTCTACGAGAGCGGAGAGTCGCCTACATAGAATTTTTCAGGAACCATTAGAAAGATTATTTTTCAGCTTTGACCTTCAATTTAGTAGGTGAGATTATTGCGGCGCTGAGTACACTTACCCAATACATCATCAGCGAAGCGGCAGTCAGATTTTTCGGGCTGGCATGATCTTATAGTCGTCTGTTCTACCACCTATTCACTATCACGAATTCTACTTTATATCAGATCTTCCTCTATATGGTCATCTCAGCAGGTTGGAATCGGACGAGCCTTCAAAGCAAGCTTCATTCTCGTTGAAATCGAGAGGTCAGCTTTGATAAGTCATTTCAAATGCTTTGCTTGACTAATCTTAATCCCAAGGCTCCAAGATCCTTCGACGCGAGAGATATCAATCACAGAAGAATTCAGATGTCTCACAAGATAAAGTCGTTTTCACACTCGTTCGGTATGAGTGGGCAAATTGCGGTTCGTCGTCTCGAGAGCCCCGTTTTGCAATTGGTTTGCTGAATGCAAGTATCGACATATCTAGGCTATGCGCTAAGAGTTTAGGGCATCACAATATTTACAGAGAGGATACACAAAGATCTATTTCAAGCACAGACATTTTGCTTCGACGCCTTATGATTTTGAAAAGTTGGCTGTTTAGTTCACCTGACTTAAATGTGATTTTAGGAGAGGTCGACGCCATGCGGTTTTTTTTTTAGTATGTCATGGGGCCTTTTTCGATTGACAAATAAGCCTTTGATTACATCTCCGTTTGAATTCTCCTCTTCACCTATGAATTAAACTCAAAGTGTTAGGTAGGAGACAATCACAAAAGCCGAAAAGTAAGCATCCCGTTTTGTGAACAGCCTATCGGGGCCAACAACCTCGAAGGCGCCACACATTAGATGCATCTGCCTGGCCGCCCCAGAAAAAGGCTTCCAGATTTTATCGCCCTTTTCTAATTTTAGGTCAATCATCAATTTGTTATTTCAGGTAGAATCACTCACCCCGCGTTCAATCAGTTACGTCCAGGCTTAATTCGGGTATGGAGGTCTAGCAGAAACCAATCGTGTTCGTGACTTCAGTATTTCTGTTGTTCGGAGTGTTATTTGATCTATGTACAGGAATCATTTCGAATCCTCCTTCAAATTGAAGAATTTTCCAAGCATTTGTCCTATTTTTTTCAATTTGGACGGATGTAATTGATTTTCATCGATGGTTTCTGTGTGTCTCATGGAATCCTCGCTGTCTGCTTTCCAATCAACATGCGTTCTTCTGGCGTCTTTATCATCGAAAGCGTCGGCAAGTGCTTCGAGTAAGGCCCTTTGCATTGGACTCTCGGGTGTCAATGTTTTGACGTTCAATACTATTTCCATATCCCCTCTGTTGGCCATATTGCGATTAATAGGTACACCCTTTTCAGGCACAGTCAACACTTTTCCCGTTTGCACCCCGGGGCGTAGCTTTAGCTTGATATTTTGACCATCGATGGTAGGAACAACGATTTCGCCTCCCAAGGCAGCTGTGGTCATTGGGATACTGTGGTTTAAAATAAGTTTGTTCTTCGACCTTTGAAACTTCGGGTCTTTTTCGACATGGACGCGCACAATTAAATCGCCATTTCTCGTTTGATTGAATTTGTCCTTTGTAACAAACGGCGCGTCACCTGCTCCAGGAACTCTAAGCCGAGATCCGTCTGCGATTCCACACGGCAAGTCCACTGTGGTTGATTTTGGGACCTCTTCCACGCCGTTTCCGTGACAAGACGAGCACTGATCTTTCTTGTTTATCGTTACGCCAGTTCCGTTGCATGTGTTGCAAGTCGAGCTCATTTGGAACCCGCCCATCATATGAATACTTTGCCCAGTTCCGTAGCAAGTGGGGCACGTGTTTTTCTTCTTGCCTGATTTCAATCCTGAACCTGAGCACGTCGAACAAGTGCCCACCGCTTTATAATTTACTTCCACTTTAGTCCCGAAAATTGCCTCCTTGAACGTGATTGACTTGAGAACTTCAATGTCATCACCAACATGCCGCGTGACGTATTGGCCTCTTCCGCCACTCTTGCCCAGAGCACCTCCGCTGAAAGCCTGTTTGAATAGGTCTTCGAAATCAAATCCCATCCCACCGAAGGGATTACCGTCATTGGAAGAGTAATGATTTCCTGAGTTTGCAAATGGGTTTCCACCTCCGAAATGGCTGGAGTTCCCATTAGCATCGAAGGCAGCGCTTCCAAATTGATCATACTGTGCTCTCTTTTCTTTATCACTCAAAAGCTCATAAGACTCCTGTATTTTGTGAAATTTCTTCTCAGAATCCTTCTCTTTGTTGACATCAGGGTGGTGTTTTTTTACTAATTGGTAATAAGCTTTTTTGATGTCCGATTGGCTTGCAGTCTTGTTCACTCCAAGAGTGTCGTATGGGTTGAAATCTATGGATCTCCTGATCGAAGAATGAATAGCTCGCAGAAACAAGCCGAGGTCTATGCGCTTCTGCTTCGAGGTTTTGAGCCGTAAATTGACTAATCGAATCATTGTGTTGCTTCAACCAGTTCTTGGGCGGAGCATATGGAATAATTATACACTTGCACCCTTCCCGCGATCGAGATCTTCGAGAAAACTCTTTGAGATCACGTGATCAACAAGGACTCATTAGCTTTCTTAATGCTTTCTATATTTCATTCTATGTATCTGCTTTATAATGAAAAAACACCATTTCAAAATTTTACGTCCCAAGAGTCTAGCTTCATGGTTCCGTTCTCCTGAAAATTCAAATGCATCTTAAATGCATCTCTCAAGATGTGTGGTTCGTGCAAAGAAGTGGCCTTCTTAGCGTTAAAACAAGCCCTGTCAAAGTACTCCTTAAGCTGATCTTTATAATCAGGATGGGCACATTTGTTTATGATTTCAACGGCTCTTTCTCTGGGCGCAAGCCCTCTCAAATCGGCCAAACCCTGCTCAGTCACGATGACATCCAAGTCGTGCTCGGTCTGGTCAACGTGAGGAGCAAATGGAACAATACAAGAAACACCGGTGGGGTCAACCTTGGAGGGTCTTGCCGAAGGCGTGTGCATGATTGATAATTTTGCATTTCTTAAGAAGTCACCAGATCCCCCTAGCCCATTCAACATCCTCGATCCCATGACGTTCGTTGAATTCGCATGTGCGTACATGTCAACCTCGACTGGTGTATTCATCGCGATAACTCCAAGTCTTCTAATGATCTCTGGAGAGTTAGAAACAACCTGAGACCGCAAACACAACTTTTTGGAGAACTCTTCCCAGTTTTTGTCGAATCTTTCAAAGCCTGCTTCAGTTAATCTGATTGAGGTTGCGGTAGCAAAATCCAACGAGCCCGAGTCGAAGAAGTCCAAAAACGAGTCTTGCAAAACTTCGGTCCACACTGTCAAGTTTTTGAATCTTGAGTTTGCCAAGCCTTCAACGACAGCATTCGCGATGTTTCCTATACCTGATTGCAAAGGCAACAAATTCTCTGGGAGCCGTCCCATTTTCACCTCGTGCTCGAAAAAGTCCACCAAGTTGGTGCCAATCTGCTTAGATGTTGCATCGGATGGTGTATTTGGTGGGACTTTATCACGTGTCCTAGACTCAACAATGGCCACCACCCTCGACGGGTCGACGGGAATCGCTGTCACGCCTACTCTATAGTCAGCTGAAGTGTGAGGGTAAGGTACCCTAAATGGAGGATTCACGGGCATGTCGATATCGTGCATACCCTCAAAAGATGGTGTTTCAGTGTTGACCTCTATTATGACTTTGTCAGACACAGAAATCATTTCTGGCGAGGCACCAACAGCGGGCCCTGGTACTATTGAACCATCCTCGGTTATCGCCGTTGCTTCAATTATAGTGTAGTCAAGGAGGTCGTTAGCTTTGTCTTTAGTGTAGAAGCCATAGGTAAGATCTTGAGGAAACATTGACAAGTGTTTATCAAAAAACATTGTTCTGCCCTCATTGATTGCCTTCGCGATGGGTTTGCCGACTTGGTGAGGAGATCTCCGCAAAATCATGGAATTGTCCGCCCATCTTGATTCTTCCGGGCCAGCTGATGCTCCTACAAACAAATTGAATGCAAGCTGGCCTTGCAACTTGTTTTTCTCGACATGGTCCACAAGCGCCTTCGGTATGGCCTTTGGTGCACCAACACCTGTGAATCCAGACCAACCGAGGTATTGGCCGTGTTGAAAAAGCTCAATACATTCTTCGGCCTTTCTCAACTTTGACAAATAAGGAGCATATCTCACTCTTTGTTTCAAAAGGGCAGACATTTTAGAGTATATAGAAGAGCCTTTTTGTGATGCAGTAAATGTTGTTTCTTCGTCAAGTCTGAAAAATGGCGGGGTGGGCTACTTATATGCACAGGCGCGGTCGTTTATTTATGTGCTGAGACACTGTAGCGACCTGTGAGCGCAAAACTGAAATCCAAGCTATATATATTAATCAAGGATTATCCCTCCACACCAGAGACCTCATGAAAATCGACACTTACCCAGAGAACCTTCTGTCATCCCCTATTGTATCGAGAAATAGCCTTGACTTCAAGATCTCGACAACTTTTCGGCCCGACGGAGGCCGTCGCGTCGGCCCAACTTCGGAAATGAGGGGAAATCACTAGCGAAGCGCGTGATTTGATTGGCGCGGTGTGCACATTCGGGCTCGTCTGGGGTTAGATCAGAGATCCAAACCATTTTTCTGCACACTGCCAAGACTTCGTACAAAAGAGTTCAGACTTTTGAAACAGTTTATCTTGTATGGATGCTGATAAGATTCATCAGATAATTTAAAGGAAAGGATTGAAATTAGAAGCAGTCATTTGAACCCCATTACTGCGATTTCTTTCAGTAATAGAACACTTATATGCAAATCTCGGATGTGGTCATTCCGGGGATATATGCAACCTGCTCTATATCATGCATCCGTGGAAAAACATTTTTCTTATATCGATGGCCCACGACGTATGATTTTCTCTCACAACATGACAGATTGCTTTGTTGGCGGGCGACACGATCTAATCATGATGCTTCTAATAATCGGAATAGTTAGTATTACTTTACGGCACTCTTTTGAACAGTTAAGCTGGCTCTCATTAGCAGTGAAACCTCGGCGAGGAATCTCCCCAAATGCATCGAGATTCAGCTTCAAAGTTACGCATCGGATAAAAGAGCGAAGGAGGTCTGGAGGGCCATCTGAAAAAAATGTGTTCCTCAAGACACGACCTCTCGAACCGTCGTCTCTCGGGTTTTTGGTCTCGCTTTCCAGAATTAAATTCGTAAAAGACTTTGAGATGAGGTGCATCATATTTGTCTCAACACAACCAGCAGATATTGGATCTTCTCGAAAGGTCTCTTGATGACGCTCGCGCCCCTCCTCACTGGCCAAATCAGCCTCAATAGTATGCTGTGGCCTTAGGTATTTTCCGTCTTTCATGCCCCAGCTCTTCTTTCTTTCTTTTTCTCTTCTGTGCAATACATCCACGGGATCTTCATCATTCACAACATGTCTTGGGGCGTAAAATCCGAAGTGTCTTTTTTTGGTTTGTTGTTTGATAGGGATTAGCAAATTTTTCCTTGGAGGGTGTTTTGTGTGGGATCAGACATTCACATGAACTCTTCGTGTACAAAATGCCATGTTCTGATGTGCTGAGGATCAGACACACGGCTAGGGTTTTTGGAATTTTAGTCCCTAGGCATGGAAGGAAGATGATTATCTGGAATGCATATCTAGCAGCTACCACATGTATAACGGCGTGATATACTAGTGTATTGAAAAAGGGCTCGAATACTCGGTGCGACTAAACTCTATATTGCATTCTGTCAAATTATAACTCGAGAGTAATTGATCAGTATACACTTTCGAGTCTTGATATAAAAGACGATTAGAGTCGCCGTGTGCTTACGCATTCCTACCACTCCGGCTAAAAAAAGTTGTTCACGAATAAGGTGGGAAAGCTAGCTAGGATTTCACATCATTGAGTGTTTTCATTAGCAGACAAAAAAGTCTGGCATCACCGGTCTTATAGTTTATGTATTGAGCAACAAAAAAACAAAGAAAACAGAAAATTCAGGCCACGCAAGAGAGTAAAGATCACATTAATGATCAATTCATCTGAAGATGCATATCCATTATATAACGACGAGATGGTTGTGGTCATTTAGGGTTTTTCGGCCAGCTGGTAGTGGATGATGAGGTGCGCCTGAGCATGCACCGAATAATTCTGCTTTATGCCTTCATTCTGCGCAGCTTGAATCTACTTAAACCCCCTTTGTCGCTTGTCTCTTGCCCCTCTGTACCAGGAAATTCTTGCTGACCGAGTTTCTCCTTTAATCGGTAATACTGTTCCGAGACTTCCCTCTCAATAACATATTGCTCCACCTCATCTAGGTCATGAATATTCTCCGTCGAGCTAAGGAAATTGTGTGACTCTTCCTCCCTCTCGGTTATGAAGTCAGTCATTATTGCCTCATCACTTGACTCAGATGAAACGCTATCTGTTTCGCTACTTGTGTGCACAATGTGAGACTGTTGATCGTAAACGCTTGGCGCTGATTCCGAGATCCTTCTTGTATCTTGAGTACTCATGGATTCTATCATCTTGTTTAATATGCTGAAGTCATCCAACTTACTAACGACTGGGCCACTTAAAGTCAAGTCAGTATCAAAGTCTCCATTATTATAAGACTCTACCAATGTGTCCATCTGATTTTGTGAATTCTTTTCGCGCCCGAAAGTGGTTGATTCAGTCATCACCTTCGCCAATATCACGCTCGCATCTCCCTTGATTCTTGCGTCTGGCGCGGTGTCACCTGGGAATTCGGGTGTCTCTAACCCCTGTGTTGACTCGGGAGGAGGCACAATTGAAAAACTCTCTGTCGAATCAAGGGTCACCTCGGTAGTGCAGCTTCGATCCCTCACCGGAAAAGATCCGACTATATCGCGAGGACTCTGGGCTCTCTCGACTATATCAAGCACGACATGTTCGTCGTAATCATTTGTTTTGTCGGACGGGCATGCTTCCTTTCTGCTTAGATTGTCGTAAGTAGTCTGGGGCATTTGGACCGCCGCTTTGATCTTGTCCGGCGAAGACCTCGTAGCTTTGAACCTCAGCAATCTCAGCTTATCATAGGAAATTTTCAGTAGCTCTGAGCTCACATTCTCAATTTCTTTGATTTCAAGGGTATCTTTGAAGCGAACTTGCCTGCCCTCATTAATGGGCGAGGAGGACAGATCTTCTTTTTTCTGTCTCCTAAGGGCTGTAATCTCATCTCTTAAGCGATCATGTAAATAACGGTTTCCTGGCAACAAAGTTGTGTCCAATTTGTTCAAAAAGTCTACCTGTGTCCCACTCTCTAAAAGATCATCTTCCGAATCTTCGAAGTCATAATCAAAATCGCCATCTTCCTCTGAGAATTCGTCCTGCATGTCCAATTCACCGGCCATCATTTCCAATTCGTATAAGTCAGGAGTAGTGGTCAGAAAGCCTTCGTTGTTCAATCTTTTCTCGCTCGTCCCCTCGAGCGGCGAGGTGATCAGCTCTGACCGAGGACTCTTCAACTCCATATCATACAAAAGTTCCGCAATCTGATCATTCACTTGTACTTCATTCTTCTCTAGATTACGAGCATTTTCAGTGTGAGGCATAGTATCTGTCGAGATTCTCGCAGTGTCAAGCTTTGCGCAAGCTTTGTCCCCATGCCCCGAGTGCTTTGACGAGTCATCGGAGAGTGGCTCAGCAAGATCGTTTGGAAGGAAGAATGGCCTGTCGTTTAATTTAGCACCAATCACGTTCCCATATTCATCGAGACGTTCTTGAATTTCGACAATTGGTAAAGTTGACGGTGTGGCGTCCCCTGGCGAGGAGACACTATCGGCCTGCAGTGAGGCTCTGACTCTAAGCTTAACATCTGAAACTTCATTTGAGACTCTCTTTATATCCTCGGAATTAAAGCGAAGCTGGCGTTCAACGAAGCGACGAGCTTCTTGAGGAGATTTTTCTATGTAAATTTCTGCGCCAATGTGTGTGAGAAAGTTTTCTTTCAAGTGGATATTCGACTTGAGTTGATGCAAAAGTTTGGTGAGTGCGTCTTTCTTATTTTCCAACTCCTTCAATCTTGAATGCAAATAATTCGAGTACGAATCATATGGGATACGGTCCTTCATTTCGAGTTTCGTCATATACTGCGGTTGATCGAAAGAATATACCTTGATGTTTCATGTATGACCGCGAAGCGTCGCGGAAGAATACTTCACTTCAACTAAAGCAACTTTCATACATTTCTGTACCAGCAGTATAGAAAATAGAGGAATATTTTTCAGGAATATGGCCTTCGTGGCAAGGTGACTTGATCAAGGATCTATGGCAAAATTGGTGGAAAATTTTGAAGAGGAAAGTGCGCTCACCTTTACATTAGTGTGATACGCCGTGAACTGGATATACTCTTTTTTTTGTTTGATACATGAAGTAATTCGAAGTGTTCTGGCATCGATCAAAATTCACGAATACTGCCTGACATCGTTGAGGTAAACCGTAGATGAAGCTGTAATCGTAGCAAGACTCGCTATTGAAATCGTCCTGTGGTAGCAGGGTGAACATGCTCTGATGCGGATTCATCGTGCTTACATGACAGGGCGTCGTCTAAGAAAGCAGACGTAGCTGGTTACGGTCCTTTACGGCTGAGTAAAGTGGTTCAGATAAAAAATCG
>ERZ794936.585-NODE-585-length-16107-cov-7.170072_pt1 | contig 16107 bp, 7 predicted proteins | sample MGYA00511083_ERZ794936 | MGnify/ENA primary metagenome ERZ794936 (study PRJEB30137, sample SAMN04331409) | food metagenome | isolation source: Y2 must sample point D1 replicate A | place: Australia: South Australia | collected 2014 ... | reverse complement strand
AAAATTTATCGTTGTTTCATAAACCATCAGTTTAAAATTTTTTAATTTAGTTTTCAAATGAAAATTTCATTAATCTTCCTTGTTATCTTGTATACTTCTGATTATTTTACAGCCTTGTTGAAAGTATTTGACCACTTTGTCGAATTTGTTCAAACTGAATTCATCCACTTTTTTGTAATCATACTACTTGGTGGAATTCATCATTCATAAAGTTTATTTTTATTTTTCTCTTCATGTATTGCCATTGCCTCTTTGTACTGCCCTCTAAGAAAGCCCATTTTCAAAATTCTTTTCCCATATAAATCCCTTCTGAAAATCATCAGCATGCAAGTTATATACTCTACATACCATTGTGTTTATTATCAGTGTATATAAAGGTTAATCCTTGGTTGTTTCTTCCAACTTTCAATAATTCATTTAGAATATTAGAAAAGCCAAAAAAAAATATACTGAATCTCTAGCTTAACAAAAACACAGCGAAAATTTTTCTTCTCCTACTCTGAATGGCTTAAGTCCGAAAATCCCTTAACAGCCTTTATTGACCAAAAACAGTATTTACCCGACCACAAATACCCTTTGAAAAAATCCATTTTTTTGATTGGCTCACTGCTGATTGCTGGTGCACTTTTTAATTAATGGAGACCGCACCGTTTCCACCCAATTAAATCCGATATGAAACTCTTAAAGTAGTAAAATATATAGGTGATTTACTCAGATTGTTAGCACGCTTTAAATACGGACATAACTGCTGTAGTAATCAAGCAAAATCAAGAGGTTCAAGTTATCCTTATAATCAATCTTGTAAGTGGAGAAGTCCCCCGTTTTTGTCATCATATTGAACTGAGTATGATCAGGACCACTGTAGAAATCTCTAGAATCACATTTTTTCGAATACTTTTCATTGGCATACACCAATCTGTTGTGTAAATGGAAAGCCAAAGCAGGAATCTTGATTGTTGACTCTAATTTTCTTCTTTTTGGTGAATCTTGCATTTGATCAAATATAGCATCCATCATTATTTTTCTTTCAGCAGTGACCATTTCATCTTCGAAAACATTAAAAAACATCAACTGTCTGATTTCCAATGGTGTGATGGTTGCTGAGTGAGCCACCATGTGCATCATATTGGTATAGGCCAAGTCATCTGTTCCCAAATACAAAGAGTACAAATCTACTTCATTGTATTCTCTCTTTTCATTTTTTATATTGTAATGGTGGTTCAAGTTCTTCATGGTATCAATTCCAACATGTCTGATAACATCTCCTGAAATTTCCAAGTTCAACCATTTTTGATTCAAATTGTCATATCTTTCTTTATTTAAAAATACAGGTGTACTGTTGGCTTTGATGGCATCAACTGAACATTCACCATGCTTATTCAGATATGGTGCTGTTCCACTTCCAAGAATAAACATAGACATTACCCACGGTTCCAAAGATTGATAAGCCATGACTGTTTGCAAATGATTAGTTACTGGATTCAAAATTAATGAAGAAAATCTACTTCCTGTACTGTACAAGTTCTTACATTTGTTATTGTAATGTCTTCTTAAACAGGTTGTAGACAAGGCTTCAGGCTCAAGTGATTCCACATCACTAAGTTGGAATACCTCACCTCCACATTCCAAACATATTTCATAATTTATAGAATCCACTAATAATCTGTTGGAGCCATGATCACTAGTGTATGGATTGAAAACAATTTCTTTTTTTCTAATCAAGTAATCATTCAATGCATGCTTCAAGTCTAAAAGTTTGATCAATCCAGTATCTTCACCAACAAAGAAGTTGAAGTAAAACTTAGCGTAATAACAATTAGCCAAATGACACTTGGCCTGATGCATATAATTATTGTTAAGTGGAACCTTTATTCCATCCAATGTTTTCATGCTGCTCATCATAGCGTGATCATGTTTACAAAAGGCCTTTCCTTGAAATACAAAAGTAGCTATACTTGTGTATTTGGCATTGGATATTTTAGTGATTAAATAATCACAGTACTTTTCATCATCATATTCAAAAATAGATGGATCAGTACCATCATTCAGTCTTTGGCCATTAATTGTATCTATATTCTCAGCATTCTTGGTGCCGTATAAATTCAACATTTTCATAAAGATAATGGTCTTTCTTAGTAGTACCTTAAATTGTTCCAATGCTAAAGTATAGCACATCGATTTTAGCAACTCTAATCTTTCATTTTGACTCAAATGCGCATTTCCTTTAATACTGCTATTTGAAGAGCTATAGAAGTAATTATCCCTGGTTCCAAACAACACCTCAAAGACTTTACTATAACTACCTTTGTGATGTTTAACATCTTCATCTTGAATGAATACTATATCCAAAAGCTTAGGTCTTGCATAATTATACTTTTTCAAATGATATAGCTTATCTATATCGCATTTGGTTTCCAATCTTTCAGCATTCTCCAATTTAGCAGCAACCAAGTAAAAAGATTTTTCATAAATCTCGTTAAAAGCAAAAATCAAACTAGTTTCTATTGAATCTTCACTTAAAAAGTATCTATCAACTATGTATTGGAAACCTCTATTAGCATTAGCAATGTTATTAGATGCAAAGAAGTTAAAGCCCAAATGTTCATTGTTTTCTCTGTAAGAAGAAATAGCTTCTCCCAACAATTTTAATGTCTTGTATTGTCTTTCATTGAAATTCAAAAAATCCAAATATGGTTCATCTGACAATCTTGAGGATACTTCAATCATAGAAATAGAGTTAGCTAAAGTATTGCTTAGTGCAAACATGACATAATTGTTGTCAACAGCAGAAATTTCTTCAGCAGTCAAATCAGAACCGGTGTAACCAGAACGCAAAAAGAATTGCAACATGATATTTTTGTTGATAAACTTCAATTTTTCATCGTCGTGATCTAAATTCAATGAATTTTCAGGGATCAACTTATTAGTAAACAAATCAACAAGCTCATTATTTTGTAATGGCAGGTGATTATTAAACATTGGTACAACACAATCTGACAAATTTTGGCAAACCGGACAAGAAAAGTACTTGAAACTATGACCAAAATCATTAATACCAGATTGTATCAAGTATCCTTTCAAACATGACAAATGGATTGGATGATTACAAGAGACTGCGGCTTTATCAAAGCCATAATCCCCACCAGTACTTGTGGATGCAGAAGCCATGTAATAATTTGAATCATCATTTCTTGAATCCTTCCATTGATTCTTAAAATCACCATTGACATTTAAAGGACGTATAGCTGGAGTATTGTCAAAAAAACATGGTACAACAAAAATATCATCATTATTGGTTTCTTGACATGATGAACAAATAATTGTCTTTTCTTCATCAACGTGTTGCATTTCATAATCATGACTGCTTTCTAAACCTTCACTGCTTTGAGTTTGCAAAAACTTGGCTTGATTTTTTTTAAATTTGGATAATAAAGCATCTTGTCTTTTTTTAATTAATAATTTCTTTTGAGCAGTAGAATTTTCTTGATTTTCGATAAAGCTTTTTCTTCTACCAGCTAATTCATCCAATCTTTCCTCTAAGTTGTCAATAAAAAATGAGGCCCTTAGGTGATTCATAATGTAAGTGCTTTCGGATGCCATGAATAACTTAAAAACGGCAATGGCTTTAGACTTGACAAATTTGTTACTATCCAAAATAAAACCTAGTTTGAATAAGTTGTTGTAAATTTTATTAGACTTCAAGTTATTAGGAATAAAAGTCTCATCCTTGTAAAATAGTCTGTTATCCAAGATGACTCCATGGATTAAATGCAAAATATTCAAAGATAAATCTAAAGATAACTTTGCACTAGCATTAGCCAAGCACTCTTCAATACATTGAGCAAATAATGGTTCGTCTGCAAAGCTAGAAAATTTCAAAACACCATTTTGCAAATCCTCGTATTTTCTTAACTTGGGTTCAATAACAAAACCATCGTTATTTTTGGAACCAATGACTTTAGAAACTGTTTCAACAGTGGCAAAACCACCAAAACCGGATCCAAACACATTAATCATATCTATTTCGCTATATATTTCTTTTTTCAACGAAAAAGTACCCTCACCATTAATACCCTTTGGAGCTTTGTAGTCAGCAACTTCATTCAATACAGTATCTAAAGTAAAATACAAAGGATGATCATTCAACAACTCAGATAATTGAGAGTACTTAATAGGTGGATTTAACAAGACATAAACAATGTTAGCTCTGAATAATTCTTCTTCCCTACGATTATTGTTTGAAGTTGGTAAAAATCTGTTTCTTTCACTAATAATCAAATAAAGGTTGGAAATCATATTGAACAACATATTTTCATTCTTGTCATCGTATTCAATGTTATTAATGCTAAAGGCAAAATCATCAGCTTTTAAGAAACCCCACTTGTAAAAGAATGAAGCTAATCCTTGTAGAGGGTTCAAGATCACAGCTAATTGATTTAAATAAATATCAATCAAATAAGCAGATGATCTCAGTTGATCTCTATAAAACTGTAGTTGATGAACTACAGAAAGACCATTTCTGACCCATAAACCAACAGATGCTTGGGAATGTAAAGATAAAGTCATCATTGGATCATCAGCAACACTCATTAAGAGATTTCCGTTTTGGAATAGACTTTGAATTTTTTCAAATGGATAGTAAGTTAATAATGTACCTAGTAATGTATGCAAAGGATTCATGTAGCTAACTCTATCGACATGTGGTAATTTTTCCAAGATTTGTACAACCTGACCATTTTCTAACTTATATTCAATAAATTCATTACGAAGATGATTAAAATGAGCTAAAAACATCAGCACACTTTCTTGCATATGTGATGAAAATGAGGAGTTGCTTAGCAATTTATTGATGCTGTTCACTATAGTGTATAAAGACATAGAATACTCAACATAAGTGATGAAAAATTGATCTTCTCTTAAAACATGCTCACCTTTTTTTCTTCTTAATTTATAAGCTCCATTAAATCTTTGTAATAAACAGAAAATACCAAACAAACAATCTGGTTGAAGCACTTTTTCCAAATTATCAACATTAGAAATTATAGTCTCCAAAGCATATAGAGATTGCTTGAAAGCAACATGGAACCCCTTAGAAGCATTGAACACAATGGGCTTTTTAAATAAAAAGAATCCATCATTACGTGTACAGAAATCATCAAAGATTGTTACAGCAGCCCAGATAATTTTAGAAAACCCATCATTGGAAGCTAAATGGTCCACGATGCTTCTATTAGAAAACATTTGAGTAGTGCATTCCTTCATTAAAGTCAATTGAGGTTCTCTATCTAAGTAGGCAACAATGTCCAATAAAGCAGCATATATCTCAGCATATTGATCAGCAATGATATTCTTGTATGCATCATTGGTTGCTAAAACAGACAAATATAATTGGGCAATTTCTTGTCTCAACAATTTCCACAATTTAACATCTAGTAGTAAAATACTTTGTAATCTTGAAGTATTGTCTCTTGATTTTTTGGACATTTGAATAGGATTGTAATAACTTACATTTTCGTGACCTTTGTATTCACACTTACAATCAAGGGTTAGATCTGTAGGTAGTCCTATTTTTATATCATTTAATTGTATATCAAATCCTCTTTTATCTAACAAGTTGTAGTAAGCTTCACTGCAATCATAAGTATCAGATGGAGGCTCCAAATAGTGTTTGTCACTTGCCTCACTAGACTTAATCAAAACAGTAGTAAGAGCTAGTCTGAATTCCTTTTGGAAAATAGGATTTTTAAGTTCTAAGCAGTGTTTAATACCTTTTATAATACCAGCACACAAATTCATTTGAACCAGAGCATTCCAGGTCACAATTCTAACTGTGAATTGTTGTTCTTCGTAATCTCCAGCTATTTCATACAAATATTCAAAAGATTCAGGTCCAGAAATGATACTGAACCCCTTATAATCAATGTCTGATGAAATATTGCTACACTCTTCAACATTGAATCCCAAATCGGATAAAACAGCATCCACATGGGAAAAGGTATGATATTCATCATTAAATAATATCAAAAAATATCCGTTTGGTATATTTCTTGTCTTATCATCTGTTTCAATACTTAGATTAGCAGTATCTTCAAGGGTAATGTGATTATATTCGTTTTCATAAAGCGGAGTAAGATGTGGCAATAGTAGTTGATTGGACATAAAAATTTCAATAAAGTAATCCAAGAACGAGCTTAAAAGATATTCATAATAAGATCTTTGATTCCTAAAGTAGTCCACATCTTCTTTAAAGTTGGGATCTGTTTCATAGTCAGGACAATTAAAATCAGCCTTACAATTCAAGTTATTTTTCCAAGCATCATGATCACCGCAATCACAAATACCTGATGTCTTTTCAGTGGTAGATAACACCATGACGTTATGGTTTATATGATCCTCTGGGTTAAAACATCTGTAACATAAAACACAAGTATCATCCATCCCACATTCTTGACATCTATAAATTGGTTGACCGAGATCAAAGCCTTTACCACAATTTCTCCCTTTATGGGACTCACCATCGTTAAAGTGTTTATATTTTTCAAATTTTTTAGGGTTCTTCTGTTTTAAATGTTTATTAAAAGATAGAGAATCATCAGCAATTGAATATTTGCCACCGCTTTGAACAATAATCAACTGCATCACATTTAAACGTTTGGAATAAAAGAACGTATCGTATTTATTCCAAGCGGTCCAAACATTAGATTCGTCTAATTTCAACAAATCAGGTGCTTGTATTTCTATTTTCACATCACTTCCTTCAAACTTAACAAATTCTCTTTTTGAATCTAGTTCTAATCCTAAGTTTGGAAAGATCTTGTCGTATGGATTAATATCTGGCACTTGATCATTGATTGGTAGCTTATTTTCATCATTATCGAAACATAATAAATATAGTAAAATTTCAGCTGCTGTGAATTCAAAATTTTGCATGTCCAAATTAACTTGCTGAACTGTCGCAGAAGCATTTGAGGTTAATCCTCCCTGTTTAAGAAACTTTATAGTATCTTCGACTCTCTTTTTCAAATGTCCTGCAACGCTATCTGCGTATTCGTATCCTTGATTATGTGTGTTCATTTGTAATAAGGACCTTTGTCAATATATGTTTTTTTTGTTTTTTTTTTTTCTAGAAAATACTTAATATCTATTGGAATATCCTCGATAGGAATCAATTTTCAAATTCTTTAGTTTGGGGTTCAATATAAGTTGTTTGTTGCAACTAAATTTTTAAATATTATTTAAATTGTTTGATTTTTTTTTTGAAAATTGTGTTCCCGTGTAATTTTTATATCCGCTAATTGATCATACATATATGATTAAAAAAAGGTCATATTTAATTAAAAATCATTAAATGAAGCACGTCATTAACTCCGAGGAAGTACTATAAAGAAATCACGTGTATTGAATATAAGAAACAAGGAGACCGTGCTCAAGCTTTTAGTCTTCAAATGATTGAAATATTATTAAGGCAATATATATATATTTCCAACAAAGCTATCATACTTTGGTTTCTTCTAGTTTGTCGGCAACTTCGCTTACAGCATCAATGGCTGGAGAGGCTTCCTTGGCCTTGTTACCAGGGTAGAAAGAACCCTTATCTTTCTTTTGCTTAACCTTCTTAGTTTTTTCCTTGACAGGTTCTGGGTAACCTTTGCTAGAAGCTTCTTGGAATTCAGGGCTGTTTTTCAATTCTTCAATGATAGGAGCCAACAATTCATTGATGGCATCAGTAACACCAATCTTCAAATCTGGAGGAGATAGCTTTTCTTCCTTGAAGGCTTGTTTCATTTCTTCAAAGGAAGTGAATGTCATTGGACCACCAAACTTTTCAGGTCTATCAATGAAGAATTCAAAAAAGCCTTGCTTGTCATTTTTTAGTTCTTGAATAGGTTGAATTACATATTGGATGAATGACAATAAACCATTGTCATCAACATTTCCTGGAGCACAAAAGGCAGTATTGATTTTCTTCTTAACAGCCTTAGGTTCTTCAATAATATCGATCTTGGAGTTTGGATCAGAAGCACTCATCTTACCACCTTGAGTCAAACCTGGAACCATTGGGTTCATCATATGAGCTCTCTTTTTGTAACCTAAACCAGGTAGATTTTCTTCAGCTAAAACGAAGATCTTTCTTTGATCAACACCACCAAATTGAGCATCGACCTTTAAGAATTCTTCATCCAAAGCTTGCATTAATGGATAGATTAAACCAGATAATAAAGGATTGGAAACTTGTTTAACAACATCGGCACCTGCTCTTTTGGCATCGTTTTGGGATACTTTGTTGGATAATCTGAAGATGTCCATTGTGTATTCAGCAGACAATTGGTAAGAAGAACCAACAACAAACTTTAACTTTTCAATTGGAACATTGATAGACTTCAAAATAGCCTTGATACATAATTCGTAGTACTTGGCTCTGTGGTTGACAACTTCTAATGGAGCTTTCATATTGTCCAAGAAGGCGTGTAAATCAGCTAATAAAACCTTGACTTCACATCCTGCCTTCAAAAAATGGGCTAATTTGGTCATTGGAACTAAGTATCCACAATGAACCTTACCTGTTGGTGCTGTACCCCAGTACAAAGAAAGTGGTCTTTCTTTCTTTTCCAAGACTTCCTTGATGATTTGCCCATTCAAGGTTTCTTGTAAATTCTTGGTGATCATATCATAAGCTTCATCTGTGCTTAAACCGTTAGTGAATGACATTATTCGCTGCTATGTGTGTATGGTCTTATTATTAATTCAATCATTCACTATACAGTATATTAACGAATACTCATCTATTCAATGACTAATCATACCGCTGTATATATCGAGCTGTTGTTTTTTTTCCTACCTAGCGTGAAACGTGAAAAATTTTCGTTTTTCAATGTGCGTAAAGGGAAGGTTTCTAATGGAAAAATGCCCAATTATTAGGTTGAAATTGAGTCATAATGACATCAAAGGGATTATTTTTGAAGTGAAACTAAGTTTATATAGTTCAGTAACTTGATTATTGAATAGTGGTGTTTTTGAAAAGCCAAATTCTGTGAAAAAATTACGGTATTTTGAGGTTTTTAAGCTGGTTTGTTGTGAAAAATTGTGAGTAATTTTCAAGATTGCTGAGCCTGGAGAGCATCTGGATTTTGCTTTACACGTGACCTATTTGTAGGCTTATATCCGAAAATCGGATATAAGCATATGCCAAACGGACACACCGCTATTTTATCGTGACTGTATGTCCAAAACGGTGGTTATGTTCAATAAGACAAAAATATAAATTGTACAATGGGTTTACTTCTCACAGGAAGAATACTACTTCTGCAAACACGCCTTTTAATCAAAAATGGCACCGGTCTTAAGTTATTATGATATTAAAATAAGTCACGTGCAAGTGAAAAAAAGAATCCAGTGCTGAAGTGATCGGAGATAAAAACACATTGTCCAGAGATCAAGCAAACGCTGTCCAGTTAAATGTACAGAGAAACAACAGCCATTTACGCCAAAAAAAACAAACATTTTACAGCAAATAGCTTTTAAGACCAAAACTCCAGATATATTACTTAAAAACGAATACCACAACAGTCTAAAAATGTGGCAAAACTACGCATTTTCTTATGAACATTAACAAACTCACGTGACCAAATAACGAGTTTATATCCGACTAAAATTTTTTTTTCCACATTTATGAGCATATTATACCTTCATTATTTTTTTTTCTATGCTTATTTCTACATACACATTTCAAAACACAGAAAGAAGAAAGATATTATGTAATAACCACTGAATATCACCAACAACTAAACATCAGTAACTCAGAAAGAAGGAGTCAAAAGTCGTATTAGGTTATCATTTAGTAAAAAAAAATTAATTAAAAAAACAATAAGAACATTTATTATATTTTAATTCAATAGTAAGTTTAATTATAATAATATAACTTAAAGAGTAGAAACGATGAGTAGCAATACAAACGGAGCAAATGCGTTAGCTCAGCCTAGAATAGAGATAAGAGGGAAACCTGACACACAAGGTAAAAGATTAGTGAAAAAGGTTAAAAAGATTGCTTCTCCATTTATCAGAACAGACTATGTAAGAAGACAATATTTAAAAACCAAAAACAAATTCAAGCGTGATTCTAATAAGAAGAAGTTGAACAAGGATAACGAAAAGGAAACAAAAGTTGTATTAAACAATTCTGATGATGAATACGATGAGTTTCCGCTTAGAGCCATCAAATTTGATGAAATTGCCAATGTCAAGACTAATATTTTGAAGTTCCAAACCAATAAAGTAATCAACGTTGAAAAGGATTTTCATCTTCCAGTTAGATTACATAGAAAAGATACCAGAAATTTACAGTTTCAATTAACCAGAGCCGAAATTGTTCAAAGACAAAAAGAAATCATTGAATATAAGAAGAAGTTACAAGAAGAAGAAAGTAAACTTCAACAAAAGAGAATAACCACACAGGAAGGTGATGCAGACAGTGACAGGACTTCTGAAAACACAGAATCTAACAATAACTTTGTTCCATTGGGTAAATCAATGATTCAAAAAATGATGGAAAACCAAAATCCATCAACCACAGCATCTCCATCTTCTACACCTGCTGATGAAGTTGATAGCGCATCTTTAAGACCATCTGAAGCTGGTAAAGTTATTTACGATGGAAAAGAAGGTTTTATCAACAGTGAGCTTAATATGGACAATGAAGAGAATTCAAATGCAGATGTGTTTGATGATGTTGCTCCAGATGGTGGTGCAAGAGTAAGAAGAGGTGGATGGTTTGGTAAAAGAAAAACAAGACAACTGAAAAAATACGATGAACATGCCAAAAAACTAAGATTTGAAGAATTTTATCCTTGGGTTTTGGAAGATTTTGATGGTTATAACACTTGGGTAGGTACTTACGAAGCTGGGAATTCTGATCACTATGTCATGTTTAGTGTAGAAAAGGATGGGAGTTTTACAATGTTGCCTTGTGACAAAGTGTACAGATTCACAGCTAGATCTCAATTTGCTACTTTGACCATTGAAGAAGCCGAAAAGAGATTTGAAAAGAAGAGACAATCTGTTCCAAGATGGTTGATGAAGCATTTGGATGATATTGGTACTACAACAACAAGATATGATAGAACTTTAAGAAAACTTAAAGGGGTCGATGGTGACAATCATGATAACCAGGATGATGAAGGTAATGTATTCAAAAGAGAAACTTCAGATAACGAAATTGACTTTGATGATGATTTCCAAGATGATGAAGAGGCTCCTATTATGGATGGTAACGATCAAGAAAACAAAGAAACAGAACAAAGAATGAAGAAAGAAATGCTTCAAGCAAATGCCATGGGTTTGAGAGATCATGAAGATATCATCGATGAATTAGATGCTGAAGATAATGGTGAAGTCGAAGATAAAAGTATTAAGAATACTTTGAAAAAGACTGATATGGGTGTATTATATGATTCTGACGATGAGGAAGAAAATCCTTATCTATCCAAGTCTGACATAGAAGAAGAAGAAAAAGAAAAGGAAGAACAAAACAAGGTTAAGGCCGAAGAGAAGTCTGATACTGAGAAACTTAAATCTCCTGATAAAAAAGTACGTAAACCTAGAAAAGTTAAAACAACTGTCAGAAAACATAAGAATAATGTAATAGTGATCAAGACGCAACCTGATATTTTGAAGAAGTTCCCACTTGGTGAATGGTATCCAAAGCCAGAAGAAGACTCTAAGCTAAATATAAGCCCTTCAAAGCAATCAAGTTTGGCTGTCTCCAATAAAACCGCAAGTCCAACCCCAGAAGATTCTTTGACTGAAGAATTGAGGGAAGAAGACATAATCAACATAATTAGTGCTAATCCTGGTAAACTGACATTAAAAGACTTGATCAAAGAACTAAAGCAAAAAGTTGTCATGAATGCAGATAACAAAGCCAAAATGAAAGTATTGATTAAACAATTAGTCAAGTTGAATAATGGATTTTTAGAGTTAGCTAGCACCAATAAAGTTGAATAAACAAGAAGTAGAATTTTTTTTTTCTTTACTTTTTTTTAAAAATAAATGTTATAGACATAAGCCTTAACTAATATATAATAATACTCTTTCTTTTTTTTTTTTAAAAAATATAAAGTTATCATTTGTTGTTGTTATTGGGGGGTTTTTTTTTGGTGAAACCTATTCAGTTGTTGTATATACAGTATTTATGCCACTACAACTAAGCCTTCTTCATCACTACTGTCATCAGCAGCTTCGTTTTGCTTTTGTAATCTTATTTCTTCTTCTTGTTGTTCTTCATCTACGTACGGGTTGAAATCTTCAGCCTTTTCAATTATATCTTCAACAGCATCGTTTTCAATTTCATCTCTCATCAACATGTTTACTACTCTATTACAAGTTTCTTCGATATCATCATTTTCTAAACCCATATTCTTGTGTAATTCTCTAATCAATGGATAAGTAGACTTTTCTCTCAAGTAATCTCTACATTGTTTTAAGGTACATAACAACAATATAGATTCTAAGTAAACAACAATGATATTGTCAACTGGATCTCTCTTTTTGTCTTCTTCCAAAAATTGTAATTCTTCCGGTAAATTAAACATTTCATCGTCAGTAAGTTTTTCTTGATCCTTGTGATCAACAATAGGACCTAACAAGAATGGCAGCAAATTTAAAGTTTCGTCAGTTAAAATATCATAATGCTTTTCGGAATCAAACAAGGAGTTCTTGATGGTATAAGCAACACCTTCTCTTCTGATCTTATCTTCTGGAGCTTCAAACTTTTCATTGAATGGTAATAATTTTTGTAATGGGATGACATCGTCATACTCTTGTAAAGTAATGAAATATTCTCTACCGGCTCTGAATCTGGATACATCAGCAAATAAGTAAGCCAAGTAATTAAAATTGGCATGCTTGTTTAATGATCTGTCATAACCTTTGACAAAACAGTCCATTAAGCAATCCATAACTTTGCTACTCTTGAAAATAGATTTATCAATGTTGGTGACTTCTTTGTGAGTTTCATCTATGTTGAAAATTTCTAAAATACCATCATCTTTAGCTAGATTACTCAATAAAATACACATTATATCAGCAGATGTGTTAGATAGATCAACAATTTTCCATGTTAAATACTTTAAATATCCTTTATCATTGCAAATAATTTCTCTTCTTAATTCATCATCGGCACATAAGTTCGATAAGATGGTTATGGATTGTTGAACCATAACTCTGGAATTCATTTTACTGATTATTTTCAAATCTGTGATAGCTCTGTTATTGTCATATTTGAAGATGTTAGGTTGTTGAGAGAACCCAACCAAATTTTGCAAGGCAATTTGTTGGACAACAGGTTGGTCTGAATGTAAAAATGACACTAATTCTTCTATTTCTGTAGGCATATTAGGCAATATTGGGGAATGTTGAGGGGAGGGTTTTAAATATTTATTTTGGAAGTATAGAGATGTATAAGCATCATAGCGTAATAATTATTCAATTTTTAAAATTTACTAATAGTGAACAAAATCGCATATTACGAAAGAAGAAAAATTGGGAAAGTAGAAAAAGAAATTCTACGTATTTGAAAATTACCCTTTTAGGAAATTTCAATAATTTTCACTTTTTTGAACAATTTCATATAATTAATTTAATATTTTAAAAATATTAGAATTATATCTGGTAGAGAATAACTTTGAAGAGAGAAGAAATAGACATCCAAACAATCAAATACCAAAAATAACAGCAAAGAAGATACTATAATGAGTAGCTCTGGTAGTGTTGTTTTACAAAATCAAGGAAGTTACATTCCTCTATCTTTGATCACAAAGCAAGTCGAAACTGCTACTTTGAATGAATTTGAATTTTTCTTATACAATTTAAGATCAACCAATTACATCAGTCATGATACTTCTATCAATGACTACAGTGTTTTTGTAAACAAAATCATCAAATTATTAAAGAGCAATGTCATTTTTAATTCTTGGAAAGCTTTACAATTGATCAATGTTTTGTTCACTTATAATCCAATTGTTTTATGTTCTTTTTCCAAATCCATAATTAATGAGTTAGCTGAAAAGATTGAATTTATGTTCAAAAAGACAAGATTAAACAAATCTCAACAAAGCATTTTGTTTTTCAAGGAACTAATGTTCACAGTTCAAAACTTGATCAATTTGTTAAGAAACAAGGCTATTTTGAAAAGAGAAGTATTGACTCCTAACTTGGCTCCAATCATCAAGATCTTGATTAATAAGTTACCTGAAATAGATAACAGTGCCATAATTGAAATATTTGTTGACTTCTTAAAAGATATATTAGTCAACAATACCTCTGTTTTCAAACCATACGTCAATAAGTATCACAGTTTCTTATCAGGAAAGTTGTCCAAAGAAGGATCAATCCAAGATAAAATCATTGAAAACTTTGTTTACTGTCATTTAATCAACTTGAACTATGAAAATTCTATTGAAAAGAACAATGGAAACAATGCTGATACCAAACACTTAAAGACCAACTTAGGTCAAGTCCAATGGAATGAAACTATTAACGCTATCTTTTATGAAATGAAAAAGATCATTGCTTTATACCAAGATATTCTAAACATTGATGAATACACTAACAAACTTATCAATGACTTACCTGAAATCAACCCAGAAACCGAAAGTATCTTTAACTTTTTACCTTTATTAAACTTGGACTTTAACCAAGCTGACTCTCTATTTGAAATCAATTCTAGATTCCAATTGTTGGTAAAGTTATTAGAAAGCTTTATTACCCTTGACACCCCATTCCAAGTTAAGTTCAACTCATCTGTTATCATCAATATTAGTAATGTTGTATTAAACTTGCAAAACTTCAAGTTGTTGAAGGGTTTGAGAAAAGACACCAATGTCATCTCTTGTTTATCCTTGAATTTAGTCTCTTTAAGTTATGATGTTGGTTTGAAATTATTAGAAATGTTGTTGACAATGAAGGATGGTGTTTACTTAATGCCATTTAGTAAGCAAATCATGTCTATGCTATACAACTTGTTGATTCCTGTATTCAACCAAAACAAGAGCAACAACAAAAACACCAACACTTTCAGTTTAAACAAGGTCATGACTCAAAAATTAAACTTTGTTAAATTGTACAAATTTTTAATCAGATTGAGTAAAAGCAATGAAGGTATGTTCATATCCAACTTGACTTCCGAAGATTTTGAAACTTGGAATTCCTTTATGAACTTAGCTATTATCTTATTAAAAGATGATGAAAGTTTATACTTCAAACTACAAAACTACACAAATACCGTTGATCAACAAAATAATGCTGGTGGTAAAAAGAAAAAGAACAATTTGATGAAGAAGACAGATACAATCTCTGACATTTATACTTCACCACAAAGTTTCTGTTTCAAAAAACAAAATCCATCTGCTATTGAGGACCTATATAGCTTTTTGATTGAATCAATCAAAGAAGTCAGAATCAACACTAATGTTAGAAGTTTGATTGAAAAGGAAGCCATAGTCAACAATCAATTTGAATTGATGAAATATTTGGTTTTAAACCCATCTTTGGAAAGCTCCAATCAATCTATTTTACCTATAGTAGCATCTAAATCATCTGAAGACATAAGATACTGGTTGAAATCTATAATTTTACCAAGCTTACCTCAAAACTTTGTTCAACACTATGACTACCCAACCAATGAAGAACAAGTTAAAGTAGAAGACGAAGATATGGGAATTTGGGAAGATGATGCTGAAGAAGAAAAGAAGGTCACTGTTGATGATGAAATTTTAGAAGGCGAACCAACTTTGAAAAAACAAAAGATCACTGATAAAGTTGTTGAAATATCTGTTGAACAACAACAAAATGAAGCCAACAATGTTACCCCAATTCAAGTTGATATGTCTGAAAAGAAGGAAGACACTATCAAGATCGTTGACGCTGTTCAAGAAGAAGAAGAAGACGATGGTAGTGATATTGAAATCCCTGACTTAGATTTATCATAATGTATGTATTCGATTTTTTATATTACTATATCGGAGTTAATCACCTTTTTAATCATTGACTGCTACCAAGTTTTTTTTTTTTTTCCTTTTTCGTCGCTGCAATAGTAAGGAAAAAATCAGTGAC
>ERZ794936.584-NODE-584-length-16120-cov-31.893184_pt1 | contig 16120 bp, 13 predicted proteins | sample MGYA00511083_ERZ794936 | MGnify/ENA primary metagenome ERZ794936 (study PRJEB30137, sample SAMN04331409) | food metagenome | isolation source: Y2 must sample point D1 replicate A | place: Australia: South Australia | collected 2014 ... | reverse complement strand
TTTGAATTCTCCATCTTTTCGCGTCTTCAAACTGAACAGAAAGTTTTTCAATGTACAGCAACATTGGAGACAGATCATCGAAGTCAGAATTTTAGCATGTATGTTAACTTTAAACCTGCCTTTTTTGTTGCTGTTCCATCAGATTAATACTAAAGATCAATTTAGATTGTCATTTGGTGAAATGTCATCGACCCTGAAAAGATAAATTAATTTTTCCATATTTTTTAAATCAATTTCTAAATTTATATATAAACAGCCCTGTTTTTGAATTTGAATATTCGTTTCCCATTTTTCATTTTGGTTAGATATGCTCTAAAAAAAAGAAAACGGGTGGGAATGATGTTTGAAACCTGTGTTACTATTATTTTTTCTTAGTTTTCATGTCAATTAATTAGTAATAGCTTTCTCACTAGTTTCTTAATTGCTACAAGCAATAAAATTTAAAACTGGAAAACACGGAACCAATCCAAAAAACCAAAGGGCTTATTAACTTTCACAGTTTTTTCATTAGTTTTCACTAGCTACCCAACTTTTTCTTTTTTCCTCAGAATCAAAACATATCATCGTCACAAATACAATAACGCACAATGTCTTTCCAAGATTACACCAAAGCTACTGAATATTTGAAAACTTACTCTGAAAAAGATGGTTTGTCCGTCAGTCAATTGATGGACTCCCAAATCAGAGGTGGGTTGACATACAACGATTTTTTGATCTTGCCAGGTAAAATCAACTTTCCATCTTCTGTTGTTTCTTTGAAATGTCAATTGACCAAAAAAATCACTTTGAATGCTCCATTTGTTTCTTCTCCAATGGACACAGTCACAGAAGCTGATATGGCCATTTACATGGCTTTGTTGGGTGGTATCGGTATTATTCACCACAACTGTGCTCCTGATGAACAAGCTGCTATGGTCAGAAAAGTTAAAACTTTTGAAAACGGGTTCATCAACAACCCAGTTGCTCTAGGACCAAAAGTCACTGTTGGTAAAGCTAAAGCTTTGAGAGCCCAACTTGGATTTGCTGGTTTCCCAATTACAGGTATGTTGAAATAAACAAACAAACAAACAAACAAACAAACAAATTATTATCGGATTTATCTCCAAAAAGGTATACATTTGTGGTATTTGCAAAGCTTATTGGTTTCACGCTGCTGTTACACTTACGCTTTTATTTTTTATTCAATTTTTTTTTTTTTTTTTGGGAATTTCTTTTAAATGATGCTGATTTCAATTTATAACTTTCGTTCTACTGAATTTTTGATCAAACGATCTTGTAGACACTTTATTATTTTTACTGATATTACAGAAATTTCCCAAAAGAAAAAAGTATGATTGAGTGTTTTCCAGAATAGCACAGATTCACCAAATAGTTTTACCTTTTTTTTTTGCTTTCTTTGCTAAAGCCCACCAATCGAACAAGTTTTTACTAACGATATTTTTTTTTTTTGTTTTTTTATATTTTGAGAAATTTTTTTTCATACCTTAAAGAAACTAAAAATACTATTTCACTAAAGAAAACGGAAAAGTCCCAGGTAAATTGTTAGGTATTGTCACTTCCAGAGATTTGCAATTCATTGAAGATGACTCTTTGACTTTGGACGAAATCATGACCTCTGAAGTTGTCACTGGTAAAAAAGGGATTACTTTGCTAGAAGGTAACCAACTTTTGAAACAAACCAAAAAGGGTAAATTGCCAATTGTTGACGACAACGGTAACTTTGTTTCCATGTTGTCCAGAACTGATTTGATGAAAAATCAAAACTACCCATTGGCTTCCAAATGTCCAATTACCAAACAACTATTGTGTGGTGCTGCCATTGGTACAATTGAAGATGACAAAGAAAGATTGGTTAAATTGGCTGAAGCCGGTTTGGATGTTGTTGTTGTGGATTCTTCTCAAGGTAACTCTGTTTTCCAATTGAACATGATTGCTTGGATCAAAGAAAAATTCCCAGAATTGCAAATCATTGCTGGTAACGTTGTCACCAGAGAACAAGCTGCTTCTTTGATTGAAGCTGGTTGTGATGGTTTGAGAATTGGTATGGGTTCCGGTTCCATTTGTATCACCCAAGAAGTCATGGCTTGTGGTAGACCTCAGGGTACCGCCGTCTACAGCGTTTCTCAATTTGCTAACCAATTTGGTGTTCCAACCATTGCCGATGGTGGTGTTGGTAACATTGGTCACATTATCAAAGCCCTTGCCTTGGGTGCCTCAACTGTTATGATGGGTGGTATGTTGGCTGGTACGACTGAATCTCCAGGTGAATATTTTTACAGAGACGGTCAAAGATTGAAATCTTACAGAGGTATGGGTTCTGTTGACGCTATGGAACAAACCGACACCAATGCCAACGCTTCCACATCCAGATACTTTTCTGAATCCGACAAAGTTTTTGTTGCTCAAGGTGTTGCTGGGTCTGTTGTTGACAAAGGTTCCATCACCAAATTTATTCCATACTTGTACCACGGTCTACAACACTCTTGTCAAGATATCGGGTCTCAATCTTTGGATGAATTGAGAAAAAAAGTCGACTCTAACGAGGTTAGATTTGAATTCAGAACTGCCTCCGCTCAACTGGAAGGTGGTATCAACAACTTGCACTCTTACGAAAAAAGATTGCACAACTAGATTGGCTCTTTTTTTTTTAAAGCCTGTTGAAGATTAGAAAAGATGTACCAAATTTTTTTAAATGGCTTTTTCTTATTCATCCTATATATCAATATAATTAAATAGAGTTTCCAAAATAGAAAACAAAAAACCATTTTGTAAAAGTTCACTACTTCGTTTGTCTTGATATTATCTTTTCTTTACTCCCAGACTTAATCATCAGCTGGTTTTTTTTCCAACGGTGGCATCTTTTCATTAATTGCGTCGGCCCTTTTTGCACGCTCAAAGTCACTTAGAGCATCGTCCAAAGAATCCTTTCCGTGGGTCAAAGAGCCTTGAGGTAGAATTCCGTTGTTTAGTGATTTCAAATATGCAACTTTAGTGCTTTCTTCTCTCAAAACAGAATACATGCGGCTAATCCTTGCAATTGCTAATATTTTATTTTTCAAAACCATTTTCTTTTTTTCATCCTGCAAAATGGCACTTACTGCAGATTTCTTTGATGTAGGGTTGTTAAGAGTTGTTTTATCTATCAAATTGTCACTAGATTTTCCAGCCTTATGCTCACCATCCTTACCAGAGGATCCTTTTGTATTGTTGGTCTTTGCATTTGGGCTTCCTGGTTCGGATACAGGTTGCAACTCTTCTTCTGTGCAAATATTCAATAACGAAACAAGCATTTCAGTAACCTTTTCCCCAACAAAGGGAAGCGACCATGTAAACACATCCATAAAATTAGGAAGCCAGTAAGGATGTGGTGACCAGTTGAACTGCCTGATGTTCATCACATTGTCCCCGAACTTCAAAATCGCTGCTTTGTTTCTATAGGTGTCCAAATAATTTGGTGCACTAAACATAGTTATTAGAGATGGGAAACCTAATTTTGGAGTGTTTCTGTACATCCTGTATCCTTGATCCTGGGCTTCATGCGCTCTGATTATAGATAACAGTCCGGTATTTTCCAAGAATTTGCAACTGGCTTTGTAAGAAAACGCATATGAACACCCCCTGGAATCGTTGAATTTAAACAGTTCATGACTGTCTGCGTCTTCTTCATCGTAGTTTTCCATAGGGTCTGCCCACACCAAGTCGCACATGAGCCCCTTGCTCGGAATTTCTTTGAATCTATTTGGAATTTTCTCATTGACATCATTAAAGTGTTGAAGTTCCGGCGATATCCCTCCGTGTACACAAAAGTACTGTTTGTTCATCAATGCTGCCAAAGGAAGCGCATTGAAAGAGGTGCAGGCGTAGTCAAAGATTTTTGGATTGTACTTGTGCAAACACTCAGTTTTGAAAGTGAAATAACTTGTCAAATGTTTTGATTCATGATTTCCTCTTAGTAACCATATATGGTTGGGGTAGTTAATTTTGAGGGTGTACAAGTATAATAGGCATTCAATGGAAAAGTAACCTCTGTCGACATAGTCACCCAAGAACAAGTAAGGAGTCGATGCTGGATCACCACCGATCTCAAATAGTTTCATCAAGTCAAAATATTGACCATGTATATCACCACATATAATAACTGGTGCAGGAACCTCGATTAAATTCGGTTCTTTGCTGAGTATTTTTGTTGCCAATTTCAAAATTTTCAAAATTTGGGGCTCTGTTAGCCTTCCCTCGGTTTGAAAATGGGTTTTGATGAATTTGGGACAAGGTAAGCCTGTGGTTTTGTCAAAGACTTGGGAGTCTGATGGGTATTTTCCCGACATTTTGGGCACATTTTTTATCGGTCTCTCTGTGGTGGATAAAACTTTCCCATCTTCTAACTGGTAGTTATTGGTATTTTCAAATAAAGCTGGTTTAGAGGTACGATCGGCCACTGATGATGTGGTTGGATAAGTGTTGCTCATTTTCTTTTTGGAGTCATTTAAGGAACTCATCACTGTTTATGTTTATTTCTCTTTTTTTATCTACAATTTAAGGGCCAAAACAACTCTGGTGAAGAAATGTTTGTGGAATTGCTTTTAATCGTTCAATATCTAAATTTACAAAAAAAAAAGACAACAAGTAATTTTATGTTTATACGGAATTCCTACTGTTATAGATTAACCATTTACTTGCTTTACTCAAGAAGACATGGTAAAAAAAGAAGTTGCTATTGTCATGGTGAGCTATTTGACTTGCTTAAATGTTAAAAAAAAAAAAAAACAGCGAGAGTATTAATTGCGACGCACTATGTTGGTCAAACGTCAATCAGAGTTATAACTTTCCGCGCGGAAAATTAAAACGGAAGTAAAAAATAAAAAAAAAAAAATACGTTAAACTACAGCAGATTTAACAGTCATCGGTAAAACTTGAAAATTTCAGATAAAGTCAAAACTTGAATTTCTTATCAGAGAGAATTTTCTCTATTAGAAGCGGTGTTCAAAAAACACCTAAACATATGAACATTAGACTTCCATTAAACCCACAGAGCACCACAGCATACAGTAACAATATGAGTTTTTCCGGTTCTACGACAGAGTTTGATTTGGGCATCACATGCGACATGCATGTTCATGTCAGAGACGGAGCGATGTGTGATTTGATTACACCTACTATCAAAGATGGTGGTGTTTCCGTTGCGTACATCATGCCAAACTTGCAGCCACCAATCACAACAATTGAAAGAGTTGTTGCTTACAAAGCAAAGTTGGAGAAATTGGCACCAGAAACGACTTTTTTGATGAGTTTCTACTTGCATGAAAGTTTGACTCCAGAACTGGTTGCAGAGGCTGCAGATTTGGGTGCTATTCAAGGGATCAAGTGCTACCCAGCAGGTGTTACAACCAATTCCAACCAAGGGGTCGATCCAAACGATTTCAGCAAGTTTTATCCGATCTTTAAAGTGATGGAAAAGAAAAACCTAGTTTTGAATCTTCACGGTGAAAAACCACCTGTTGCCGATGGTGACATCACTGTTTTGAACGCTGAAGCTGAGTTTTTGCCAGCGTTGAAAAAATTGCATCAAGATTTGCCAAATTTGAAAATTGTTCTTGAGCATTGTACCACTGCTGATGCGTGCGAAATGATCCAAGAAATCAATAGTGACAATGTTGTTGCGTCTATTACAGCACATCACTTGAGTTTGATCGTTGATGATTGGTGCGGAAACCCAATTAATTTTTGTAAACCTGTTGCCAAGTTGCCAAAGGACAAAAGAAAGTTGGTGGAAGTTGCTTTGAGTGGCGACAAGCATTTTTTCTTTGGGTCCGATTCGGCTCCACATCCAATAGAAAACAAGGGGAAATGCTGTGGATGTGCTGCAGGTGTGTTCACATCTAAATATTGCATTCCTTACGTTGCACAAGTTTTCCAAGACAACCAAGGTGATCTCATCAATTTCAAAAAATTTGTTAGTGAAAATGCATTAACTTTCTATAAACCTGCAAACATCAAATCCAAAAAACATTGCGTACTATACAAAAACGAGGTTCAAATTACAAACGAGATTTCGCAAGGCGATATCAAAGTGGTTCCTTTTAAATTTGGTGATAAACTAGATTGGGACACCAAATGGGTTTGAAATGGATATTTTTAGAGTATTTATAATTGCATGTTATTTATAGTAAGGGGACTCCTCCATAATCTTCACCATCTCATATCTCATTTTCTCAGTTTCTCATTCTATCTCTTACGTAATGAAGACTCGGTATGCTGATGTCTGTTGTCCCTTATTACAAACCTTTCATTATTTTTTGCACAATTTCCACGTTTTTCAAATCTTGCTTGGATAGATGGTTTTTCGGATATCCATCTTCCACTTTGTCCTGTAGCCAGAAAAATTTCTTTTCACCACTACTGAAAACTAGGGCAAATACTCTCCCGTCTTTACAACTTTCTATTTGTTTCCAGACATTTTCACCAGGAATAATTGTGTATGAGTCTGTTTCTCTTCCCTTTGCAGACGCTTCAGTCGGCTTCCACACAAACTCGTAAATCAACATATCGTCTTCGTCTTCTTCTGCAGCGTCATTCATAGCAACGTCTTCTTCAGCATTGTCTTCATCTTCTGTATCTTCTTTGATTTGATAGATGGTGACGGACCCACCCATAGCAACAGGTGTGATAGTTTTCGTTTCCTCGTCAAAATCGCACACTCCTGCTTTGAAAGTAATTATAGGAAACGACATTAGATGGTTAGTGATCTGAGTTATTGGTAGGTATTGGCTGTTGATTTTTTGAAATTGGTTTTGTATCGATGCTGTCAAGGTGTTCTTGTAGCGTATTGCAATTGAAATCAGCCTGGCAACAGGGGAGGAAAAAGGAACCTTTTACTTTGCCACTATTTCAAAGCCGAAGACCAAAAAATAATCGGACAAAAGATGGCTGTTGTGAAACCTCGGACTGCGTATGGGGATTGGGTTTAAGACGGTTTCCCCGAGTTCATAAACCCGAAAGGCTAACAGCAATGATCCAACACAAAGAATTTAAAACTGTATCCTGTCGATATATTGTTAGTTAACTAAAATAAATCAATACATCATGTTTTTTCGCATATTTTAATATTTACAGATAAAGAAATAGGTTTACAAAAAGTACCCTAGGTTAAAAACTGTCAAAGGTCGAATAAGTTTTTGAATTTCAAGCTTAAGCCTCTTTTGATTCCGTGTGTCATACGCAACACCTTTCCCCCCCTTCAAAATATGTACTGATCAACTTATAATCTAAATTCAAATCGTTCTCCGTTTTAATTTTTTTTTTTGGTTTTGATTTTGTTTTTAACACTACTCGATTTAGTTAGCTTCTGGGTTAGAAGAAATGTAATCAATAGTTTCACCAACAGATTTTAGTTCGTCGGAAACGGAGTCTGGAATTTCAATATCAAATTCTTCTTCAATGGCAACCAACAATTCAACAGTGTCCAAAGAATCTAATCCCAAATCTTTGTGGAAGGCAGACGCTGGAGTGACAGCTGTGGACTGGGTTTTGGTTTTGTCAAATGCCATGATCACGTCAATGACCCTTTTGGCAACGTCGTCTTTGTTCAAAGTGGAATAAGCCATCATCATCATTCTTGGAGCTTGCACAGTCATTCTAGGTTGGGTCATAACGGCTTGTTTGGCCATTGTGTTGACAAAAGATGGTTTCAATAGAGATCTGAACATTTTTTTTTTGGATCTTGGTTACTGTGTGGTAGAGCTAGCTAGTGCAATTTCTTTGGTCTAATCTTGTGTTTTTAAACTATATATATGAGGGTGGAAAGAACTGAGTAAACATTGTGACACATATGTTCTAAAGATTGCTAATAAGCGCACATTTGACTCTCACCTTGAAAGTTCAGACCTCAAGACCAATCAATACAGGTATATTTTTTAATTTTTTCCTTTTCTTCTTCTTCTTCTTGTTCTTTTTTTTTTCTCTGTTTTTCTCGCTGTGTCCTCTGAGGAGGCATCACTTACTTGCTTAGTCATTACTATTCATTAATGGAAACCCAGACACCAGGCACCTGTCAATTATCGCACAAACATGCTACCTTAATCATGCTTGACGACATGTTTCTTGTTAAGGCCATTTTTCGTCGCAAAAGATAATTGCTTGATTTTTTATAGGTAGAAAGCTAGTATCACGTGTTGTGTGAGACCCTTGGTACTATGCAAAAAAGGTCAACTGAGCAAAGGGTAGTTTAGTAGCTGCCTTTTGGTTGTTCAAGGGGAAACAAATGAATCACACAAACTAGGTAACCTTTACTGTGCATTTGTTACTAGATTGAGTAAAAGAACTAAAACACACACACACACACACACACCAAACATCAAAACATTACTGTTTCTATAGTATTCAACATTTTTACTAAATGACAATGGAAAATCATAAATCAGAAAAAAAGGTGACTTTAGAACCAGTCGATATTAACAAAGTTGCCGAAGACATTGATCCAAGGGATATTATTGAGCAAGACAGCAAGTTGACTGAGGAATTGGATCCCGAAACTACTGAAGAGATCCAGTTGGTGCATTGCAAGATCCAGTCTTTGGAAGCTTTGAATCTTTACAAGTTTAAAAACTTGAAGAATTTGTGTTTGAGAACCAATTTAATTGAAAGTATCAGTGATTTGGAGTCATTGTCTTTGTATAACACCATTGAAGAAATTGATTTGTACGACAACAGAATCAAACATATATCAAAGTATGTCAACAAGTTGACCAATTTAACATCTCTTGATTTGAGTTTCAATCAAATAAAACATTTGCAAAATATAGAAAATTTGGAAAAATTGGAAAACCTTTATTTGGTGGCAAACAATATTTCAGAGATTGGTGATATTTTTGGAAAAGGGAATTTCCACAAATTAATCAATTTGGAATTGGGAGGAAACAGTGTTGCGCAAATCAGTGGATTGATTAACCTACCAAATTTGGAAGAATTATGGTTGGGGAAAAACATGATTCGGAAATTTGAAAATTTGCAATATTTGAAAAATTTGAAAATTCTAAGTATTCAATCCAATAAGATCAAAAAAATTGAAGGATTAGAACAGTTGGAGAATTTGGAAGAGCTTTACTTGTCACATAACGCTATTGAAGAAATTGAAAACTTGGATAAAAACTTGAAATTGACCACTTTGGATATCACAGCAAACAGATTGACAACCGTGAAGAATTTAAAACATTTGACAAACTTGACTGACTTGTGGCTTTCCTTCAATAACATTGACATGACTTTTGAACAATTACATGAAGAGATTGGTCATTTGGGTTGTTTGGAAACCATTTATTTGGAACGCAATCCAATTCAGTTGAAAAATGAAACCTCATATAGAAGAAAACTCGTAATGAACCTGAGTCCAAATCTTGAAAAAATTGATGCTACTTATATAAAATAATTTGATTATCATTATGGTTAAATATACTCTTCTTTATCAGCTACATAGAACTCCTTTTTTTTTTTTTGTTTTAATTAAAACTTGGACTCAGGTTCATATTCTTAGCAATATCTGTCTGATTACTCAAAAAAACCCAAAAAGAACTTGGAAACCCGGCTCTCGGGCCGAACTTCTTGTATTAATTGGAGGTAAAACATTTGAATACAAGTGAAAATATAACCTTTTTGTAGTCGATGCTTTTAATATATCTACTTCACTGTTCCGCAGAGAACTAGAAAAAAAAACTCAGAAAAGATTCTAATAAGACTTTTTGGTTGTTTGCACAAACCTGAAAAGCCCCAAATCAAAATAAAAAATAAACAAAAATGCGGGCTTCTTTGAAAAAATTAAAAGTCTTGCGGTTTTGCAGGCTCAATTCCACAAAAACAGAATCCGCAACCAACACTTCCAGAGAGGTTGCTCATACGCAACAATTGTTTTTCACAGATCCCGTATCTCCAGGATCAGTTTTTTTTTTGCCAAATGGGGCCAAAATTTTTAACAAATTGGTGAATTTTATGAAACTTCAACAACAACACAAACATGGGTTCCAAGAAGTGATCACTCCGCTAATTTACAAAAAATCCTTATGGGAAACATCCGGCCATTGGGTCAATTATAAAGACGACATGTTCAAAGTCGAGGGTCAAGATGCCACAAAGGAGGAGTACGGACTTAAACCAATGAACTGTCCTGGTCATTGCTGTATGTTTGAGAAATTCGACAGATCTTATCATGAACTGCCTATCAGATATTCTGATTTTTCTCCATTACATAGAAACGAAGCAAGTGGTGCTTTAAGTGGGCTAACCAGAGTACGGAAATTTCACCAAGATGACGGACATATTTTTTGTACCCCAGAACAGGTGGAAGAAGAAATTACCAAATGTTTGAAGCTTATAGAGATGTGTTATACAAGGGTCTTTCAACTCGCTCCTGTAGAAAAACAGATTCAACCGAATAATACCAACTTAGATGGCAATTCAAACAAATCAAGCCCATACTCATTGACATTATCAACTAGGCCAGAAGATAAGTACATAGGAAACCTGGATGTATGGAACATGGCAGAATCAACTTTGAAAACCATACTTGAAAAAACGGGTAAACCGTTCACTATAAACGAAGGAGACGGCGCTTTTTATGGCCCTAAAATAGATATAAGAGTAACGGATCATGTGGGCAAACAGCATCAGGTTGCAACCATCCAGTTGGATTTCCAACTTCCAGAGAGATTTGATCTGAAATATAAGGACAAGGACAACACATACAAAAGACCAATAATGATTCACAGAGCAGTGTTTGGATCCATTGAAAGATTCATGTCAATGCTTATAGATTCAAATCAGGGAAAATGGCCGTTTTGGTTGAACCCACAACAAGCAGTAATCATTCCCTTAAACACAAAAAATGAAAAGATCATGGAAACGTCTCAAAAATTGTGGGAAAAGCTGAGAAACACATCTGAAGTCGACGACATGGAGCCTGTTAAACTGAATAGTTTCCATTTTAGTGCCGACATCGATGATAGAGCAGAACCAGCGGGGTACAGAATCAAAGACGCTATCATGAAAAACTACTCCTATTTGATCATTGTGGGAGAAAAAGAAATTGAAAATGGGAAATTCGCCATCAGAACATCAACTTCTAGAAAATTGGAGCATTTGAGTATGGATGAAATTTTCAACAAATTTGTTTCTTTAGAAGAAAGCTACCTGTAAATAATATACTAATCAGTTTCTGTTAAGTTTTGGCGACTTAACACTTTTTATCAAATCTTTTTAATCTCATAATTTAGCTTGTACAATGGCTCAAAACTGTTAATCTCCGGTTGCCAAATGTCTTGAGGCAAATTGTCCCCATTGTCTTGTAAAAACTTCTTTCTTTTCTTCATGTCTTGTTCATCAATTTTTGCTAGCTTCTGTTGGGCATCTTTCAAAATAACTTCCATTTCATGGCTGACTTTTCTTCTTCTAGTAATTTCCTTTAGCAAATTGTTGTAACTTGCTAAATATTTATCGTAATGATCACACAAGTTTTTAATTTCTTCAATATCATTCTGGGAATTTTCTTTGTAGTTAACAATCACTTGTCTGACGTTTTCAAAAACCACCAACTGTGTCTCCAGTTTAACAAATTCTTCAATGATATTTCTCATTGAGGTTTTCAAAATCTCAATAGAGACAATCGTTTCTTGGCGTGAAAAAAAGCTTGTCACCGAAGAACACACTTCTGTGACATCAGTGCTAATGTCGGACAATGACTCTAAAATGTCATCAATTTTTAGGTCATCAATAGAAACAATTTTGTACAACTCTTCATTATATTGATGCGCTAACATTTGACATTTGTCAAAATGAGATGTGATTGAATTCAAAAAGTCAGACAAATCAAGTTCCAAATTGTGCAAGTCTTCTTCATAAGTTGTACACTGATTTTGAACGTCCTTCGAGTATTTGTGTGCCACTTTTTCAAGAAGTTTCCTTATTTTTTTTTCAGCCAACTTTGTTTGGAGTTTCAAAATCATTTTTTGGTAAAGTTCTTCTATTCGAGCAATTTCTTCTTGCATGATATGAAAATCGTCGATTTTCAACTGCACAGCGTTGATGCTCTCGGGATCAATAAAATCGGCAAGGTTGTCTTGTGTTTCGTCTATTTCATACGGAGTGGCCTGCAATCTTTTGTATTTGTTTTGGAGTTGCAGTTGCCATTTTTGCAAGCTTTGAAACAAGTCGTTGAAAAAAATCGTTTTCCATTCTTTATCAATAAGCTGATCGCCAATTTTCAACTTGAGTATACTATTTTGTAAAAAAGAATGCTGCTCCATTATGCAATCAGTCTGAAAATGCACATTTTGACTTTGCTTTTCATAAAACACAAGTTGGTTTCGCGCTTTGGTAATCTGATTACTGACACTCTCACAAAGCGTTTGGGCCTCAATCAAACTGTTTGTGGCACTATGCAATAGCTCTTCCTTGCTTTTCATTTGTTTTCGGTGAAAATTGTATGTAAAATATCTTCAAACTTCAATAAAGTAACAAAATAATGTGGCTGGTAAATAGTGAATGCTTTGTCGGCATGCATGCATTTGGTCTGTGGCTTTCCTGGAGAGCAGTGTTTGCAAATGTTGAGCTTTGTAATTCTTAGGGTTCTATTGTTTATCAGCGGGTATTAAAACCAAATATCTACTCCTCCACAACAAACTAGAAAAGGTTTAGGCAAAAAAAAAAAAAAAAAAAAAAAAAAAAAAAAAAAAAAAAAGAAAACACAAAAGCACGTGGAACGCAAAAGAAAACGCGTTTACAATCTTATGAATTCTTCTGACGTTAAGCTCTTTTTTGTATTTATAACAAGCAGAAAGGCCCATTAGAATAAGCCAATAAACCAGAAAAAAGCTCTATCAAGTGTACATGATTAGTTTCAAAAGAAAAAGAAATGACAGTGGAGAGGATGTTCAAGCAACCAAACAAGAAAAGCAGCCTGCCCACCAAACCGGCACATCAACTTTGAGTGGTCCTTCTTTACAGCTTTCTTCCAAGTATGGGATTGGGGCCAAACTTTTGTTGGGGATGGGCTATGTTCCAGGAAGGGGACTTGGGTCTGATGGTGCTGGGATTGTGAATCCCATTGAGACTGAGACTAGGGCAAAGGGTGTAGGTATAGGCATGTTCCGTGGGATGCATCCGAGAAGTGCTGGCTACGATGATGATATGTACGCAAGTTCTAGTGACGAAGAGGACTTATCAACGGAACAGAGAGCACTGTCTTCTAAATATCAACAGCCCGTGACTTTTTCTGCCAATGTTCAGATATTAAAATCCAGCCAAGAAGACGAATTGCATTTAATAAAGCAGCGGTTACAAAAGTTGAATTACAAGTATTCTGAAGACGAACTAAGCATTGAAAATTTGCCCAAACTGAAAGTTTTGATACTTAGGTTGAGCCAAAAACAAGCAGCATTAGCCAAAGCTCAACAGCGACATGAGACTTTAGTAAATGAGCAACGTACAAAGCAAGAGTCGCTGGACGCAATTGATAGACTTTTGGAATTTTTGTCCAGCGAGCAAACAACCAGCAAGACAAATATTGACCACGACAATATCATGCATGTTATTGATGAGACCCTGAACTGTTCATTTTTTAGCAATTTTGAAAAAGACAAGTACCTCTCACTGCTTCTTGATATGCACGCTCAGACTATCAACGTAGACTTGGAGTACTTATTGCAAGAAAACAATGCCTTATTAGCAATGTTAAACCAAGTCATCAGTCTCGTAGCATATCATCCGGAGTTTCAAAATAGTTTGGCCTATGATGTGCAAGACCACAGTGATTTATCTTTTCTGCAATCATCAATATACTTTCTACTATCTCCTAGTTTTGAACAGTTTTTTCAAAATCTCATCATTCCTTCCGACCTGTCGACCTGTGTTACTCTTTTGCTGGATTATGAGGATGTTTTGAAATTTATAAACTACTTTGATTACCTAGTGGCGCAACATTTGTCGAGAAAATTGATTCAATCTTTGAAAACCCATGATTTGCTAGAAAATCATCAGCTTTTGACTTTTTTCAAAGATTTTGAGCTCATACTACCAGATATGATGAAAGTTTTGTTAAAAGACATTGTGAAAGAACAATTTCAAGAGTTTCTACAAACATGGTATCATAGCGATGTTTCAGAGTTTCCTAATGATCTTTTAGAGATTATTAAAAGTGATGTTTATGGTGACCCTTGTGTAGACTTTTATAGAGACATCACAAAGTCAGAGTTTTTGCAAAGATTTTTTGAGCAAATGTGGCCAAAATATTTTGATTTGCAGCAGGATTTAGTTGAGGGACAAGAAAAATTTGTCCTGTACTTTGTGAAAACGCTGTTTCAATGGAAAACACTGATTGAAGAAGAGAGTTTCAATATAATTCTTTACCACTGCTTCAACGAAATTAAAAAAGTGATTTTCCAGTGGTATTTTTTTAAACGTGATACTTTTCATACAGAAGCAATGGGTTGGTACGAGTGGATTAAAAGTGTTTTTCCTGCAAAAAATCTTTATTGTAAACAGCAACTTTTTGATATTGATCAATGGTTGAAAAACGGGCCGTCTGGCTGCATACATGACGAAACGCGCAATCTTTACGATGATTTATTTTCAAAGGCGGAAACGTACAATCAAAATTATACGGTTGCAAATATTCCCCTTGGCAAAATAGAGTGTTCGTTTGCGGAAGTTGTGGACAAATTTTGTCAAGAGCACGATTTGCTAATGACCAAAAGAACAGCGGTCTGTGAGCCAGTTCTTCTTGAAGGTGTGGATGCAAAAGAAGTGCACCCGTTGTATGTTATTCAGTCATTGGACTCCCTTGGAACAAATGAAATTTTTGAAGTGCTATGCTTGATCAAAAACGACACTCTCTGGATCCAATCGCAAGACTCGGCCAATTGTGATTACTTCAAGCCTATAATTTTGCAAGATCTATTAGCATATTTTACTTGAAAAAAAAAAAAAAAAAAAGTGGCCAAAAGTTCCATTTTAATACAAAATGTACAGAAAACTTACAAAAAAGTAGAAAAAAAATTCTCTTCGGTATGAATATTTACATGAATTACATGGTTTTGATGAATATTTTGATTGATTCGAATGTTGGTGGTGAAACATTTTCCTTGCTTGATAGTAAACAATGTAAAATTTTTCTTACAAAGAAATCATTAAGCGCCATTTGTAGTTTATGAGTCTTTGGAGCCGGTCTCTTCAACAAGAATTTCTGGGGTTTCAACAGCAGGAACAGGATCTGCAATGATTTCAGGCCCTTGTGGATTGGTGTCTGCAGATTCAACATCGATTTCATCCACAACAAGTGTTGGGTTGTTTGAGATATTGGACTCTTCAATGACGATTTCTTCTGGTGCAGGAACGGCAACTGGAACATCGGCAGCACTCAATTCTTCTTCAACAGCTGCAGCGGCAGCAGCACTGGCAGCGCTTGCGGCTTCTTCTTCGTCTTTGATCTGATCAGCGTAGTACTCTGGGTTGGCTCTGAAACAGTTTTGCATGTTTTGGAATTTTTCCACGCAGTCAATACCCTTTGGTTCAGCTTCGGAGTAGACAAAACAGCTGAACGCCTCCTTAAATTCTTCACCACATGGACCTTGAGCCATCCCACCTAAACATGGACAGTCCCAATTGATTTCTCCTGTTTCAGGATTATATGCGGCCTCTCTTTTTTCTGGCTCATTTTCTGATTTGGCTTCATTGGCCGGTTGTGTTGATGGAACCACTGGAGCCGCTTGTGGTTCGTCTTTGGATTTCTTGTCTGCCGGTGGTTGCTCACCGGTTTTGGGACCGTCTGCAATCAAAATTTCATCTCCTGCTGGGGTGACAACTTCAACCAAGTCTTCTGACTCTTTTGTAGACGTTGTTTGTTGTTCACTATCATTTTTTTCAACTTTTCCAACTTTTTCAGAATCAGGTTTTGATGCCTTGGATTCTTGTGATGCTTCATCTTGTGCAGATTGTTCATTTTTTTCCGGTTTTTCGTCTGAGCTATCTTTTGCATCTTCTTTTGCGGCACTGTCATTTTGGTCAGCTTCTTTGTCTTCCTCCTGGTTTTGTTCGTGTTCTATATTTTCATCAGATTCTTTATCAGATTCTTTATCAGATT
>ERZ794936.583-NODE-583-length-16137-cov-6.623865_pt1 | contig 16137 bp, 10 predicted proteins | sample MGYA00511083_ERZ794936 | MGnify/ENA primary metagenome ERZ794936 (study PRJEB30137, sample SAMN04331409) | food metagenome | isolation source: Y2 must sample point D1 replicate A | place: Australia: South Australia | collected 2014 ... | reverse complement strand
TTCGAAAATTCGATATGAATATATCATTTTTCGGCTCTGCCCGGCGCCCTTTTCTCATATATAGTGTGATCCATCTCATGGCTCGGGCTTCTTGAGCATGGCCTGCAGACAGACTCTCGCCACAAGATACTCCACAGCCCTATGGATGGTTATGGGTCATCAAGTAAAGCATGAAGATCAAATTCAGAGACTTGAAGAAGCAAACCGTCGAGGTTGAGGCGGAACCGGCCGACACTGTATGTTGATTCGCTTTTTTTTTTAACAAAATTCTGGCATTTTGGCAATGTTAAAGGCTCTTTTGAACTGTGCTTACTCTCGCTATACTGAAGGCGTCGAAGAATCACTTCACCACCATATTCCATCATTTATCACCTCCCAGGAGTCACCAAATCACCAAGATTTCAATACTAACCGTGCAGGTGCTTGCCACGAAAGAGAAAGTCGCTGCCGTCAAGGAAGTGGAGGCGTCACAATTGAAGTTCGTGTACTCAGGCAAAGTGCTCCAGGATGAAAAGCTTTTGCTGGACTTCAAAATCAAGGACGGCGATTCTATCATCACCATGGTGTCAAAAAAGAAAACAGCGACACCGCCCGCTGAGACGCCCAAGCAGGCAACGCCGCCTGTCACAGACACTGCCGCCGAACCGGTCCCTGTAGCCGCCGAGTCACGTGACACGAGTGCTGAAAGGGGTGTAACAACGGCGGATTTCGCCGCCGGCCTGGAGCGTGAGGCCGCAATTCAGAATATGTTGGAGATGGGCTACGACCGCCCCGACATCGAGCGTGCATTGCGTGCTGCGTTCAACAACCCACACCGTGCCGTTGAGTACTTGCTCACCGGCATCCCTGAAACGTTGGCCGCGCCAGCAGCGAGCGCTAGCCCTGCGCCTGCTACTGCCACTGCCGCAGAAACCACTCAGGCAGAGACTTCTGGTGATGCAGAAGAGCATCAAAATTTGTTTGACGCTGCCGCTGCTGCCACGGAAGAGGGTGAGGACCCCACCATGGGTATGAGCGAGGAGAGCCAGCTCGGCTTGCTTCGTGAAGCGATCCAGAGCAACCCAGAATTGATTCAGCCATTGCTCGAGCGCATGGCTGCGGCAGACCCACAGGCGGCCGCGTTGATCGAGCAGGACCCAGAGGGATTTGTGCAGCGATTCTTGGAAGGTGACCTCAGCATGGAAGGAGAAGATGCCGAGGGCGATGAAGAAGGCGTTGTGCGCGTCGAATTGTCGGAGCACGACCAGCAGGCCGTGGCACGTCTTTGCGAGTTGGGCTTCGACCGCAATATGGTCATTCAAGTTTACATTGCGTGTGATAAGAACGAGGAGGTCACGGCGGATATCTTGTTCCGCGACACCTAGAGATGGTGCAATTGTATATTACGAATACACGGGCGCCGTACGGCGAAGTACGAGGACGAGGCATCACGTAGGGACTACCTGAGTGAATCTGACGGTAGCTGAATCCAGTTTTGGAAGAGGCAACTCACCATCAGATTCTCGCAGGGCCAGTGTGATTCGAACCATAATTCAAATGATGTTTCTACAGCTATTCTTGGTTTATGGAGTTTTGATGACATTCATTTTATTTTTTACCCCTAAAACGTTACGCTCCCATATGCTGTTTGAGACATGTCTAACTTTACTGAAAAATCTAAGTTCACGCATGGCACGTAGTTATTCACTCATTGGCGAAGGTGGAGATCACTTTGAATGGCTTTTTCTCTGCCTCCAGCACGGGCTCATTCCCTGGTCTGACAACCAATCTCGTCTTCAAGCCGGCAGTGTGGGCAGCCTTGATTTCATTGATATTGTCCGAGTAAAACACAATTGTCTCCGCCGCAACGCCAATTGCCTTGGTGATGTTTTCATATGACTGTGGTTCTTGCTTGTAGCCAGAGGTTGTAATGTCGAAGTATCCCGCAAGCTTTGACGTCAAATCAACCAGTTGTCCATCTACTTCTACATGTGAAAATAGGAGCTTTTGTGCGGCGACACTTCCGGACGAATAGATGTAAGTGTCCTTATTCCGCTCGAGGAATTCGATTGCATCACTGTAGATAGGCGCCTTCAAATCGCCCTTTTCATAGCCCAACTTCCATACTTTACCCTGAAATGACTTTAACACAGGGTCCTTAATATCGTTTGAGACCAAGTGATTGATGTGGTCCTGTAACGCATCCTTAGACTGCTTTGCCAGCTCAGGAAATCCACTCAAAATTGCAGATAGCTCGTCCTTGTCTGCTGAAATTGGAAAATGGATCCTCGAAATCGTGGAAGGATAAGCCTCTAGGAAGTATGGGTAGAGGGTATCTTTGACGAACGATATCGAGCACACGGTACCCTCGATGTCAAGAAGTGCAACCATTATATAGAAGTGAATGTGTTGGAATTGTACTTTCTAGTTTGTGCGAATCCTATGGTGATTCTAGAGATTTTAAGTGAAGTCTGGGGAACAAGTTAATCACAGGTTAGTATCTGGCAAATGTACGGTCGTGTATTAATCGGTGAGTCGCCAAATTGATTCGCGACTTTGGCTAATTAAACCAAGCTCAGCTAAGAGCCACAACTCGGCGATGGTATCACACATAAATGAATTTCATTACAGTCCAAAAGGCTCTTTTTGTTGTCTTGATATTTTCTTGGTTTTTTTTCATCTCTTAATCCCCCTCAAGGTGTGAATTGGGATTTACAAGGCTTTGGTCAGATTAATATGGCTCATAAAGGAACGTTTAGGTCATAATTGACTCAAAAGAAGCGCATTTGACAGAAGTAACCGTCTCTTTAAAAAAGCGGTTTTAAATGAGTAGTCCCCTATGTTAGACACAAAGCATGTTGCTGATTCCAGAGTAGTTTCAGTAGCAAGCCCGCTCATATAAATATAATCAGACAACGAAAAGTAACATCAAACGAAGGAAGAAAGAAATAAAAAACACACTCTCATTCGCGTGGTGACGTCATAAGACAATACCACCACAGCCAGATTAAGCATGCACCCCACGATTTCGAATTTTTGCCATGAAAGTTACTCATCCCGGTGCGTCCACGTTAATTTGTGGTGAAATGGGTGAAGTATCAAGGTACGAGTCTCTTTTGATGAGACACACCTTTTACCTCTCTTTACCATAGATCAATTGCAGCCGCAACAGATGCGTCACGAAAGAGCATCGTCCAGATAAAGATTCTCACGAAGAACTTTGGTTAGGAAATTGCGAGTCCTTTATCGAAGTCTTCAAATTATTTTGTTTATATTTTGTTCCAATTATTCAACACCACGTTGAATCTGACCTTATCCTTTCAAGACAGCATGCTCTTCTATATGTGAGGAAGATGAAGAGCGATAGAGACCAGGACAACAATCACACATGAAAGAGGAAAAGTGATTTTAAGAAAAGAGCTTATTAACACAGTACCGCCCAGGCTTTATCTATGGTATTCTATTTTCAATTCTTGAGTGCTTTGGCCAATAGCTGACTACCAAAGAAGCAGGTTTGGAGCCCTGTTTTCTCAGGCAAGCTCCGCACATGACCGGGCTGCCAGACGCCAGATCCTGCACTGCGGACGCATTTCACATAGCCGTTTTGGCCCAACCGGAAACCCTGAACTTCTGACATTTCGTTCACCCGTGATCTATTTTACGTTTCGCTAAGCATATCATATCGCTACATTGCACTATTTATATTTTAACAAAGCAAAATTCCACTATTTGCATTTCCTATTCACTTATTTTACCCGCTACCAATCACATTTATCCATAGCAAGCTGTGCTGATCAGTTATGGACCTACCCTTTGACGATGACAACCACATCAACGAAGAGCATATCCACGCGTTTGCAAAAGCATTAGTATGGGAGCTGGACGAGTTGGAAAGCGCGTTTTCTACGGGAAATTCGCTGCCCAAGACCCCTGAAGATGTCGTGAAGGAGGAGGCGAAATTGCTCAATCGGGAAGAACTCCAGCTCAATCTGGCGGCGCTCTCGCCGCTCCCGAACACTCTGCGACCAATGCTGAGCGGCTCGGTACCACTGCTGCTGCGAACGGCGCTGGAAAAACCGGTGAAAATCGTGTCTAAAAGTGATTGGTTCCCCACAGGGGCGCCACGGGCGCGTAGCGGCAAGAAAGACGCTAAGGTTGCCACGGAGAAATTCACTAGTGAGTTTCGCGTGTCCTCGTCGTACAAGGTATTCCGCTGGCCGATTCTCATGATGATTGTGGGGTGGGTGTTGTTTCTATGCTTCCTATATACATGGATCCGCGCGTACGTGGCGCTCCTGGAGTATTTCTTTACGTGGACGGGCGAGCGGAAGAAGCTCAGGGACAGGTTGCGACAGTCGAAAACATATGAGGAGTGGGTGGAAAACGCCAAGGCGTTGGACGTATTTTTGGGGCTCGATAAGTGGTCCGACAACCCGAAGTTCTCATATTACGATTACCGCACGCTCCAGAAAACGATCCAACGGCTCAAGGTATTAAGGCAGAAAAAGGATATTCCAGACTTGATGGTGTTCTTGCAAGGCTGCCTCCGCAAGAACTTTGCCGGGATCGAGAACAGACAGCTCTACTCCCACCGCTATTACGGCACGAAAAAAGTCGTCGAGAGGTATATCGACGAAGTGGTGCGCGCCATTGATTGTGTTGCTCAGGCGAGCGATGCGCAAGTGCTGGCAAAAGCCAAGCGTAAGTTCTTTCGTGTTGTGCAAAAGAATTACGGCAAATCTGCCCTTTGCCTAAGTGGCGGAGCGTGTTTTGCGTACACGCATTTTGGGCTCGTGAAGGCGTTGCTAGACAACGACTCGTTGCCACGCATCGTGCTGGGCACCTCGGGCGGCGGCCTTATTGCTGCATTGACGTGCACTCGCACAGATGACGAGTTGCGCCAGTTGCTCGTACCGGAATTGGCTGCAAAAATCACGGCCTGTGAGGACCCCTGGTATGTGTGGATCCCGCGATGGTGGCGCACGGGCGCACGGTTCGACGCAGTGGACTGGGCGCGTAAGCTGAACTTTTTCACCAACGGCTCCACCACTTTCCAGGAGGCCTACCACAAAACTGGGCGTCAGCTCAATATCTCGACTGTGCCCGCGGAGCCGAACTCGCCCGTGATATTGTGCAACACCGTGACCTCGCCCAACTGTATTATTTGGTCGTCTTTGCTTGCATCGTCAGCCGTGCCAGGAATCTTGAACCCTGTGGTGTTGATGATGAAAGATCTGAAAACGCATGAGGCGGTGCCGTTCAGCATGGGCAACAAATGGCGCGACGGCTCGCTTCGTACGGACATTCCCGTAGACGCATTGAACACTTATTACAACGTCAACTTTTCTATTGTGTCGCAAGTGAACCCCCACATATCGCTCTTCTTTTATGCGCCAAAGGGTACGGTGGGCAAGCCAGTTGCGATTGCACGGCGTAAAACAAGAAAGCTCAAGTTCGCTAGTCTTCGCGGCGGCTTCTTCGCCACTGCTAGCGAGCACTTGTTGAAACTTGAAATCAAGAAGTGGCTCGAAATCATTAAATTGCTTGATCTTTTCCCTCGGTGGCTGGCGCAGGATTGGCTGAATGTGTTTTTGCAGCGATTTACGGGTACCATCACTATATGGCCACGTAATCGGTTCAAGGATTTCTGGAACATCCTTCTGGACCCAAATGAGGCGCAAATGGAGGAGTATCTCATGAAAGGACAACGGAGCATGTTTCCCCGCTTGTTATTCGTGAAGCATAGGCTCAGTATCGAGCGAGCCATTGAAAGGGGGCGGGACTCTACCAGAACACAGTCCGGTTCACAAAACCGATTGGATTCAGTTTCCCCTGTCAATTCGGATGACAACGTGGTGGATGACTATAAGATCATGGATTTGATGGGAGTTGACGAGGAGCAATACACGTCTGAATCCAGCGAGGACGAGAGCGACAGCGAGTCTGCGACAGAGGAGAAGGGCAACCCTGCTGTGCCGTTCGAAAATGATTATGAAGAAAGCGCCGATGAAGCCCACGGGCAGACCTAAACAGTGCTGTTGCGATTAGTTTCGCGAGCAGTTTTTTACCCTTCAATCATCGCCCTTCATTGCCTTGGTGACTCTGGCATTTAGCTTATTACAGTCGCCCACATCGCCTTCGCTGGAAATGATGGCATCGACATACTTGTAGACGGACTCCATGGAGGTGGCAAGCAAGCTCTTTTCGTCTTCCTTGAAGTCAGAAAGAACCCATGCGCCCATCATGTCCCGAGATGCCTGTACCGGTTTAGGCCCAATCCCGACCCCCAACTTCAATCCTTCCACTCCCAACGCCTGCAATTCCTTCACGGCAGACTTGATACCGCCGTGAGACTCATTCTTCTTAAATTGCTGGAGCCTTACTTTTGGCATATTGGCCTCGAAATCGTCATATATTACAATCACTACGCACTGGCCAATCTTCTCGCTGGTAAGAAACTTGCGAAGCGGTTTGCCAGACTCGTTCATGTATGAGTTTGACTTCACAAAAACTAGGTCATCCATTGTGGAGATCGAATAAATGCCTTTTTTCACAAGCTGCTTGGCTCCTAATGCTTCCATAAGTGTCCTGAGCACGAAGTGGCCCACAGAATGCCTGGCCATTTTGCCGGGATTTCCCACGGAGAAAAACACGATGGTTGACATTATGACGAAAATGTTATTTAAACGAGTGTATGGTATACCCAAGTATATTTCAAGATGTATAGTTGTGACATAAAAGTTCCTATGATGGACTAATGGTGGTGAGACACCTCTACACCACAGCCACCGCATACGCTTGAATCTAGAAAGTCGAATGATTAATTGGGGAAATACATCGCCATGGGTAAAGGGAAGAAAGGGAAAAAAGGCGGCGTGCCGAAATCGCCTAGAAAGAATGTTGCCGAAAACAATGACCATGTTCCGAGCACCACTAATGAAACGCTTTCGGCTACTGTAGACGAAACCGCGAGTCTCGAGGTGACAAATACGGAGGGCATGATAGATGAACAAAGCCATGGTGAGGTTGGTGAAAGCAACATTTCTGAGAACAAAAATGACCTAGAAAGCACTGAGGAGATCAAAGAATTGAATTGTATGGAAGAAAGTCCACATGGAGCAGACCAAGCTGAGATATTGAGTGTGAAGGACGTGCCAGAGAAGTCTGCAGAGAATACAGTCCCAATTGATACTAGAACAAGCTCTGAAGATTTGGTCCATGATAGAGATGATTCTGATGAAAAATTGCCCATCCACGCCAACATTTCAGATGATGAAGATGACTTTGGGTCGTTTGACGAGGCGTCATTCGAGGAATTCGAGGCCAGCACTGGGCACGTCAATGATCCTCAACCTCTAAGTAAACAGGATAAGGAAGACGCAAAACTCACTCCAGCGAAAATCCAACGCACTTTGGATCTTATTTTCCCTGGGAAGCTTCCGGAACAACCTTCACAGTCGGGCCCATTACTAAGTAAAAACGCCCATGCACATTTCTTGGAGTTATCCAAACCGCCACGTCTTCATCCCCCGAACTGGACAAAACTGAAACTCAGACACAATCTTCTTCTCAAACTCGGCATTCCTATCAATTTGGATGAACTTTCAAGCAGCAACAGCACCACCACCAGTATGAAGCTGGAGACTGTGAGAAGAAAATCGATCTCAGAGAGTGATCTAGATTGGTCTGGGTTTGAAATCCCAGAGATTGAAAGCCTCAATTTATCGCGAGAAGAGCAACAGAAAATCATCGACTCCACTCACGAGACGCTATCAAGAATCGAAACAGACAATATGGAGAACACATCTGAACTTTACTTGCAAAAATGCGCACCCGACGTTCTTGATAGCAAGCTAGCTCAAATGAAAGAAAATTACGATCAATTGATTCGCTTGAGCAGTCTCTGGCAGGGGCAATTAGACGATCTCAAGAACAGTCAGAATGCGTTTGAATCAGTTGTGCAAAGCATGGTTGGATATAACCAAAAGATCCAAAGAAACGAATTGCTAGAAAGCCTACGTCGGTCCAAAACTAAACGTGGAAAAAAAACGTTTTGAATAAATATAGTGTGAAGCCCTCACAAAAAAACATAACTGTTGTGATGACCGTGTATTATAACAGCCCGGTACTCTCAAACCCCCAAGTCCATCAGTGCATATTGAGAAGCAGCGCCAAGTCATCGTTCAAAAAGCCCTCGTCTTCAACGTGTGACTGAAAATTCATGTTTATGTATGCACTGTCGACGAAATTCGTGAGAACGTCGCCGGAAGCAATATTAGTGCCGCTCCGCGAAAACGCACCACCCTGGAAAGCTGCTGGCGTATCTGAAAGATTGCTTTCCCCCTTGATATCATTACTCATCACAAAAGGCGACTGTGCTCTCGAATTAGGAAAGCTGTTCAATGCCATGGGAAACAATTGCGCAGGTTCGAAGTTCTCTAAGAAGTTGTTTGCTGGCGCCTGCTTTTCAGTGACCAATGAGATATCCGGAAAGGAATGGTTTGAGTTCGGGGTCGTGTCGGTGTTTGAATTACTGGGCTGCATTGCTGTGTCAGTTTTTTCCGCATTCTCTTGCTCTTGCAACTTCCTCTTGTACTGGAGCACAAGCTGTTCGATATCTGGGGTGTCTGTCGAACTATGCACTTGCTGGCCGTTATGTGGCTGAGGGTTGACTAAATGGGAGTTGTTTTGTACCGAAGAATGGACAGCATTCATCTGTCTCACGTCATCATAGTGTTGACTAGACCGTCTCTCCTGCATCTCCGCAATTATGGTTCCTCTCTCAATCACCTGAGCACGCTTGATTTTATCGTTGGCGTACTTGTCGAATAATTTCAAAAGTACCCCGACAACTTGCCAGTATTTACCCATCTCTTTGAGCACGCCTTTGGAGATGAACAATGAGTCTGAAGCTGTGGTGGCTATGACAGGGTTGGTCGAGTCCACGTGGTAGATGAGCATGATCAATGAACTGAACAAGATGTAGACAAACATCACGGGGCAAAACTTGAGGAGTTTCTTGTCCAACAAAATTTTCGAAACTATCGATATCATGCGTGCCGCTTGGAATGATATCCCCCAGGAAGGATACTTGTAATTGTTTGGGTTCGTGGAGGACGACCGTGCCATGCGGAGTAAATTGGCCCTGTGTATCAAATAGAGCCGATTATAATACTGCGCGTTGAGAAGACACGCGTAAAAATTTTGTTTCGAAGAATCCGTGAGCAGAAATTGCAATTCCGTGGGCAAGTTGTTGAACCAGATCCCCATCAACATGTCACACCTCTGGATAACAGAGAACTTATTGGTGCGTCTCATCAGCTCCGCCTTCACTGTGTACTGATGGCTGATGATGATGCCGGTGATCTCGGCGAGTTTGACCAAATGGATGAAATATAGTGCATGTGTCTTGTTCACGGGATATGGAGATTTGATGCCTGTCTCAGGATCATCCTCATTGAAGTCATCGAGCGTGAGCATTGGCGCATCGCTGTCGGCGAGATCGATTGTGGCAGGCCGGCCAAATGCGATCGCCACGTTTCTGTCCTTCTCGAATAAGCACCACCAGATTCGGCGCCAAATCTTCTTTTCAGAAAAGCTAATCATGGGCGAAGAACTGATATCGCGGTGGAACCCAAAGCCCTGTGCCAACCCCACCCCAACACGTGTCCAATAGTAGGAATTGCGTGTCACATCTTCTGGACCTTCCCAGAATGACCCAATGAGAAGCACGGTTTGGATTATCGAGACTGGGTCGCTCTCGTAATTTGTCTCATACAAGGCTTTTGCGCGACGGAAAAACGTGAGCGATGCCAAGTTACTCAGGCCCTTGCTATCAAAAAGAAGCGGGTTTTCCGAGACGCGTGACCCACATAGCAACACTGCTTGCAAAAGCATGAGCAGCGGCGAGTCATTAGGGTCTTGATACTTCGCCATAAACTCCGTGCGGTTAATGACGGGCATGAGAGGATGCACGTGTTCGAAATACAGCTTTATCAAGTCTGCAGCCAAGTCAGGAGAGGGTAACAAAAAGGCGCCGCGCATTTTCAAGATTTCCAACTCGATAGAATCGAGGTGCAGATTGTCAGAGTACTCAAAAAGGTCCTGGGCCAATTCTAGATGGTTTTGCCCTACTTTTTGCGCCATGAGACTGATACTTGAGTGGCCCATAAATGTGACGGATGTTTTCCCCAGCGCCTCCATCTCTCGTTTGTGCATTGACGGCCGGGTCTTATAACTAGAGGTTAATGACGGCGGCACAGATACCTGGGAGATATTGTGTATGGGTTCTGACACCTGCAGACTTGTGCCGTGAGTAGCAATAAGAGGGACATTGTGTCCATGCCTTGAGTCTGGGCCTTCCTCTGACATATGCCGTGAAGTGCTATTCTGCATATCGTTGACATCATCCACATCCATTGAATCCCCTGAACTGGTTGAATTAGGCGCCGGCTTCTTGGCTGATCCTTCGCTGCCTCCGTTTTTCCTTTTCGTTTCGGGGAGAAAACATTCACAGCCAAACGTGATGCAGTTCGTGCAAGGGATATGGATTTCAGCGTCACAACGCACTTTTCTGGCCCTGCAAACCGTGCATGCACGGGAACCCCGGGGCCTTTTGTACTTGATGGTGTAAGCCTTCGGCCGCTCGGTGTTTCTGGAAATCGTGCTTGTTTCGTCTTTCATTCTGCAATTCAAAGAAATTGTACGTTTCGTGTCCTTTCAGAAAAGTATGGGGTACGCGTGGCTTGACGAATGCGGGAACGTCTTGTGAATAATGTGGGGTGTGAATAAATAGGTGTTGCAAAACGCTTTCAAAAGGTTCTAAGCTGGAATGAAAATTATATTTGAAATTTGTGGTAAAAAGAGCAAAAAAAAAGATGTCTTTCTTCCCTCTATTCTTGCGAGTGGCCAGCCAATCGAGATCGGGTATATTGTGGACAACGGTAAAGGATTCACATAAGGTGGGGAAAGTCTAGGCATTATCCGGGGAATACATGACGGGGCGCGAAAAAAACGAAAAATAAAAAAAAAAAAAAACAGTTTAATGTGCGCGTGGGCTTTTCGCCCTCAGGTGTGCATGCAGAGTCGGCTCGGCAGTCCGTCCATGACACGACTTATTCTAGGAGTAAGAGATAGGGTGAATGTACCTGTTACGTATTTTTCCTTTCGAAAAAAAAAAAAACCTATACCACGAAAGTGAAAGAGCTTTGAATTGACCAAAGCCAAAAATTTGCTTGCACTAAAGTACAGCTTGTACCATGGATGGTCTTACTAGACTTTATGCGGCGCCAGGTCAGTGGTGCATCAATGATCAGCGTTCCCCAGCCACAGTGGGCCGGCCGCGTTTCTGGAACCAACCAGGTGGCCAGACACATCAGTGTCTAAAGCCGTGGAATAAAACTGCAACACGGTATTTGTAAAGAGGTTTGTTGGCTTTAAAACGCTCTGAATTTGGCTTCTTTCAAATCGCTTTCAACTCTTGTCCCTATCTACCACAAATTGTTTGACCTGTATATCGTCTTGCCTCAACGGCCGGTTGCCTTTCTAGGCAATGTCCCCACTAATGTCTTCGCTTAAAGCACACGCGCGCCCCACTTTGCCCCACGTTCAATTTAGTCAATGTTGCGCCCCAGAAAAGATTAGTAATTGAATTCTTGGTAGATGTAGTGCACTGGTTTTATTGTGTTCTGCCAAAGTTAAGGTTTCTTGCTGAATTTCAATAAAGCTAGAACCACGTGACTAAATTCTGTAGATACTCGTGAATTGGTCATGAGAGAAACTACTTTCAAATTAGAAACGTTTCCTTCCCAATGAAACGGGCAATTCCCGTGAACGCCAAAAGAACTGTTTATGAAATTATAGTGACATGGTCTTCACATCTAGCATTTTCTTCTTAAGGTATGAAGTCAGTTGCGAGATCATGAAAAGTGGCAGTGAAAATAAGCTACAGTAGGACCTTCTCATAAGTACTACTTGTCTTCTGCAGAGGCTGCTTGAGAACAACTGTTTCTCACGCCAAAGACTGAAAGAATAAACCTGGTCACTGTTTAGAGTTTCGGTGCAAAAAAAGTTATCGTTCAAGAGAAGTATTCCTGTGTTGCTCTTTATGTTTTCTATTTTTCTTTTCAAAACTGATTACCCAAGATGAGTTGATGCATAGTAAGCTGGGTCCATGTGGCTCGCCTTTAAGAAGCACGAGGCTCGCAGAGTGGATGTGCCAAAAAAAATGTGCATTAACTAAAATAATATAGATACACGCTCGATTTTCGCTATCAGAAAATACGTATATTGGAAAAAATCAAGGTTTTTCACACCTCTGATTGAAAATCAGGCCATTTTTTGTATTCGACAGCTCTCTAAACTTCTTCCACGATTGGCGATCAATACACTGTTCTACCATGCGCCCTGAGAGTCTGGTGCCGGCCGCGCGCACACGAGGCCGAAGAAGTCCCATCACGTAAAACGTCATTATTTCTCGCACCGTGCAAAACGAGTCATGCTGTCGTGGGGAAACTTCAGGCAATGGGCAGCAGCGTCAGCACTCTTTGTGTTTGTAGGCTATGAGTTGTGGCAGCGCCAGGTCCGGGAGAAAAAACAACAGCAATTAACGCTTCTCCGGCCACGAACTAAAGGCGTCTCTTCGCTCATTGGCAATACGCCCATGATCGAGATTGAGTCACTCTCGAGACTTACAGGATGCAAGATTTATGCCAAACTCGAGCTCATGAATCCAGCAGGGCTGGCTAAAGACCGTGTAGCATTGGCGATCATCAGAGAAAATGAGCGTTTGGGCAAATTGAAACCGCACAATGGCGATATTATTTACGAGGGCACTTCTGGATCTACAGGGATATCATTCACTGTGCTTGCTAATGCGTTGGGTTATACTGCCCACATTTGTCTCCCGTCAGATACTTCGCCCGAAAAATTGCAGCTTTTACGCTCTTTGGGTGCCGAGGTTGAGCCCGTGAAACCGGCGCCTATTGTCAGTCCTAAACAGTACACTAACGCTGCTCGGGCCGGTGCTCAGGCTGTAAATGACAATCATGCAAATGAAAAAAACGCAATTTTTGCTGATCAATTCGAGAACGACTTTAACTGGCGAATTCACTATAAAACAACGGGACCCGAAATCTGGCAGCAGATGGATGAGGATCTCGATTTCTTTGTCACAGGATCTGGCACGGGCGGTACAATTGCTGGAGTTTCGAAATTTCTCAAGGAAAAAAGCGATAAAGTGAGTGTTATACTCGCAGATCCCCAGGGCTCAGGGTTGGCTAATAGAGTCAATTATGGCGTTATGTATGATACTGTCGAAAAGGAAGGCATGCGCAGGCGGCACCAAGTCGACACTATGGTAGAGGGGGTTGGCTTGAATAGGCTCACGTGGAATTTCAAGCAGGGTGAGAAAAATATCGATGAAGCCATAAGGGTTACGGACGAGCAGGCGGTGAAGATGGCAAAGTTCTTGTGTGTAAACGATGGGCTCTTCTGGGGTCTGTCTGCGGCGGTCAATTGTGTTGCTGCTGCGAAAGTTGCCATGAAGCACGGGCCAGGCAAAAGAATAGTGGTGATTGCTTGTGATTCCGGTGACAGGCATCTTCTGAAATTCTGGAAAACGGCGGTTGAAGTGCTGCCGAGCGTGACACTTGAGGAGATCCTCAGCTGAAAGGAAGTCTATAAAGATGGATCTTTCAGCTGTGCTCACTGACCTAACGATAGATGGCTGTAGATAATTAAGCTTTTGCTAGCGCCTTCTTCTTTTCCCGAAATAGCTTCACCGAGCCTAGGAAGGACGCACTGATCCCCATCCAAATTTGCACAGTGTCAAAATGAAGGCGTGCATTAAAAACAGTGTAGGAGTTGAAGATGATGTCGGAGACAAGCTTGAGCACGTCTAATTTGGTGTTCGTGATGCGAAACTGAATATCTTTGAGTGCCTGCGAGTCTCTGGCTTCATCTTCTGAATGTGACCCGTTGGCTTGTAGCGAATTGCCGCCCAATATCTGCTTAGATAGCGTGCGGGAACGTCTTTTGACCTGTATCGAGATTTTCAAATCGAACTCCTTTTGGGATAGTCTTTGCAAATTATTGTAAGCGTTGTAGAGCGCAAACCAAGAATCACAATACCATGCATAGGCCTCATGCCGGCCCGCGAATGCTTTCAAGGACATGTTATGCAAGAACTTCACCTTGTATAGGAAGGAAATATCATCATTCACATTATAGTATAGGGAAATGCAGTCTCCAAGCACCCCTTTGTTGAAGACCTTGTCATTGATTCTCCACACATGACTTTTTGGCACTTTATACATGTAGGTTTTGACCTTCTCAAGCAAGATATTGAACCGAAAAGGCGACTTACCAAACCGCAAAAGTTGTCTGTAAACACCTAGCGCTGGCACAAACCCAGAGAGCCTCGATGTAAATGTGGAACAGACAAGTATGATTAGAACTCTCGCAAACGAACGGGGATTCTTGGCGAAATTGACTATAAGACTCATAATTTTGTCGTTACTGGCGTACGTCGAGGCAATCAGCTCGATGTTCACTTTCTCGTCGCTCAAAAACGTCTGAGTCTTTCTCGCGTGATGTATAAGCAAACGCAACGAGTACTGTGAGAGCTTGGCCATCTTATCCTTGCCCGTTAGGTCATTTAGCATTGCAAAAAGGACGTCCATGGTAGAGACTTCTTTGGTCGGCGCTGATGAGGCTTGAACTGAATTTCTTATGCTACCTTTCTTCGGGCTCGTTGACGCTATTGGCGGCGGGCCTGTGACAGCTAATGTCCCAACTTTACCCGGTGTAAATGCATTCTCCCTTCCCAGTCCAAATTTGCGAGTCGGCGTTGGCGTCTCCTCTAGAGACTGCGCAGCGTTAGCGGCTAGTTTGATCATTGACGGAGACCCTGCTGAATTTCTTCGCGGCAAATTTGCGTTATTCAACTCGTTGTTTTCCCCCCACTCGGAAGAAAGCTGCAACGGCGAGTTTGTGAATTGCTTATAGTAAAAGGAGTGTGATTCGAGCGCAGAGCCAATTGGGGCTGTGTGATCGAGGGAAAAAGGCTGGTTGTTATGGCGTGGAGACGGATTAGAGTCCATTATCCATGGAATGAAGACGCCGTTGAAAAAGCGCTATTGGCCAGGAAAGAATGAGGACAATAGACAAGAATAGGTCGAGAATTTTGTTGAGTTTGGTACCTCAGTAATGTGTATACAAACCAAAATATTGCTGGTCGCAATTTGTTTTCCGGATTGGGCCTTGTAGTATCACCTTGTGGTTGCTATAGGGCAGCGGCTAGGGCATGTGACAAGATCTTGCGGAATTGAGCCCACCATAATGTTGATAGAGGAAGTACCGGGTGCAGGCCGCGCGGTGCCGACACTGTAACGTTGCATTCAAGGTTCATGATCATGGGATTGTGAAAGCCGGTAGGAAATATTGACGTCGACTATTTCGTCTTTTTCGAGGAGGTCTTGGCGTGCAATTTTTCCGCAAAGTGTCTGAATTACGTTTCGATACGAAATAAATCTCCGTTGGGTACAAGTTTGACGCACCATTGTAACCTGAGGCCCATGCGTTTAGGCATACTTCAGTATACTTCAGTCTAAGCACATTTTTGAGACAGAGAAATTACGTTGAGAAACAATGTTAAATATGGCACTATTAGTTCTATCGGCCTCATTCATCTGTTTCAGTGCACCCCGTACACTCTTTAAGAAAAAAAAATCCAGACTTTTAAACCATTTATAATAGTGGTTTGATCCATGAACCTCATAAACAAACGGGTCAATTCTGGTCTATTCACTTTGGACTTCGTTTTCATTATTCTTCGTGTCAAAGTATCCCCTGGTCATTTCTTTCATTATATTCTCATCTAAATAGTGTACATCATGCCGTACCATTAGACGGCTTGACCCCATTAGGCCCCATCATGAACGCACCGACACTGCCTAAGTAGCCTTCGTGACGGAGAAAGTACGATTGCATCTCGCCGTTGGACCAGAAATTCAGCGCGTAACTCAAGGTATGGATGGTCTGCATGTGGCCCGAAATATAGCTGCCTCCAAAATAGATTCTCTTGAGCCCGAATCGGCGGGCCTGCAAATACGCAATCTGTCCGATATTGTTCGACACCAGATACAACAATGACCGTGC
>ERZ794936.582-NODE-582-length-16138-cov-34.945843_pt1 | contig 16138 bp, 6 predicted proteins | sample MGYA00511083_ERZ794936 | MGnify/ENA primary metagenome ERZ794936 (study PRJEB30137, sample SAMN04331409) | food metagenome | isolation source: Y2 must sample point D1 replicate A | place: Australia: South Australia | collected 2014 ... | reverse complement strand
AATAAAAAAAAAAAAAAAAAAAAAAAAAAAAAAAAAAAAAAAAAAAAAAAAGAAAAAGAATCAGAAAAAGAATCAGAAAAAGAATCAGAAAAAGAATCAGAAAAAGCAAAACTCCTTTATATAGCTGCTATCCCGATTTTGAAGCTTCGAAAAGTACCATTCCACACATACAAAAAAAAATTATTGAAACGGTGACTAAAACATTATATACATACATACATGTATACATGTATACAAACAGAGCCTACTCTAGATTGCCGGTTTTCTCATTAAAGGTAATCATGCCTATTTTTTCCTTTGTTCTTCCTTGAATGATTTTCCCAATATTGTAAAGCAAAGTTAAATTTGGACAAGGTACTTTGTTTTGAGCTGCCACTTTCAATGGATTTCCCAAGATGACTTCCAACTCCATCAACTGTGTTTTTTCAACATCAACCATCATGGAAGGTTTGTAAACCATTGTTCTGTCACAATCAATCATGTAATCCATCACTTCTTCCGGAATGATGTGTCCATCAGATTTGGCAATGGCCAATATTTCCTTCATAGCCGGTCTCAAAATTCCAAATTCAGTGGATCCGTCAAAGCCAAACAACAATGTTCTTGTAAAATCCAAACCAACAATGGCTGTCAATGGATTAATGGTAGCATTATACACCAATTTTCTCCATCTTGACCATTTTACGTTTTCGTCAAGCTCAAAATGGTTTTTCCCCTCATTCCAGTACAAATCTTTGAATTCGGCAACTTTGCTTATGGCCAATGTGTCTTTAGGATCAAAAGCTCCCATAATCAAATAATCTTGGCCCTTGTGCAAAATTTGACAGTTACCAATTTTTGTTGATCCAATCATTTGCACTCCAGATAAAAGAGTTACTTTTGGTCCATGCACACCATCGCTGCATAAATGGTCTGCTTTTAACAAATCTATAATTTCCAACTCAATATCAATCCCATTTTGAACCAAAAAAACGTTTAGACTTTTCCCTGTTTTAGGATCCCAGTTTTCAAAACACGATTTCAACACCGGTTCAATAAACTTTCTAACTGGCGAAGGTCCATCAGGAATATTTTTGGTGGTGACAACCAAGTAATCGAAAAACTGACCACTGGCACTGGCTTCTTCAATAGATCTGTATAAATGATGTGGTTTCCAGTTGTGAATTTGCCCATAGTCGCAACTGTCAATTTCATATCCATCCTGCACGGCTTTTTCGTAATCGGATCTCACTACTAATGACACTTCGCATTTGGCCCTATGAAACAAGGAATATGCGGTCAACACACCAACGCCTCCTGCTCCGATCACTAGAACTTTCAATGTCATATTTTTATCTTTGTGTGTTTTTTATTGTTACTTTCACGTCTAGGTGTAAGTTGTTGTTGATGTTGTTGATTCGCTTACTGATTTACATTGTAAAGTGAAACGACAAATGGGACTGATAACCAAGTAAAGAGAATATTCACAATGCCTTGCAAGTTGTAGGAAGTTCTGTTTTATCAATAATAGTTTGGTTTGCTCACGTCTTTATATATAATTGACTAATAGATATTTCAGTTGGGTTGATTTTTCAAAATCTTGTCCATCTCTTATCAATTGTGCTTTGTTTACGTTTTATCGAGGTCAATGTGCTGTATTATTTGTATTATTTGTATTAATTTTTTTTTTTTTTTTTTTTTTTTTTTTTTTTTTTTTACCCCCTCTGTTTTTTATTCACTTTTTCTTCAATTTTTGCCCTTTAACGACAAGTGAATTAAAAAAATGATCAGCTTCATTAAAAATGAAAAACACAATGGTTAGTTATTTGATTTCTTAGTTTAAGATGCAATTAAAGTATGGAAATGCAAAATTGTTATTGCTTAAAATATCGAAATACCTCAGGTAAGCGAATGATCAAAATGATAATGAACGAATTGTTGCTTTTGTGTAAACCATGTGATTTACTACCGTCATTACAACTGATAAGCAATTTTTGAATTGGGTTTCGGGCATTTAACAGCAAGTGGTTGCAAATTAAAGGCCAATTACTATTTTTTTTTTTGTTTTTTTAAAATTTATTCTCCCGGTAACGGCAATGTGAAATTTAATGCTGCAAATTAAATTAAATTAAATCATATTTTTTGAAAAATCCCTGTTCCGGGAGGTTTATTTTTTACAACCGTGAATTACGGTAATTGCTTGCATATTGGGTTATACAGAGGTGAATATAAGTTTCAGCAACTCAAAGTTAGGCTTGTTTATTTTTTTTGGTATAGTTTGTTACTGCTCCTCTTCTCAGTTTTTTTTTTTTTTTAAATAATGAGGCCTAATTCTCATGCTCATCTTGCTCTTTCTGCAAGGTGAGAGCCTGCTGCCACTGGAGAGTTAACTCTTTCAAAGATTCCGGATTTAAGGAGGCCTGGACTATGTCGATGGGCATTTGGTTCTCAGTATGATCTCTGTGGCCCACGCTTGTATTGTCAACCAATCGCAACTCATAGTCCTTGTCATTAGGTTTTGAGTGAATGCTCTTTGCATGAATGGAAACCAATTCATTCCAAGAAAACAACAATGCGTCCGTACATCTACCAAACGGATTGCAATCTATTAGCCACACTTTATCATACGGTCTTGGAATGTAAACATCAACTACAATACTTATTTCAGAATGAGCATTGTTCTTTTCAAAATTTTTGGCATCCATCTTTTCATGACTATCACAAAATTGAGCCAAAAATATATCATAAACAAAATCATCAATTATATCTTTAAGTTCTGGCACTAAAGCTGGTAAATAATCGTAACTTGTTTTCATATCTCGTTGTGAAACGCCAATAACCTCACCATGATAAATGAAAACTCTAAATTCCAAAGCAGGATTTATGTTTACCCACTCTCTTAAAACCAATTCGTACGTGTTGCTTTTCAAATCATTTGCACTGGTGCTGTCGTCGTGGTCGTCTCCACACCCTTCGTAGGGACATTCCAGATCGTGCATGATATAATTGCTCGCATTCAATAACAAGTACAAATCATTGATCTCCTTGATCATCATAGTATTATTATACGGAAGAATCCACGCGGAATCTCTAGGAGCAGACCAATTAAGTTTGGGGGTCAACCCTATATTGTGGTACTCCTTGATTGTTTGTTTCACTTTTTTATGGAAATCTGGGAAATCAACCAATGGATTTATGGGTAACTTCTTGTCATTGCCAGACATTTCATTGCAGTTACCCTTTCCCAAATGTGCAATATTGCTATCCGCGTCTTCATCAACATCTTCCCAGTCACTGTAATCATTGTTCGATGCATCATTTACTATTTTCATGTCGTAAAAAGACTGATCACTATTTTCAGGTAAATGGAACCCATCTTGTTTCAAATACTCAATAAATTCCAAAGGCACGTTTTCAAAAATAATCGAATTTGGAGCGTATTTAATAAATTTCTTGTACCAATTACTATATCTGCATCTATCAATATCTTGTTTAGTGACAGGAATGTCAGCAAAGGGGTAATAAGTTTGGGTGGCCATGCTTCCTACTAATGATTTCGTTGGTCATGATTTTAGTTGTTCTTTTCACAATGCACTACTTTTAAAAAAATTACTTTTGTCATTCAATGTTCATTCGATGCCCATCACGCTAAAATTAGTAAGAATTCAATATTGATATTGGGTTTTGGTAACGTTATGAACGTGACATCAAAAAGGGTATCACTATACACGACTAAACATAAGTGGAAAAAAAACCACATACTGCAATTTTTTTTTTTCCCGCGATCACAAAGGATCATGGAATGCGAGTGGAATTTTATGATGATCGAGAAAAGAACACACACACACACACAGACACACCCACCCTCATCTCAATATTAGAAATCCCTAAGTTTAACTATTATTTGTAACAAAGATTTCAAAAATCAATCCAACGAGCTAAAAATAACAAGAGAAATCCAACAACAAATTGACTGAGCAATGGCAACCAAGGCACAAACCAGTACTCCATCCAACTCAGTTTTCAATAACAGAGAAAAGCCTCAAGAAGTTAGAAAGGCCAACATCATTGCTGCAAGAGCTGTTGCAGATGCGATCAGAACCAGTTTGGGTCCAAAAGGTATGGACAAGATGATCAAATCTTCCAAGGGGGAAGTGGTTATATCCAATGATGGGCACACGATTTTGAAAGAAATGTCAATCTTACATCCAGTGGCAAAAATGTTAGTTGAGGTTTCTGCCGCTCAGGATGCTGAAGCCGGGGATGGTACGACATCTGTTGTCATTTTGACTGGAGCCCTTTTGGGGGCATGCGAAAAGCTACTAAGCAAGGGGATCCATCCAATGATTATTGCTGAATCGTTTCAGAATGCAGCAGCAAGATGTGTGGAAATTTTGCACGAAATGAGCCACAAAATCGATTTGGTTAAAGACAGGGATGCTCTGGTTAGAGCGGCTTCCACTTCTTTGAGTTCCAAAATTGTTTCCCAGTTTAGTTCCAAATTGGCTCCTTTGAGTGTTGACTGTGTTTTGAAAGTCGCCGGAAGTAATGGTCAAGCAACGAGCAACGTTGATTTGAACAATATCAGATTGATCAAAAAAGTCGGTGGAACAATCGACGATACCGAGATGATTGACGGTGTTGTTTTGACCCAAACTTCTGTGAAAAATGCAGGCGGTCCAACAAGAATGGAAAAAGCCAAAATTGGGTTGATTCAATTTCAAATTTCTCCACCAAAACCAGACACGGAAAACAACATTGTTGTCAACGACTATAGACAAATGGACAAAATTTTGAAAGAAGAAAGAGCTTATCTTTTGAACATTTGTAAAAAAATCAAAAAAAGTAAATGTAACGTTTTGTTAATTCAAAAATCTATTCTAAGAGATGCAGTTAATGATTTGGCCCTACACTTTTTAGCAAAATTGAAAATCATGGTTATCAAAGACATTGAAAGGGACGAAATTGAGTTTTTGAGCAAAAGTTTGAACTGTAAACCAATTTCAGATGTAGATTTCTTTACCGAAGATAGATTAGGGACTGCCGACTTGGTGGACGAAATCGATAGCGATGGATCGAGAATCGTGAAAATCACTGGCATTCACCAATCTAACAACCAACCACAGCAACAAGAGCAAGAAAGCTTTGTTTCCGAACTAGCAAATTCTGTTGAAAGTACCCTGTCTGGTAATGGGTATTCATCATCTAAAACCAACTACTACAACAACTTCCACACCAACAACACGGTTTCCGTTGTTGTCAGAGGTGCAAACAACATGATTTTGGATGAAACAGAAAGATCAATTCATGATTCTTTGTGTGTTATTAGATGTTTGGTCAAACAGCCTGCATTGATTGCTGGTGGTGGTGCTCCGGAAATTGAGGCTTCCAGAATCTTGATGAAAGAGGCTAGAGCTTTGCAAGGTGTGGAGGCCTTTGTTTGGCAAGAATTTGCTCAAGCTTTGGAAATCATTCCAACGACTTTAGCAGAAAATGCTGGTTTGAACAGTATCAAAGTTGTTACTGAGCTAAGATCTAAACACGAAAGAGGTGAAAAGAATGCCGGTATTTCTGTTAGAAGATCAGGAACAACTAGTGACGCGTACGTGGAACATATCTTGCAACCTTTGCTAGTCAGCACAAGCGCTATTACATTAGCCTCGGAATGCGTGAAATCTATATTGCGTATTGATGACATCACTTTCAGTCGTTAAACAACTTATTTAAGAATGCATGTGAGTTTCTTTTGCATTGTTCTGTATATTTGTAAATTAATTTTCAAGAACTGTACTTATGTATGAGTTTTTCACTCTTCCGAAACTTTGTAATACATAAAAAAAAAAACACAAAATTGTCAATTTCACTCTCATCAAAAAAGAAACATCGCCGGTTTTCATTTCAAAATCTTCACCGTCATTTTAGAATATTTGGCAGGTCCTATGTAGGAAAATCCGCTCAATACAGACGTCAGTGCAACAAAATATCCAAAATAAGTGAACCAATCGGGTCTTTTCTGTGGAAGTTCAGCATTCATTTCATCTTTTTCCTGTATTTTTTTGTTCTGACCAGCCTCTGTTGCTGATGTTGCTGATGCTGAGTTTTCATTTTCAGAGTTCTCTTTTTGAAAAGCCAATAAAACAAGAATCACACCTGGTCCCAAGTAGCACATTTGGAAAAAGGTGTTCCATTTGGAGATACGTGTTGGTTGGACTTCGACGCTTGGATAGTGGTAAAAATCCCAAAACTTCTCTTGAGTGATTTTGTCAAATTTTCCTTTCAAGGTTTTGTACCTGACAAAAAAAGAGTTGAGCAGAAGCAATATATCTCTCCCAATTATAAAGGAAGCTACACCGATGGGGACAATTTGGGGACCAGGGGGTAACGTGAACGATAAAGTTGTGACTAGCATCAAGAGCTTGTCTGCTGCAGGATCTAATATAGTACCTGCACTAGATTTCATATGAAACTTTCTTGCAATGTACCCATCCAAAAAATCGGTTATGCAAGAGTACACAAATAGAGAGCCGGCCAGCATATAGTTTTCATGTAAAACAAAGTACCCGATAAATGGAGTAGCCGCAATTCTCGACATCGTTAACATGTTTGGAATGGTGAATAGTGTATCTGATTTTGGAGTGTTTGATATTGGTGGAATTTCGTGCTTAAGTATGGGTTTGAGACTCGAGTCTATGTCCTTTTTTTCTTCAAAAACACCTAATTTTTTTTGATTGATGCTGCATCTTGTGTTGTGTGAAATTGGCCTTTGTGGAATTATGCTTCTAAAATTTGTTCGACTCAACGATATACAATACACATTGGTTGGCTTGTAATTTATTTTCGAAGCTTTTTTCAAGTAGGTATTGATTATAAAATTGCTTGATGAACTCAGCTGTCTTTTCAATAGAAAACACGACATTTATGAATACTTTTGCTTAGACGATGTATTTTTTTTTTCTGAAAGTAGAGCACTTTTCTATGTTAGAAGGAACAATGAGTGTAGGAACAGTATAATTGAGTTAGCGAGTCTTGCCAAAAAAGATAAAAAGTGGAAACAGTAATAATGATACTGGCTGTGATCAGCTTTTTTAGTGACTTGTGTTAATTGCTTTTTCCGTTAGTATCCTGTCGTTCCAGGTAGCTTAATTTATAGTAGCCTAATTAATAGTTCTTGTTATTACTTGGAAAATATTCATCAACGATTGCCCAGTTTTTTTTTTTTTTCTGTCATTGGCCGAACCTTTTTTTTCTGCCGGAAATAAACTAAAAATGAAATCTAAGCTGTCGAGCTTTAAAAGCAAAAAAAAAAGCTTATTTATAAGGATTAACTCAATGACATACTAGCTTAATGCAGAACCTTCAAACTAGAAAAACTGTTCTTGCGAATTCAGCGCTTGCCATTTGTAATTTCATCAATTTTTCCATTCTTTTGAAGTGGAGAAACCGAAAAGACAGGACAGTAATTATTGCACTTTGCATGATATGGAAGGTTAGTTGAAGGAAAGTGGCCATCAAATGAAGCAATCGGTTACAAATCTCAGCAAGACTATTTTCACATTTAGTGCTCTTGCTGTATCCATCAATTTATCAAGGCATTGCACTCTCTCTTGTGAACGTTGCTACTTGTCAAAAGTAATTGGCTTTCTGACCAACGATTTAAAACAAATGCATCACAGCGTCCTATGTTCAAAGTGATTCGATATATGTCCATTGCTAGCGTCAATGCCAAGCACGATTTGAACCAGATTAATTAAGTCAATGAGCCCATATTTACACTTTGCTTTCTTCCCACAAATCATAAACGTTTTGCATTCAAATTTCAGATTGAGTCATCTTGAGATGACTTATAAAATGAATCTACTATAGGCCTTGAATGATTTTCGAACGCCGTTTTGCAATTTTTTTTATATGGCTTAGAAATCCTGGCAGATGGTTGGAAAACTTTTGATGAGACTACGATTGATGTGCAACCGAAGAAAGAATTACACCAAACATAGCAGACGAATTGTAACCTATACCCATTGGAAAAGTTCAACAAATTCAAAAAAAATATCATCAAAACTCGATCAATGGATTCACGAGATTTCTCGAATATAAAAAAGGACAAGAAAAAACCTTAGTGATGAGCTTGTTTTCCGAAGTTCCTACTGCCAAAGTGTTCATTAAACTATAGCAAGAACAAGTTTTAATACCAACCTCTTTAGATCTTTCTTTTCATTTTTTTTTGGAATAAAAGATAAAAAAATAAAAAATACAAACTGAACAAACTCACTAAACTGCCACTTAGAAGGCTTTCGACTCCGATCATGACCTCAACCAAAGTAGCTTTACATAAAACACCAAGCACTGCTCATAGCATGAATGTTTTGGTTTACAGCGGTGATGGAGCCTCGCCAGTGTGTGTGCAACATACGGTCAACACATTGAAACAGATTTTAGAGCCACATTATGCAGTCATTACCATCTCCAACAAAGGGCTTTTAACGGAACCATGGCTGACAAAGACGGCAGCGTTGGTTTTTCCAGGAGGTGCTGATCTACCTTACACAAAAGATTGTAAGCCTGTAATTTCTGAGATCCAAAAATTTGTGAAGAAAAAAGGTGGATTATTCATTGGTATTTGTGCAGGAGGTTATTTCGGTACCTCTCGTTGCGAGTTTTACTTGAACCACCCAACAATGGAAATCTCTGGGAACAGGGATTTGAAATTTTATCCAGGCACTGCCAGAGGTCCTACATTCCCAGGCTTCCAATATAAATCTCAAAGCGGTGCTAGAGTAGCCACTCTGAATGTTGACAACGGCACTAAAGTCAAAACTTATTACAATGGTGGTGCGTCTTTTATTTCTCCAGAGTCCTATGACAACGTCGAAGTCTTAGCAAGGTACTGTAACGAAAAAAATGATATGCTAGTTGAAACTTTAAACGAAAATGAAAAGTCTAAAGATGCTGCTGTTGTTTTATGCACCAACGGTAAAGGTAAAGCTTTGTTGATTGGTGCTCACCCTGAGTATGTACCAGAGATAATGCTAAGAAGCAAGGAAGAAGGTCATTATGACGAAAATTTGCTAAAAGAGTTGGTTTCAGAAAATAAAAACAGGAAAGAATTTTTGAGATACATTTTTTCGAGAGCCGGCTTAAAAGTCAACCATCTTGATTTGGATACAGGAGTAACACCATTAACCCCTATATATGTTTCCGTTGACAAAATTCCCTCTGTGAAATTAGAAGAATTCAAGGCACACTTAACTCCCAATTTGATAGACTCCGAACATTACCACTTGAAAGATAATGCTGATGATTTTGATATTTACGACGGATTCGCCAACTCGAAAGTAAAGCTGTTCAAGTCTTCCCCTCTAGACAGCACTTATAACGAACCAAAAGTGATTGTCCTACCAAGTGGCCAAGAATCATGCGTTCCTTTTGAAAAAACACCAAAATTTGATGCTGCAAAGTTCTTCAAGTACAGATGGCCTACCACAGAATACGGATCCCTACTAATGTATGGAGAAGTTGTCACATCTACAAGTGGAATCTTAGACAGTAACAAAACTTTACTTTCGATGCTTCCTCCAAACTCGTTGGTATTTTTGGGGACCAAACAAGTTCTAGGAAGAGGGCGTGGCGGTAACGTTTGGGTTAATCCTGATGGTTGCCTAGGTGTAACGATTTCTGCTTCAGTTCCATTAACTTCCCCTGCGACAGGGAAACCGTCCAGCATTGCGTTTATTCAATACTTATCGTCTTTGGCGCTCTGTAAAAGCGTTAAAAACTATGCAAAGGGTTATGAAAACATTCCACTCAAAATCAAATGGCCAAACGATGTGTACATCATACACCCAGACTACTATTTTGAAAAAAAATTGAACATCTTTGATTTGAAGTCTGTGCCGCTAAATGACGCCAAACCACCATATGTCAAAACAGGTGGGACTATGGTTAATACCCATTTTATCAACGGCTCCTATAGTCTTTTGATTGGTACTGGGATAAACGCAACAAACGATGCTCCTTCAGTGTCTGTGCAAATGTGGGCAGACATTATCAACGCGGAATTTGAAAAAAGTAAAGATTTTGATGAAAAGAATTTACTACCTCCTCTTGAACATGAAAAGCTGTTGGCCTTGTACGTTAACTATTTGAATGCTTCAATCAACTCCTTTATCGACAATGGTCCAAAAAGCATTTTAAGTGAGTATTATGAACATTGGCTACACTCATCACAAATCATTACCTTAACTGACCATTCTGTGAGAGCAAAAATTGTTGGCATTACGGAGGATTATGGTCTTCTCATTGCTAAGGAGTTGCGGGCAGGAAGTGATGACACATTTACCGGCGCTGTTTACCATCTACAGCCAGATGGTAATACCTTTGACATTTTTAGAGGTTTGGTTTCTAAAAAGATCTACAATTGAAAGTTGTTTTTTTTTTCTTTGCACTAAAGAAAATTGGGGCACTTTTCAAGATTGAAACAAGTTGTGTTATTGCATTTCTAATCCAGCAAAAAAAAACATTTCTATACATTATATTTTATTTTTTATTTTTTAATTTGCTTATTTTATAATCTGTTAAAAGTTTAATAGTTCACAAAAAAAAACTAAGTTTTATGCTTCAACCATAAAGGAGCAAAAAACAGTGTAGTTGAAATCCTAAAATTTTCTACTTCTTCCTCTTTCAAAATGTAGAATCATTCAATTCACACCCACGTTTAGGTAATATTCACGTGTCTTAGCATTCCAAGATAAAAAGTCCAATCATAGCTAGCCTTTTTAATTACTGTTGTTGTTATTGTGTTCATCATTATGAGGACCAGGACTATAGGATGGAGAATCTGGTGAATAAGAAGGAGAGGTTGGCGAGTATTGTGGAGAGGTTGGCGAATATGATGGAGAAGTTGGCGAATATGATGGAGAAGTTGGCGAATATGATGGAGAAGTAGGTGAGTAGGAAGGTGATGTAGGTGAATATGATGGAGAAGTTGGCGAGTAGGAAGGTGATGTAGGTGAGTACGATGGTGAAGTAGGTGAGTACGATGGCGATGTAGGTGAGTAGGAAGGTGATGTAGGTGAGTAGGAAGGTGATGTAGGTGAGTAGGAAGGTGATGTAGGTGAGTAGGAAGGTGATGTTGGTGAGTACGATGGTGAAGTAGGTGAGTAGGAAGGTGAAGTTGGCGAGTAGGAAGGTGAAGTAGGTGAGTAAGATGGCGATGTAGGTGAGTACGATGGGGACGTTGGCGAATAGGATGGGGACGTTGGCGAATAGGATGGGGAACTTGGCGAGTAAGATGGGGAACTTGGAGAAAATCCTGGGGATGAAGAGCCACCAAACCCAGGAGATGTAGAACCGTAGCCACTATAAGGAGAGGTGGCATCGCCAAAGTCACCACCACCGTATGCCGTGAATCCTCCTGCCATAGCATCGGCAGCACCTGCTTCAGTTACTGGCGAGAACATCAGTTCATCCTTGATATCAATATCGGTATTTGCCAACCCTGCATCAGAGCTGTACGGAGTGGCGCCACCTTCAACATCAAACGCAGACTTTTGCTCAGGCATGTATTTTGCTAGAGTACTATCATCGATCATAACATCAAAAGTACCAGTACCGATTGGGGCCATTTGTCCCAAAATAATATTCTCAGAGACCCCGCGACAATCATCTAACTCAGCAGAGGCACCTGCTTCCATTAAGATTTCAACAGTCTCCTCAAAAGAGCATCTCATCAACGCCCCAGTGTCTGATCTGTTGAAACCGTGTCTGGTGATGGACATCAAGAAACCTTGGGAAGTCATCACATCAACCAATAAAGATGTGTGTCTATAATTGACGTAAGAACCATCAGATGCAATGACATTGTAGACTTCTTTGTATAATGCTGCTCTACCTGCCTCAATACCCAGCACGTTCATGATATCAATGAAACTGTTAGTATAAATTCTTGACGCATCAACACCTGGAACAGACATAACTTCGAACAAGTTGACACCATCAGTTTCCAAAACCCATTCAGGAACTTTGTGGTAATCTCCAGTAGAAGGATTGATCATTTTTCTGTCGTATTTCATCATAACCACTCTGCTAATGTCTTCGACACCTCTTAGTGTAATGCTTTCCAACATGTTGTTTTCGATTCTCTTCAACATATGATCTTCTTCCGCCTCCATGTCAGCGTCCATGGTTTTTGGGTCACGAACAACTCTGCAACGAACAATCAATTTTTCAGCGTTGTCTTCTGACCAAATAACAAACAAATCATTTTTAAACGTTTCTTTGATTTTTTCACCAATTTGACCCATAGTTAAATCTTTATCGCTCATGGCAGCTCTATCCAACTCTAATCTCAACAACCATGGTGACTGATATTCCAATTGAGCTTCAGTTTCCTCATCCATCAAAGAGAAATGCAACTGAATGATTTCTTCATCGTCCTCAATAACCGTAGTTCTTGGATCAGGATCATAGTAAATTTCGGAAGCAACAGTGACACTCTTCAAAGAAGTGTGCTCAATAACGGATCTGATAAATTTGGCTTTTTCTTGGTCATCCGCGTAATCTGGTTCCAAATAAACAGTTAAAGATGGGGTCTTCATGTTTTTGGCAACATTTAAAATCTCTTTTAAACGCGGAACACCCGAAGTAACTTTCTTGGAAGCGACACCGGCAAAATGGAAAGTGTTCAAGGTCATTTGGGTAGCTGGCTCCCCAATAGATTGAGCAGCCAAAACACCCACCATCTCCCCTGGATGCACCACGGATTTGAAAAACTGTGCTTCGATATTATCCGTCACCCATTTAAACGTCTGTCTGTTCAATCTGTATTCAAAAATAATTCTTTTACTTGCCAATCTAGATCTCAACAAACAGCAAAACAAAGTGATTGCATTATCCTGTGCTTCCTCCAAAATGTGACCTTTACCTCTCAAAACAATAAATTTCTCTTCAAGTTTTTTAATACCATTGATGATTTCCTCAATCGTTAGATCAGTAGGTTTGGTTATATCGATTTTGAAAGTGTTTTGTGCATTTTGAATAATACGTCTGATGTTGACCGGCAATGGCCAGTTGCTTTCACCATCCACAAAAACTTTTCTCAAAAATCTTCTGTCTTTAATTAGCTGTCTGTACTCCTCATTCAATAAAGTTTGAACTTTGAAATCGCCCACCACTTCAGATCCCGATTCTAACAAATTTTTGATAATTTCAGCATCTTTATCAAGAACATCAATTCTGTAACGTTTTTCAAAAGCTTTATCAGATCCAGGAATTGTATCAATAGACTGTTTTTCAACATGTCCCGCATCTAAACCATCTTCACCATAAATAAATTGAATAATGTTACCTAAGGAGTTTCTCGTCGTACCATCGTAATGAACCATGATATCTTCCAAAGCTTTGACCAAACGTCTTTGAATATAACCCGTTTCAGCTGTTTTCACAGCAGTATCAATCAAACCTTCTCTACCACCCATAGCGTGGAAAAAAAATTCTTGTGGTGTCAAACCTCTCAAGTAAGAGTTCTCCACAAAACCTTTAGATTCAGGAGAGTAATCGTCTTTGGAAAAATGAGGTAGTGTTCTATCAGCAAATCCAAAAGGAATACGCTTACCTTCGACAGATTGTTGACCCACACATGCGGACATCTGTGCAATGTTGATAAACGACCCTTTAGAACCTGCACTAACCATCTGTTTGACGTTATTCAAATCTTTCAAGTTGACTTCTGCAGATCTACCTGCTTTATCTCTTGCCTCATTCAAAAATCTAACTACGTTATCTTCAAAGGATTCTCTAATCGTCATACCGTGTTTGGCTGTCAACAAGTTAGCTTGGGCTTCTTTGGTGACTTCTTCAACTTTTGTTTTGGCAACAGAAATGGCTTCAGTAATTTCCCTCATTGTTTTTTCATCAGCAATAGTATCACCAATACCAATAGAAAACCCATTGTGCAAAAACCAAAAATTCACAACTTTTTGAATGTTACTGAACAATTTGGCACAAACATATGGACCCTTTTCTCTTGTAACAACATGGATCAAACCACCTGCCGACGACCCAACAGTCTTTTTGTCAACCACACCAAACAAAATTTGACCATCAATGACTAAAATACCATTATCCTTTGGAGATAACAACGTTGTTCCATCATCAAATCTTTGCAAATGAATACCTTTTGGAATTGCAATAGACAAAATTTGTTTACCAGACCACAAAGGTTTTGGTTTCAAAATACATGGTGGAGGAACAACACCGTCCCATTCAGGAATCCAGTACAACATGTTCAAGACTTGAGCATAGTCGATAAAAGTGCTTTTCAAAGTCATTTTTCTGATACCGGCTAAAGTATCTTGAACAATACCCATACAAGGTTTATTTGATTGTGGAGAAACAATTTGCAACGGAACAGCGCATAGTTGGGATAATTCGGCTTTAGTTTCCTCACTTTGAGGAACGTGTAAATTCATTTCATCCCCATCAAAATCTGCATTGTATGGAGAGGTAACAGACAAGTTCAATCTAAATGTAGAATATGGCATGACTTTAACTCTGTGGGACATCATAGACATTTTGTGCAAAGAAGGTTGTCTGTTGAAAAGCACAAAGTCATTGTCAACAATATGTCTTTCAACTTTCCAACCATACTGTAGTTGAATGTCCCCAGCTCTTTTACTATATCTTAGATCAATTCTGGCACCATTGTCTCTGATGACATACTTAGCACCTGGGTGCTGATTTGGCCCGTTTCTCACTAGCTGTGTCAATCTGTCGATGTTGTATGGAGTGACCACTTCAGGGTACGTCAAAGTTTTGGCAATGGACATAGGAACCCCAACTTGATCCAATTCCAAGTTTGGGTCACCAGAAATAACAGTTCTAGCGGAAAAGTCAACTCTTTTACCCATCAAATTACTTCTGATTCTACCTTCTTTACCCTTTAATCTGGCTCTAATAGACTTGACTGGTCTACCAGATTTCTGAAGTGCTTGAGGTTGCCCAACAATATCGTTATCCATATAGGTGGCAACGTGATACTGCAATAATTTCTCAAAATCTTGAATAACATGTTGAGGAGACCCGTCCAATTCCAACTTTTGCACGTTGATGTTTGCTTTCAAGATGTCACCCAATTTATACGTTAAATCATCTTCCCCTCTTTGGGATTCGTTAAAAGCAACACTTGGTCTCACACATGGAGGTGGAACAGGCAAAACGGTCAAAATCATCCACTCTGGTCTTGCAAAATCCTCATTAAATCCTAATTTCCAACAGTCTTCAGAGATAATATGTTTGAAGATATTCAAAACTTCGTCAGGAGTCAAAATCTTTTGCTCAGGTTCATCGTCGTCATCTGCATCCTTACCCTTTTTGTAAACAACGGTAAAACCTATACCGTTTTTTCTAATTTGGGGTTGAATGTGACCACACCCACCTCTAGAAACATAAACGTTGTCACTGGTTAACACATCGGTTTCACAAACATTGACTGTTTTACATGTTGTCCAAACAGCGTTAAATCTTTTCTTTGGGTCTTTAATTTTCATTGCCTGCTTCATATTCAAGTCATGTTCATCTAGCAATAGCTTACCACAATGAACACAAACACATTCCAAAATTTTTTTGATTTTTGATAAATAAGCAATGTTGAAAACAGGTTTTGCTAGTTCAATATGACCAAAATGACCTGGACAGTCACTCATACCTTCATGGCACGTTTGACACATGTTGTTTCTGTCAACAGTACCCAACAAAGGAGAGTTTAGCCCGTTGATGATGGGAACACCCTTTTCATCAAACGTGTCAGCAGTAGAGATCTTTAAAACGGAAATCGACCGAATTTCTTCAGGCGAAAACAAACCAAACTGAACCTCTTTGATTGTTCTCAAAGGTGCGCTAGAATATGATTGCTGCATGATGTAATGAGTAATGTAATTTATTTTTCGCTGCACACGCTTTGTCTTCTTTTTGGTTGTCCTTTCCTTTCTTCTTTGTTTAGTCTTGTTTTGACAAAAATCTAATACTTGTCATATAAGAGGGTGTGTTGAAAGTGTGTTGATAGTATTTCATTTTGTTTTTTGTTTTTGTTTTTTTTTTTTTTTTTTTTTTTTTTTTCTCCGTTTGCTTGTTTTAAAAAAAACAAAAAAAAAAAAAAATTTTTTTT
>ERZ794936.581-NODE-581-length-16166-cov-32.270374_pt1 | contig 16166 bp, 8 predicted proteins | sample MGYA00511083_ERZ794936 | MGnify/ENA primary metagenome ERZ794936 (study PRJEB30137, sample SAMN04331409) | food metagenome | isolation source: Y2 must sample point D1 replicate A | place: Australia: South Australia | collected 2014 ... | reverse complement strand
AGTGTAATTTCGGAGTCAGATAAGGCCGAGGAGGCGTTGTTTATTCAAAAAAAAACACACACACACACACACACACACGTTGCTCGAAATATATGCGCCCGAAAAATTGCGCCAAAACCAGCCAAAGATTTCGAGCCTGTTTTTTTTGTAGTTTTTCTTGTCAGAATCAGCGATCTTGAAAATAATTTTCAGACTTTCGAATGCACACAGACTATGGCGTTTGAAACGAAAGCTTTCGGTTTCAGCTTTCTCTGAGCATAGAAAAGCCAACAAGCCGCAACCGTGACAAAAGAAGCTGGAAGTCCAAGTTAAATAGCCATGTTATACGAGTTAGTTGCCCTAGTGCGTACGCCCAGAGTGTTGACCAAGCAGAAGTATGAAGAGGCCAAGGAAGTGGCTTTTACTGCCGGTAAGCTAGTGCTTGAGAATAGAGGTGTCATTAGAAGAGTGATTCCAATGGGCCAATCATTCCTGCCAAAAGCCGTCAAGAAAAACCAAGAGGAGCATTTTGAGAGCTATAACTTTTTGATGTTATTTGATGCCTCTGCCGGTGTTCAGACTGAAATTTTGAGAAGTTTGAGAAAAGACCCAAGAGTCATCAGAAGCAATATCATGAAGGTTGATACCAGCAAAACATATGACGTTACTTCATCGATTGACATGGCGCAAGGAAAGTCCTCGCTACTTGATATCATCAAAGACAAGACCATCTGAGCTTTTTGATGGTGCTCGAGCATAAGGTTATCCTGTGGTGTGTTAATGACACAGAGAACGGTTGTACAAAAAATGCTTTTGCTCAAAAAAACAAAAAAAAAACAAAGCAAACTGAAGCGTGTAAATAATGGTCTGTAGATGCAATGTAAAATATATATATATATAAGGAACTAATTTCAATTTTTGGTACCGATCATACTTGACGTGTTCAACAATTTTGGTAGTCTTTCTGATAACAGCATTTGAAGAGGTGACGACTTCTGCTATTGATGTGAACCAAAATAGGAAGCGACTGTCTGCTCACGGTTTTCTGCAAAAAAAAAACAAAACAAAAATACGTACTCTTACTGTGCTGAAACACCTCGAGTCAGATGCCTTTTGTAAGAAGCTAAAAGAAAAAAACAAAAAAAATGGTTGCTAAGAGATTCGAACTCTTGCATCTTACGATATCCGAGTGTTCCGTTGCAGCTAACTGCAACTGGAAAGCTAACTGTGCTAACTTGAATCGGACGCCTTAGACCGCTCGGCCAAACAACCATTTGTTATATTTGATAGAGCTTCAAAACACATAAGTCAGCGACCCAGCAACTGTCCTATTATACTGAAGTTAATATGGCAACCTAATCACGAAAGTATCGGCAAGGTCTCCGCCAAGACCCTCTGAAGTGCTCAACAATCGGATGCAAGCTACCCGCTTGAGCGCAAAAGTGTTTTGAAAATTTTTGCTGTGCAAAACTTAAAAACAGACATAGAAATATATAGATCGAAATATACACACACCAATTAGACAGTAGCAACAATTTCGTTGGCATTTTCCAAAACCTCCACCATTCTTTTGCACTCTTTTCTTCTTTGGATGGTAATGTCGTTTTCTTTTGTCAAATCAGACACTTTTGGATTATCATACAACTTTTCTAGCAAAGTTTTCTGGATATCGTTTTTAGACTTGACAATCAACTTAAGCATGACGGCTTTTGGAATGACGTCAGCAATGTTTTTCTTGATGATCCCAAAATAACTTTGGATCAATAGCTTGATGACTTCAGTTTCAATGGTTTCCCTTTCTGTCATTTCCCCGGTGGCTTTCAAGATAGGCGGAGGACTTTCCAAAGAAGCCAATTTTTTCTTCGATTTGGAAGAGAAGAACCCACCAAAAAATCCGTTTGAGGCGTTCTTATCACTAACGCCGTTTGCCCCCGCATGGCTGCTAGACAAGTTGCCCCCCTTCGTAGAGATTGGTTTGCCTGTTTTGGGATCCAGTGGGACTTGAGGATTCAATCTCTCTTGGACCATGGCCATTGCGTCACTCCCTCTCAACAAGTCTGGGTGTGCAGTGTTAATGTATGTTTCTTCTGCGCTGATAAGATCTCTGACAAACTGATTGGTTGGAACCATGCTTTCTTTGATAAACTGGATAAAGCAGTTAGACAACGCTTCTCTAAGACCCGGGTATCTGTTGAACTTTGGTTGTGTAATGATTTGCTTCAAAATTCTCACCAACTCGTCAAAAACCAATGTCACCAATCTCAAAGAAGGGTCGTGGAATCTCTTGATCTGTTGTTTCACCAAAACTTCGAAAGCTTCAGTCCCAACAAACAACGAAGGAGCAGACCCAGAGCTGTTGTACATTATAGTTCTGATATCAGAGTCCTTGATTTGATCAAAAGGCTCCAAGGAGTAAACACCGTTTTTGAAAATTTCGTGGAACACAAAAGAAATTCTGGCCCCACCCGATAACTCTTGGCTAGACAATTCCTTGTATTCACCATCCAAGATTCCTGTATATTCTTTGGTGAAGTCTGTGATCATATTCAAGATAATAGAGTTTGGAGAGTCCATTCCTTCCGGACCCAACGCAATCAATTCGTCCCTAAACTTTTTTAAAGTAGTTTCGATTTTGCTTTTGATCTCAGGCAAGGTTTGTCTGATATGATGCAACAAGATCGAGTTCAACTTTTTGGCCAAGTAAGGAGTACCACAGTACATCGACTTGGATCCATAGGAAGCATGGCTTTCAAAAAAAGTCTTTTCATCTTTTAAAGCTTCTCTGATGGTTTTGTGGGATTCGATGTCTTTCTGACCCCTGTTAATGACAGGAATGTACCCGTATCTCAACGGAATGACTCTGCCAGCCAAAATGTCAATGACATCCGTACCGGCATCCATCAAGTCCACCTTGGTTAAAACACCAATGGTTCTGGTACCCTCAGGGTCAACCTCTTTGGCTAGTTTCAAACCATCAGAATTGGCCAAATCTGCGTTTGCAGGGTTCACAGATAAAATGATGGCATTGGGTTTGGAAATATAGGTGAAAAGCATGTCTTTGATTTGTCTCTCGATATCAGGAGGCTGATCACCAACTGGAACCTTGGTTAGCCCTGGAAGATCCACCAAGGTCAAAGTCAAAACGTGTGGGGAATAGATTCTTAGATTGATTGGGATCGGAGAAATCCCAGCGTTTTTGCCTGTTGTTCTGTTGGTTTCTTCCACAATTTCTTGTCTGATTTCGTTAAAGTTGTAAAACTTTTTGTTTGGCAAATGCAAAAACTCACCCCACTCGTCTTTGTTGTCTTCAGATTGCCCCTTGACCTCAGTTTGAGGTTTGGAAGCTGTGCTGTCACCCAAGTTGATCAGGTCGTTTGGAGAAGCCGATGCGGCAACTGCAGTGCTAGATCTTCTGTTGATCAATTGCAACACCAACGGTCTTCTGGTGACAATACCAGTACCTCTTGGCAAAAAGTCTCTCCCAACAATGTTCTCTAAAACAGACGATTTACCACTACTTTGGGAACCAACAACGGTAATTTGAGGCAAATCAATTGGGGATTGGGAGCCCCCACCCAATGGGGCCAAAGCGTCTTGTAGCTTGTTAATGGTAGCAATCAAAGTTTCATCCATTGTGAGATTTGTTTATTTGATGCTTGAGTGTGTGTGTGTGTGTTTTTCTTGGTGGATGAATTACTTTGAGCTGAAAGTGGGCAATAACAAATGAATGCTTTACAACTGAGAAATCTAAAGGAGAATGCGGTAGGATTTAAAGAAATCAACTCAGCTTGATCAACGCAGAAATTATGATGCAAAGGTAGAACAAGAATCTTAAAATATAAATCAACAGGAAAAAAAAAAAACGCCCCCCTCTGAGTTTATCTGAACTTGGCCAGATCAACAAGCCGCCTTGGGACAGATAAAAGATCGAAAAGATAAAAAATCTGAAATTTTCCTCGTAGTCGGGTGACGTTTGTTTTTATAAAAGAGAAACACGAAAATTTACACTACAAAAAGACCAGAAGAAAAAGAAAATCCAGTAACGCATTTACTTGGCTGTACAAGGTTTAAACTTGGTGTTAGTCGTATGTCTGCTATTTTTCAGCTAAATAATTTGCTAATACAATCACGGTTTCTGATATATCTCTTTCATTATACTTAGATTTCTTGGATGTGTTGTTCAATTGTGAACTCACTTTTCGTTATCAACTGCACTAAACCAAGTAGAAAAAAAAGAAGACTAGAAAACTTCCAAAGAATAAAAGCTCAACTCAGTGATACAACTGTGTGTAGGACTATTGACAAATTGACACTTTGCAGTTTGTCTTGATTAAAGAAATACAAGTAGTTTTTTTGTTGTTTTTTTTTTACCTCAAATTACTAGACTTTTTCCAATAACGTTTCCAACATAGTTTTTTGTTTTGTTTTTTTTGACCGTATTTAAAAACAGGCTCTTTCACAGCAACTAACAATTACTCTTTTCATTGCTGAAAACATTCATACAAAAAGCTTATTTTTACGAAAATTGCCACCTGCTATTCATTTATAATACAGGGGGAAAAAAAAAACCACAGGTGTTAAGAAGCAGATCAATCAGATTCCCACAAAACACATAATATACACCCAATTTTATAGAGGAACTTTCATCAAAGCACAATCACTAAATACAGAATCCATAAACTTCAAAGCATGACGAGCCAGTTTCAGAAACCAACGTTTTCCACCAATTCAACTGCAGGTCTGAACTTGCAAGGCTCAAAGCCAGGAATGCAGAAAACTTATGGTGTGACACCGCCTGTCTCACTTAAGGGACCCACGGTTGAAGAAAACGCTCTTAACGATGAGCTGATCCAGGAACTTAAACAAGAAAACTCTTTTGAAACAGAAGAGGAGACCAAAAACAGGGTTCAAGTGCTTAAAACTTTACAAGAGTTGACACTAAAATTTGTTTATCAAGTTTCCAAAAACAAAAACATGAGTGACGGTATGGCCAAAGACGCAGGTGGAAAGGTTTTCACGTTTGGTTCTTATAGGTTAGGTGTGCACGGTCCTGGAAGCGATATAGATACACTAGTTGTTGTGCCTAAACATGTTACCAAAGAGGATTTTTTTGAAGTCATGGATCCCTTGTTGAGAGAAAGGTCCGAATTAGAGGAAATTGCACCTGTTCCTGGTGCTTTTGTTCCCATCATCAAAATCAAGTTCAGTGGAATTTCTATTGATATGCTTTGCGCAAAACTTGACCTTCCACAAATTCCAATGAGTTTAACCTTGACAGACACTAATTTATTGAAAAATTTGGACGAAACCGATTTGAGAGCTTTGAACGGGACCAGGGTCACTGATGAGATTTTGCAACTGGTTCCCAAGCCGAATGCGTTCAAGATTGCTTTGAGAGCAATAAAGCTATGGGCTCAAAGAAGAGCCATCTACGCAAACATTTTTGGGTTCCCGGGTGGTGTGGCTTGGGCCATGCTAATAGCTAGGGTATGTCAGCTATACCCAAATGCCTGTAGTGCTATCATTGTGACCAAGTTTTTCCAAATTTACAACCAGTGGAAGTGGCCGTCACCAGTACTATTGAAGGCCATTGAGAGTGGGCCGTTACAAGTGAGAGTTTGGAACCCAAAAATTTACACAAACGACAGGTTTCATAAAATGCCAGTCATCACACCGGCCTACCCATCCATGTGTGCCACACACAACATTTCAGAAAGCACCAAAAAGGTTATTTTGGAAGAGTTTTCCAGGGGAGAAAAAATTTGCAGAGAAATTGTCAACCACGAAAAGACATGGTCTGATTTGTTTGCCAAGCATACATATTTTTACAAGTACAAATTCTATCTAACAGTCATGGCTTCTACAAGAGGAGACGACGAGCAGCATTTGAAGTGGAGCGGTCTAGTGGAGAGTAAGTTGAGATTGTTGGTGCAAAAGTTGGAACCATTGGCGGGCATCAAAATGGTTCACCCCTACAACAAAATGTTTGAAAGTTCTTACAGTTTTCAAGGTGAAGATGAGATGCACGACATTTTGAATAACTATGGCTCTCATAAAACTGAAAACGCGTTGGAGAAATATGCCGACAAAAACGACAAAGCAGATCAGTCTAAGGACCTGACACAGAGCTTGTCGGAGATTGCGTGCGAGGAAAAACCAAAAGAAAGCGCTCAAGACAGTGTTAAAGACGCTCAAGAACAAACTCCACAAGAGAACACGATGCAAAGCGGGAAATCAGAAAGTGGAGATTCATCTTTTGTCACTGCAAACGAAAATGAGAAGGAGAAATTGCATATAACAACCATGTACATAGGCTTAGACGTTGATGTGGAGGACAAAAAGGCTGTTGACATACACCTACCGTGTTCTGAGTTTTTTAACATTTGTAGAAGTTTTTCTGACTTTGAAGACGAGAACGTTTTTTCTTTGAATATCAAACACATCAAAGTGTACGATTTGCCTGATTTTGTGTATGAAGAAAACGAAACGAGGCCGTTGAAACCAAAGATTAAAAAAAGAAAAAGGTCAAAGGAAGCTGACTCTCAAAAGAAAAGCAGACCGGGGCCGCAGACTGATGCAGAAGAGCCTGCTGCACCAGCAGAGCAGTAGCCCACAGAATACACGGCTTTTGTGTACAGTCCAAAACGATCCCGTTGCTCTTTTGTTGTTATTTTCTATCCTGGCTGAATGATTGATATATACATATATACATATGTTTAAGCGTTTATTTGAAGGTAACTTGGTTATTCCATGAGGTGTCAACTAACGTTTGCATATCTTTATACAATTGTGACAGCGGCCGTCAAAGTGTCAGACGCTAAATATTTTTCTTTTTTATTTTTTTTTCACGTGGCGCATTTCGGCAACGCTTACGTCCACGGAAAAAACATTCATCTAAAAATATCATACACGCAGATAAATAACTCAGGTACCCGTCTTGTTGTATTACCTCCGCTACTGCCCTCGCGCGGTGCTCTTAATATTATTCGCTATTTTTGAGGGTTTGCTTGAGGTGTAAGTGTTTTGACAATCACTTTGCATTTCGGAGCCTTGTCTTTTACATTGGCTTGTTCACACTTATCGAAGTTGATAAAATGTGAGTTCTATTTTCTTTGACCGCTTTTGAACGTGAAGGTTATTAATAGCGGCTGCATCTTTGGATTTTCTGGAGCCCTTTCCAATCGAGATAACAAAGATACATACCTTGGATCAAAACAATCTGTCAAAGGGCTCACCATCATCAGCTCAATCCACGATCGTACAAGACCTTAGAAAAAAAACACACTTTTGCAAAATGTCGCTAAACCACAAACTGAAGCCAGGATCTGTTGATGGCAGAAACAACATGTCACGTAGCTCTTCTGTGTCCAAGAATTCTTCCATCAATCACTCCTCCACCAACTCAGTTGCAAAAAATCGCTCGTCCAGTAGCATTCAGGACAAGGATAACGAAGAGTATAATAATGACGACATTGATGAGACTGACGAAAGTGGTCAAAACATTTTGTTGGGCATTGTCTCTCAGCTAAAACCTGGTTCTGACTTATCAAGAATCACTTTGCCTACTTTTATTTTGGAAAAAAAGTCCATGTTGGAAAGAGTTACAAATCAATTGCAACAGCCGGATCTGATTTTACAAGCACACGCCAGTAGTGATCCATTGGAAAGATTTTTGGGTGTTGTAAAATGGTACTTGTCTGGGTGGCACATTGCTCCAAAAGCTGTTAAGAAGCCTTTGAATCCAGTCTTGGGTGAATATTTCACCTGCTACTGGGATTTGCCCAACAAACAGCAGGCTTTTTACGTTTCTGAACAAACCTCGCACCATCCACCAAAATCTTCTTACTTCTACATGATTCCAGAATCCAACATCAGAGTTGATGGTGTTGTGTTCCCAAAATCAAAGTTCTTGGGTAATTCTTCAGCTGCCATGATGGAGGGGCTTGGGGTTGTGCAATTTCTAGACATTATTGATCCTAAAACGAAGAAACCGGAAAAATACACGTTTACGCAGCCAAATGTTTATGCTAGGGGTATTTTGTTTGGGAAAATGAGAATTGAGTTGGGTGACCATATGATTATCAAAGGGCCACAATACCAAGTTGATATTGAATTCAAAACAAAGGGATTTATTTCCGGTACTTATGATGCCATTGAAGGCACTGTCAAAGATTACAGCAATAAAAGCTACTATGAGATCTCTGGTAAATGGAACGATATTATGTACATAAAGGGATCGAAAAATGGTAAGAAAACTGTGTTTTTGGACGTGAACAAAACACATCCACTGAAACCAAAGGTAAGACCACTTTCTGAGCAAGGAGAGTATGAAAGCAGAAAATTGTGGAATAAGGTTTTGATTGCTTTGGGCAAAAGAGATCATAAAGTGGCCACGGACGAGAAGTTTGAAATTGAAGAACACCAAAGATTGCTAGCCAAAAAGAGAGAAGAAGACGATGTTGAGTTTGAACCTAAATTGTTTAGAAAATCAACAAATCCAAACGACGACTTAGAGTACTACGTTTATAAACAGATTCCAGCCACCGCTGATAAGGTTGAAAAGGTCAAATCCATATTAGAGATTGCCCCAGTTTTGCCAGGACAAAAATTTACCGAAAGGTTCCAAATACCTGCTTATAAAAAACACGAAATCCAAAAACAGCTGCTAACTGAGAATAAGAAAAGTAACATTTGAGTAGGTCATTATTTGTTCAACTTTTTTTTTATATATACATTTAAAACCCTCCAAAGCGCGATTTTGCCACTTACCTTATTGCTAAATGACTAGCCTCTTTATTTGTTCTGCTGTCACGTATACTACCAATTCTCTCGTCAATTTTTCAAATGCAGGAGTGTTTTGTCTTTTTCCAGCTTCTCAAGAAACTCCATGAGTTGCTCAACATATTCAGCTTGTTGAAGTGTCACCAAGTTTTCATGGCCTTTCTTGTCCTTCTGGTCCTGGGAAACGTCGGCTCTGAGACTAGCTTTTAATAAACTGAGCTCAGCCGTAAAAATGGTTGGTGGAATAAGTGTAACTACACTCAACAGATAGTTGAATACAGGGATTGATGCTCGCTCCAATGTTCTTATCATATGCATCACCTCTTGAGCAGTAGCAATAACTATGTTTTGGTCCTTCCAATAGAGTCTCTGATCGCTGGCCCCTTGAGCACCAACATGCAACTTTAGCAAGCGCTGTATCCTCCTGTGGCTGATTACGTTGTATGATGAATACTGCTTCAAACTTGATTGCTTTGAGAAGTAAGCCAAAGTGTCCCACGCAGAACAGTCGGTGAAGTTTGATCGGCAAAACTGAAACACCTGACTGAATATCGCACTCTTCTTATTGTCGTTCAGTTCATTGTCAAATATCCACCTAATTGTGTTCCAGCAATAGTAGTTTGCAAAGTGATTTTTAGCCGACTTCAGGCAAACTTGTTCTACATGGTCCCCAAGATCGGGGGATGTTGAGTTTTGTTTTTTCAAAACTACTAGTTTTTTATAATAAAACCAAAGCATACTGGACTTGTTAAGGCGTTGATCAGTGCTGGATAACAATAAGCCAACCAAGCTCTGATTAACATTCAAAACACTGGGACTTTGCTCAAGAATTTCGAGCATATATTTTTCGTGTCTTTTGAGATTGGTTTGGTCATTTGGAGTAGTCATCAACTTCCCGAGGGTCATGATAAACAGATCAAAGGCAGAAAACTGTTGGAGATCTGTTGAGCTGTCCTGGAAAAACTTGAAGGACTCACTGAATAATTGTAATCTTGCTGTTTGAAACCATACTATTCGCAAGTTATCGTTCTCATCGGCAACTGCTATGAACGGTGTTGGGCTAGAAGTCTCGGGGTTCTTTGGATAGAATTCTAATTGAATATTAGTGTACTCAACAAAGTAACGTGAGTAGTGTTCAAAAAACTGGTAACACAGGGTGTTTCTAATTGATTCATTGAGTGCAAATGTTTCTGGTACGCTGGTCATCGCAGAATCGTTGTTAAATTTCATGACCACTTTTTATTTGCTCAGCTCAAGCTCGTTCCAACCGGCACACCAAGAAGTAACGCAACTTCATAGGTCATAACACAATCAGAAGGTAACCACAATTTGCCTATAAATGTGTGTCACGTGATTGTAGCAAAGTCTGGGTTTGAACAATTGAAATGTGTGATTATGTCCAGCGTTTTGCTTTGCATTTGTATAGTACAAAAAACTTGTGCTTGCTGCTCTTTAGGAGCTCCTTTCCAGACTTACCGTTTAGCTCTTTGAATTGAATTTGGGTTGATGCATGTCTACTTTTTAGTTTTGTCTCCTTGTTTTAAAGTTCGTCTAGCAACCTCTTTTATGGAATAAAAAGCAAGATTTCTATTAAAAAAAATAAACAAACATTTTTAAAAGCATTTTGAAGTGCAAGTGAAATGCAACGCTACCTGTGACACTTTATCCAGCAGTAAGTAGAGAAAGGCTCCAAGCCAGTTACTAATTTACACAAACTCTATATACATGAACTAAACAAACACGATCACAAAAACGTTTCTCGTCTATGCTTCCCTCGCCAAATATTCTCAGTCTATTGCGAGGCGTTTGATGTCTCTTGTTTTCTCAAATAGTTTGCTTCGTTGTTAATTCTGTTGAAAGTTTTCTTCTGTTCATGACTCGGAACGTTTGGCACCAAATAAACATTGTTGCCAGCGTTATTGATGACCCCACCTTCTGAAGTGACGTCCAAGTAAATTGCGTTAGGCAAGTGTTCGTTGAACCTAGCCAGTTCACCAGAAAATACTTTTTTACTAAAATGTTCTTTGAAAAGAGCCGGTGTTGAAAACCTTGTTACGTCGTAGTCTGAAAGCATGTAACCAGTTTTTTGTTGCAACTGTTTTGCAAATGCAAATTTAGAAGCCAAATCTGCAAAAGGTTTATTTAGCTCCAACCCCAATTCACTATTAATGGAGTGCAGAATGTTGTCAAAAGCCTTTTCATCTTTTACTTTTTCGAGGTTCCACCACTGGTTAAATTTAACCTTTGATAGTAGTGCTTTTCTTCTTTGCGTGTTCTCATATTCTTTTGAACCGGATTTACCAATGAACTCGATCTCCCTCATGTTCAATTTAATGCTTCCTTCCTCGTTTTCTTTGTTTTCTTTACTGTTGGATGCAACAGCACTATTCTGTGTGTCCGTGGACAAGGCGCCTTTCTCGATGTCTTCAATCAGTTCTCTGCTAGTGGTGTTTTCTGTGGCCTTTGTGGTTTTTTTAGCTTTGTTATTGCTTTTAAACCACCCAAATGCGTTATCAATTAGTGACGAGTATTGACGGCTCTGATCAGCGCAAACAAATGTTACGTTCAATGTTTTATTGTACGTTCTCTGGTTAGCAAACTTCATGCCGCTGTTGCAAATAAGTTTTCTGCCTGATCTTGTTGCAAACATTGTGAGACAGGCTTTTTGTGGTTGATGTTCCTTCTCTTTCTATGGAAGTGTTTTTATCCTGACCTCATTCGTTGCGCATCAGTATTATGTGCTTTACTCAACGCCTAAATTCTTCACATTCCTTTCCGGTTACTGAAATTTTTTTTTTTTCTTGCGAGAAAAGAAAAAATTCACAAAAAACACAACTATATAGCAAGAAAAAAAAAAAAAAAAAAGGCAGTTTCGTGCCGAATGATTCGACCGAAGATGGGTTGTGCATGTTCACACGAAAACAATCTCAATAATAACTTCCAATAATCCTTATCTTTCATAGCATATTTTAGGTCAAAGCATATCTGTAGCAATTTCTAAAAAAAGGGAAGAAGAAGAAGAACAAAAAGGCAAAACACAAAAGAAACGGGATTTGAAAAGCAAGACCAATAAGCGAAACAAAGAACACAATAAGGAGAAATGGGATTGATATTTAGTTGTTGCTTGAAAAACGACGAAAACTCGGAAGAGCAAGACCCTCTGTTGCAGCAACAGAAACTACTACAACTGAGACAGGATCAAGAGTTCCTGCAGCAAGAGGAACAAAGAAAGTTCATGGAACAGGAAGAACAGAAAATACTCAAACGAGAAAATGAATTGACGGAGATAGTTAACAACACCAACGACTCTTTTGTCGACATCAGTATGATCAACAACTGTACTTCGACAATGAATGAGACGGTTACTGGACCTACCGCAAGACTTCTTGAAGGAAACTCAAACGAAAACCAAGTAAACACTATTGACACCAATTCACAAACAATCAGTAGAAAAGACTCTGTCTTGTCTCCTCAGTCCACTGCAGCAACAAGCACCGACACCGCCAACAACAAATCGAAAAAGGGACAGTTCACTTACAATCAATTAGATGTGAAGAGCCATCTACCTAACGAGAAGAGAGAAGCATTGGTGCGGGCGTGGGATGCAGTAATAGGAGGATATTCAAGCCAAATTTTGCAACTTCCTCAAACAAGTAATTTTGGACCTTTAATAGAAGATCTTTGACGAGCGTTTGTATTTGCAAAGGCTGTCATTTTAAGTGAAAAAACGAGTGTTTTTTTAGCATCTGCAGGCGGCCAATCTTATAAAATGCAAAAAAAATACTTGAGAAGAAAAGTACCGCGACCAGTCCACACACATGTGTGTCTGTTCTGTTTTTTTTTTTTTTTGTAAAAGAAGGGAGATAAGTTTATAGGATTTATTAGTTGTAGCAAGTATACATGCAAAATGATAGTCAATTGTGCTTCTAGTGCGCAAATGCTCTTGCTCAACGGTCAATTTTAAGAATGCACTTGCATAATGTTTTTTTTTTTTTTTTTTTGATGACCCGACCATTATCATGTTTTTGTGAAAGTTCAAGTTTTTGGACGACGTTTTTCCTGTCGCGAATCGAGAGTTTCCTGATTTTCAAGCGCACGTCTTGCTTCGGCGCTGTTTATCGAATGCGGAAGTGAATAGTGCAACTAGCTGGGCGAGAAAAGAACAACGATAAAAGAACAAGTCACCAAAAAACAACGAAAAGATCTAGGAACCTGTTTAAACAAAAGGAAAAAAATAATGCCTCCAAAAAAAAGAAACTTTACTCAAGTTGCTGGAAGCGGCAACCCAAGCAACGAGCACCCAACTCAGCCAGCCCATGGTTACCAGGAAAGCACCCAAGACCATGGATTGCAAATGAATGATTCTAGTGCAACTGGATTGATAGATCCCGAAACAGGAAAACATATGTATAGACCGGGAAAGCGTCCGCGTTTGTTCTCAGATGTTTTGGAGGTTGACCCGTCTAAACCAATGGATACTCGCGAGGAGCTATGGATTGATCGTGCCAACTGGGACATTCCCAATTTGAATAGCTCCGTTGAAGAAGTTATAGACACTTTTATTCGTGACACGGATTCTGACAACTATCAAAAAACAGGGTTTTTCAGAGATTTCATCAAGTTGCCCAGCAGAAAGTTTTATGCAAACTATTTCCAAAAAATTGAAAAGCCTATTTCCATGAAGGAAATCAAGAACAGAGATTACCAAGTCATAAATTCTACTCCTAGTAACTATGAAAAATTATTGTTGGATTTGGAGCTGCTTTACAAAAACTGCCGTGCATACAATCACGAGGACACCTTGATTGTTAAAAGTGGCCAGCAATGCGTTTATTATTTGAAGCATGAGTTTTCAAAATTGAAAAATGTTAAAAGAAACTATTTGTTGAACGGTGGCGTTTTAGAGTTGATTACGGAACGGATAATAAAGCCTATTGAAATCAGCACTGAAGTTACTATTTCTGAAAAACTGAAAAAAGTTTACGATGACGAGGATTGGTCCACTTTAGAAGGAAGACCGCTGGATGATGAAACATCTATGATTGAGCCATTTTTGGAATTGGTTGACAAAGATGAATATCCTGACTATTACCAAGCCATTTATACACCATTGTCCTTCCAAATGATTAAGGGGAATCTGGCACAAGGTTTTTACAAAACTGTATATGATTTCTTTATTGATTTACAGTTGTTGTTTCAAAATTGCTTGGTTTTTAACCATGAAGAAACTGAAATTCACAAAGATGGGCAAAAACTGTTGGACTACACCAAAGTACTTTTTTACGAGCTGATGGACTACCTTCACACAAGACCTTCTGGTATCGTATTGGACATCGATAAGCTGGCGTATGAGAAATACCTCTTTAACAGTTCCAAAGCTGCAGCTTCGAGCTCCAAAGTGATCACCAGCTTTGCAGGTTCGATAAACTCAAGCGTGGGAGGTGCCAATATGAATAAAAAGGGGTCACCAAACGCCACTACGGGCAATTTTACTGGAGACAACGATTTTAATGCAAGTGTTAACGGTGCTGGCAGCATTATCAAAACGAGTCTAACCAACGTGAGCAGCACAAACAGCAACAGCCTTGCAAATAGCGGTGTTGTTACAACCAACCCTGGTGTTTCTGCAATGGGCAATGTGTCAGTCACAAACTATTCCGGAAATGGTATATTTCCTACAAGAAATACCAACAAGCTATTTAGTTTAGAAGCTTTTTCAAGTTCAAATCCAATGAGCATTCGTGACCAGGCTATGCTTTCCAATGATGAATTTAGAAATGTTGAAGGTAGTGCCACGTTTGAATTTGATTATAATCAAGAGCATTTGGGAGCTAAGAACAGTTACCCCTTTGGTTCGACTTTTTCTGAAGTTATTGACAAAAGCAAGTTTATTTGGAAAAACATTTTGCAGAAGCAAGATTCTGGCGCCAACACTTCTCTTGGTCATAATGAACATGTTGGCGTAAATTTCATTGATTATATCAAAATTTCCACGTCAAGAGACTCCAATGCTGCACCTTCGGCTTTGAATTCTTTTGGCCAAAACAAAAAAGATCAAATGCTTTCTTTTAACGAGATAATCATCAAAAATGACCAACAGACGAAAAACGGGTTGAACTCGCCTCATAGATCCAAGAATTTGAGCATTCCTGCCAGAAAACAAATAATAAATATTGAAGTTAATTTTCTTCTAAGTTTAAACAAAAAACAAACCGATGAAACAGAACAAAGGGGAAATGGAAATGAAGCTGATGCCGCGTATCAACTGACCGGTGGAAAGGAAGCGGCTGACGAAAAGGAAAGTTTATACAAGACATACAAAACCTCTATTAATTTGAATGGCACTTCAATAGGAAATGCCATGGAAAGCGCCCCCTTTGAATTTTTTGAAACCGTCTTGGAAGATGCAGCCACAAATAAAACATCTGAACCGTCTAGTGGAACATCTACGGAAGAAAACACACAAGGAAAAGAGCAAAATGAAGTTTACAAATCCACTGAGAATGGTATGCAAACTTTAGAAGAAAAGGACATATCAAATGGTGAAGCACTAAATCGGGAAACTACAACTGCACTACCAATCAAAAGTACCGTACCGAAATACAAGCTCAACCCTTTGTCCTATAACTTCAAGCTTCCAGAAGGTTTGCATAAACTTAACATTAGCGTTTCAAGCTCCACGCCCTCTGACTCGTCAAGTACAGACACCGACTCTATATGTTTATGGCTAAATGTTTTGTAAGCGGCATATGTTTTTTTTCTTTGTTTTTTATTTGAATAATGACAGCCATTTGTATATTGGACGCACTTTATGTATCGTAAAACAGACTTACAAAAAAATGTTGTATTTTTATTATTTTTTTTTCAAAATAAGAATATCTTGAAAGTTTTTTTTAAAGGCTGCTCTACAAAGGTGGGAAAAAAAAAAAAAAAAAAAAAAAAAAAAGTTGGAGGATAATCCATGTGGATGGATGCCTTCTCCTCTGCCTCCGTATTATTTGGGTCTTGTTTCATGTGCAAAATGAAAACAATCCAGTAGGATTAATAACTCTGCTTCTTTTTTATCATATTGTGCCAGCTAGTTGCTTTTTTTATTTTTATTTTTACTTTTTACTTTTTACTTTTTTTTTCCTGTCATTGGGAAGTTTCTATTAATATTACTTTAGCTCAGCCATAAATTGGTGTTGGTGTTTTAAATGGCATGAATCATTAAAGGTTGTTACAACAAATCAAACATTATCGATCAACCGACTGTTTCCCTCGCAAATGACGATTGTGTTGTCAAAAACAGCAATGATTCAATTCTTTTCACTTTTTTCTTTTCACTTTTTTCTTTTCACTTTTTTTTTTTTCCCCCAGTATTGTGTTGCTCCTGCATACTCGTATATCAGGGGGGTTTCAAAATT
>ERZ794936.580-NODE-580-length-16195-cov-35.585750_pt1 | contig 16195 bp, 4 predicted proteins | sample MGYA00511083_ERZ794936 | MGnify/ENA primary metagenome ERZ794936 (study PRJEB30137, sample SAMN04331409) | food metagenome | isolation source: Y2 must sample point D1 replicate A | place: Australia: South Australia | collected 2014 ... | reverse complement strand
TGTTTTCTGTTTTTTTTTATGATGCGTGTTTACGCTTTTCCTGCTTGTCATTTCTCAAAAAAAAAATGATGGCGTTCATTTAACTTATGCAAGGCGGTTGTTGGATTTGCAATACCACACATTATTTAAACGTACCTGCAAGCTACCAAACACGACAAAGCCAGAATCCTTATTTACTCCAAGACAAGGGTAAGCAAAAAAAAAACCGATTCTACACTCAACACCATAAATGTCGTTTTCCACACCAACAAAGAAAAAAAGAAAGTCTGATGAAAAAGTCACAACACCGCCAAACATCAGTGATGAGGGTGAGTCTTCATCGTTATCCTCGGCAGTCCAAAGAGGCCATCCAGCAGATATTTCCATTGGAACAATCATTAGCTCTCCGTATAAAAAAAACATTGGTTTGCATCACGCAAGATCACCTCCGAGATCAAACAGTCCAGAGAGAAATAGCCGGAAACTAAAACTAAGTAACAGACACACGATTAGCAGTGACGGAACGGCCACTAGTAATGGTAGCAATGGCAGCAATGTGTTGAGCTTGTCTCAGCAAACAGAACTACTTCCCCCGACTTTGAACAACGACGACATGTCAGATGGAGAAGGCTTGGATGGGCTTAGATCCGATCACCGGGGAAGAGGATCGCGTCCAACAACAAGCACAAGCAAAACTTCTAACGGATCACTGTCACCGTACAGAAGAATGAGTCCAACTCATTCTCCCATGAGATACTCGCAGCAACTTCACCAACGACAATCACAGTCTCAGTCTCAATCCCTACTTTCACAGCAATCACAAATCACAGAATCTCAAAAAATGGAACTGATACAGTTGTCCCCAAACAAGCTGAAATTCAAAATGCAACAGCTTTTACACTCAACAAAACAACAACAATCTCTGACCGAATCTCATGGGAAAAGGCTTTATATATCCCAACTGGTGTTGACTAATTTTAAATCATACGCAGGGAAACAAATCGTCGGGCCGTTTCACGAAAATTTCACTGCAGTTGTTGGTCCAAACGGTAGTGGGAAATCAAATGTTATTGATTCAATGCTATTTGTTTTTGGGTTTAGAGCCAACAAACTAAGGCAAGGTAAACTGAGCGAGTTGATCCACAAATCTGAAACTTTTCCAAACCTTGATTTCTGTAGTGTTGATGTCCATTTTAAATACAAATACTCCAAACAGTCTGTTTCCGCAGCGGATGAAGCCACCTTTCCGGCTCCTAAAGATACAAGCTTTGTGCAAGATTTGGTCGTTACAAGAAAGGCCTACAAAAACAACACATCCAAATATTACATTAATGGATGCGAAAGCACTTATAAAGAAGTTACTGATCTTTTAAGAAAAGAAGGAATTGATTTAGATCACAAAAGGTTTTTGATTTTGCAAGGGGAAGTCGAAAGTATTTCCCAAATGAAACCAAAAGCAGAGAAAGAAGGCGAAGACGGGGTTTTAGAATATTTGGAAGATATCATTGGGACTGCTCAGTACAAAGAGGCTATTGAAAACTCTTTGCAGGAAATTGAACAGTTAAACGATGTTTGCATGGAAAAAGACAACAGGTTAAAAATTGTCCAAACAGAAAAAGATTCATTGGAGTCGGCAAAAGATGAAGCTTTGGAATTTGTTCAAAATGAAAACATATTAGCTTTCAATAAGTCTAAACTGTATCAGTACAAAATCCATAAATCAGGTATCAAATTGCAAAACTCCACGGATGAGTACAGTAAAGTTAAAGCAGAGTTAGAAGAGGAAACATCTAAATATGAGTCGTATCAAAAAGATTTAGACGCTTTGAAACAAATATGTACCAGCTACGAGACCCAGTTGACCAAGATCAATGAAGAGTGCGAAAAACTTAAAAAAACTCAAACTCTTTTGAACTCATCAAAAATATCCCAAGAAGAAAAACTTAAAAGTTTCCAAAACAAGAAAAGGAAAGCTGAAACAGTACTTGAGAATGTTCAAAAAACTATTGCGCAACTTGAGGATACAATTTCGGACCTACACAATGAACAGCTCAACATGGATGAGCAACTTTCTCTTACTTCAAAAGAACTTAAACCCGAAAAGCATAAGTTGGACGAAATGAAACTCAAGTTAAAAGAAGAAACTGTTGATTTGCAAAGGCAAATCGAAACAATCGAACATGACCTGGAGCCGTGGGTTTTGAAAATTCAAGAAATTGAAACATCAATCACTTTAAAACAGAATGAGATTGAAATTATGGAGCAAGCAAAAAGCAACAATCAACAACGAATCCAACATTTTGAAACCAAAATCACAGAATCAAAAGACAAAATTGAATCTAATGATGCCAAAATGAAAAAACTCAACAAAGAGTTATCTGCTATCAGAAAAGGTTTCAGTGCCGGAGAGAAGGAAGTTACGAAAGCAAACTCGAGATTGAATGAAATGAAAGCTGTGTTAAACGCTCAAAGACAAAAGACCTTAGAGGCCAGGAGTTTTTTGGCAACCGCGGATAATCAAAATAAAGTTTTGTCTGCTTTGAGCAAACTACAGAAAGCTGGAAATATCATCGGGTTTTATGGTAGGTTGGGTGATTTGGCTGTTATTGACGAAAAGTACAGCATTGCGATATCTACGGCTTGCCCCCGGTTGAATGATATTGTTGTAGAGTCTGTTGAATGCGGACAGCAATGTATTGATTATTTGAGAAGAAACAGGCTAGGATATGCAAGGTTCATCTTATTAGATAAATTGCGGAACTTTAACCTAAATCCTATTCAAACACCTCAAAATACTCCTCGTTTATTTGACTTGATCAAAACCTCTAACCACAAGTTTTTACCAGCTTTTTATAGTGTGTTAAGAGACACACTTGTTGCTTCAAACTTACAGCACGCCAATACCGTTGCATACTCAACTTCAAAGCGGTACAGAGTTGTGACACTTGATGGAAAGATGATTGACATTTCGGGTACAATGTCAGGAGGGGGGAAACAAGTTTCGAAGGATTTGATGAGAACGGTGAAGTCTAAAGACACCGGTAGTTCTAATGGTTCTCAAACAGTCACACTATTCACACAAGAAGAACTTTCTGACTTAGAACGAAATCTGACATCAAAAGAAAAGTCTTTTGAGGAGGCTTCAACTGCTGTTTATGAAATGACCTTAGAGTTAAACAAACTCCAAGAGAGAATACCCGACATTGAAACTGAATTGTCCAAGTTGAAATTTGAAAACGAAACTCTTTCCACAGAAAAGGAACTAATCAAATCACAAATAGAGGGGGTACGCAAAAGTTTGGAAAACAATCCTGAAGCAGAAAAAGAATTACAAGAAGCACAAACTGCCCTTGAAGGCTTAAAAGATTCTTTGAAAAATACCACCAAACAAACACATACACAAAATGAAGAAATTGAAAAGCTGAAAAAAGAGATTTTGAAAGTCGGTGGTCTTGACTACCAACTGCAAATTTCCAAGGTTGATTCGTACATGCAAAAGGTTAGTTTGCTAACTATGAAACTCAAGAAAAGTAAAACGAGTATAAAAAAGAAAGAGACGGAGTTGAAAAGAGCCAAGACTGCTACCAAAGACGCTGAAAAAGATATGACCAAAGCAAGTGATGAACTAGAGAAAATCGAAACAAACTTGGTCATAATTTCAACTGATTTGCGAAATGCAGATGAATCTTTGGAAAGTTTGCTCAATGAAAAAGATGATATTAAAATCAAGTACGAAGACGCCAAAGAAGAATTAGATTTGAAATTAAGCAAGTCTATGGACTTCAAGTCTCTTGAAGTTGAGCTCAACAATAAATTGAGCAATTTGAGCAAAGTGGTTGAAAGCACTAGGCGAACTATCGAAAAATCAAAAGCAAATCTACAAAATCTCAAAATCCATGACTTAACAAGTCTATCATCGCAACTAAATGATGAAGAGCATATTCAATCTGGTCAGAGTGAACCTTCCGAACTTCAAAATGAAGTTTCGAATAAGGAACAAGACGAAATGGATGTTGATAGTGACCTGCCTGATGGACTAAAACAACTAACCATAAGCGAGCTAGAAGCAGTGAATATCGAATCCTTACAACAAGAAATTGAAGTGCTGGAAGAAAATTTAAAAGCCACAAACGTTAACACAGACGTTTTGGTGGAATACATCAGCAGGCTGCAAGATTATCGTTTCAGAAAAACAGAGTTGGAGTCGGCCGTTAACTCAAGAGACACGGTTAGAGAGAAATGTGAAGCCTTGAAGAAAAAACGTTTAGACGAGTTCATGGAGGGATTCAGCATCATCTCGTTAACTTTGAAAGAAATGTACCAACTAATTACTATGGGAGGCAATGCGGAATTGGAACTTGTTGACAGTTTGGATCCATTTTCGGAAGGAGTTTTATTCAGTGTTATGCCACCGAAAAAAAGTTGGAGAAACATTTCGAACCTTTCCGGTGGTGAAAAAACTTTGAGTTCTTTGGCTCTTGTCTTTGCGTTACACAAGTACAAGCCTACTCCAATTTACATCATGGATGAAATTGATGCTGCTTTGGATTTCAGAAACGTTTCAATTGTGGCAAACTACATCAAAGATAGAACAAAAGATGCTCAGTTTATTGTGATCTCTTTGAGAAACAACATGTTTGAATTATCACAACAATTGGTGGGGATTTACAAAAATGAAAACATGACCAAAAGTACAACTATTAAAAATATAGATCTGGTTCATGGCTGAAAAGTGTTTGCATTGTTTGTTTGTTTGTTTTTTTTTTCATGTAAAAAAAAAAAAAATATGTACGTTTATATTGGAACGAACTAAAGGTTGCTCAATGCGCTTCCGTACTGTCTTTCGGATTGCGCAATGACGTGCTGCAACGGAACTATGACTATCTGATGAACCATCCCGGGGAACCGGTTTCTGTTGACCCCGAACCATTCCAAAGGCGGTGTGGCTCCACCTAAATCTTTGATTTGCGGAGTTTCAATGTGTGGCTCAGCTAAAGGTTGGTACACGTACTTGTCTCCCAAATCCACGTTTTTGATTTTGTTGTCCAAATCTTTTTCTTCAAAGAAGGAGGTTGCCCCTCTGCCCGAACTTTCTTCAGATTTTTCTTCTTCTTCTTTAGCGGCCAGCAATTCTTCATGTCTTTGAGATAAAGTCACAGCGTGTGCAGCCCACATGTCTCGGATAAAATTGACAAAACGCAAATTCCATTTGATGCTGACCATGCCCCCGAATTCACTAGAGTAAAGCAATTCGATGATGTTACTTCCAACGCTCTGCCATGTAGTCATTTGAATGTTTATAGATGGAAAACTAACCAAGGTACCCCCGTGAGCTTTCCTAGCCATCTTCATATAATCCTCGATTGCAGTGTTGGCAAGATCTTTGTCTTTGATCGGAAACTCATTGGACGACACCTTTACCGTTAACTTGTTGGTAAACATTTCCAATTGGGTTGCAATTTTTTGCTTACCCTTGGTGGACATGCTGGCACGCGTGTTGTCATTACGTACCACTAAAACGTCAGTATCAGTTAATGTATGCTCAAACACTTGCACGTACAACTCTCCCAAATTCACTGAAAGGTCTGTTTTTAAGGAACTGATGTAGTTTTCTAGTTCTTTGTCTATGAAATGGTCTGCCAAAGTTTTCGTGTTTGAGTCGCGAAGAGTTTCGAAATATGACATCCTGTTATCCATTTTAATTCTTGTTACAGTGTCATAGATGTTCAAAATGTTGCTGGTTGTCAATATCGTTGAAAACAGTTCAATCTTATCGCAATTTAAAGACGCAGCCAATAGCCCTTGTGTTGACACCGACAAATCCTGGGTGTTAAAAACTGTCAGCTTGGTTTGGCAAATATGCGCAATCAAAAAAATGTGGTAATCTAACGATATCTTTGTCCGAATGTTGCCTAAACTGCATGACAAATATACAAGAGGCGTGAACCGGTGCCCCCTTCCCCTGTCCCATTTGATTTCAGAAGTCCAATTGAATTCGGCAAGACTCACAAACCCAGACAATCTGCCCTCTGAGTTGATTGTCAAATCATCGATATCAAGGCTGATTTTTTTTCTCCAGTCGATGAATTGATTGAGAGAAGCAGACATTCTGTTGCTCGATAAAGTCAAAACACCCAAAGAAGGACCTAAGTCAAATTTGCCTTCAGTCTCATCAAAAATTATAATATAGTTCCACGCTAACGTAGGATCAATGGCGTAGGTTTTGGGTTTATCTGAAAAATTGTTCTTCGGCCCCATGTCAATGTCTTCATTGGTTGAAGATAGCACGCTGTGTGGAGTCCATATATCAAAAAACAACATCAAATCCTCAAACTGGTTAAAATCCAAAAATACTTTGAGTTTGTCGGATTTGGTAATGGCATACACATCGGTGTAATCTTTATGGGAAACCAAAAAGACAGTATTCAAATTTGCAATTGAAAAAGATGAACTAACATTTTTTGAAAAAATGTGCTGAAATTTTGAGCTTAACCCGCTGATATTCAAAGACACACTGAAAGACAACAATGGATCTTCATTGGACGTGAGTGCGTTTATTAATATATGTTCAAACCCAAAGACTGCTTTAATTTTTGCTTTTGGCTCACAGCTTATGGACAAATCTTGCTTTTCAAACTCAACTGTTAGCGCGATGTCAAACTTCTCTAAAAGCTTATTATAGTCCATGTTTTTAGCGCTGGTGGGAGAAACAGGCTCGTTAATATCATGATCAGGGCCAAGCAACGTCAACAATCCTTGAAAATCCTTTACCATTTGATGAAAAACGGGTACGCATTTTGGAAACAACACATTTTGTGCTTTGCCAACATTTATTATGATTCTGAACGCATGCACAAAAGAAGAATCAGGCTGGTGTTCATACTTAATTTTGAAATCAACTTCAGGACTAGTTAGGCTGACAGTAGGTGGCGCACCGCTCAAAATGTCCCGGTTCGAATAGATGCAACAATGCCCACCAGCATAATTTACAGAGCAGTTTACGTGACGGAGACCTATGTTTTTCAAAGAGTCCCCTGATGCCCGCGCTCCTGACAATTTTGCACTTTTTGTGAAACCTTTCAAAATATAATTTTTCAACTTTTGCACTCTCAAAAAGGATTTTGTAACTCTTTGAATAACGTCTACAATGTTTTCTGCCAAGGTGATCTGCAATAAGTCCCCCCACATTTTCAAGTTCAAATCGTGTGTACTTCCATCATTTTTGGTCAACCAGTAAGCGACCTGGATATTAGGCAAACATGTTTTGTTTACGCATGTTTTGTCATTTTTTAAACCGTAAAAGTCTTCGTAGGATTCACCGAAAGATACTGAAGTATAGGAGTTGCACACTGTAAGCTTTCCCAATGTTTTGTTGTGGGCCGAAAATAATTTTTCAAACCCAATAATTAAACCTGAGTCTGTTTTGTCATCAAAGGTATATATGTTCGTGGGCTCGCCATACAGCCAGCCTATGCAGAAGTCATACGCTAAACACTGTACGTTTTTGAATCTAGTGGTAAACTCTATAGGCTTTGGTTGTTGATTTTTTGAAGTTGCATTTCCATGAGTTGTCTTTTTAATGCTATTTTTAGGCGTCAAATCACATTGGTCCATAAAGTTCATAAATTGTTCATACATCCAAAAGACTCTTATAAAAGACTGTGGCACCAAGCATACCCTAAAGTATTTACTTTTAATTTCTAAGCTCGATAGTTCGTCCACCACTTCCCGTGACACAGACGCACCAATGGCAAAGTTTAAAACTTGAGTAAATTCAATAGGCAATTGAGGATCCTTCACGGACACCTTGAATGAATCAATAAAAAGATACCACAAAAAATCCAAGATCTGTGCAATACCATGAGTTTCTTCAACAAAGTTCTTGACTCCAGCTGTAATGTCCTCAACCTCCACAATTAGCTGGTAAGATTTGAAATCAAACAAAACACCAAGATAGTCTGATCTGACTGCTAGGTCAAACAAAAACCCCAAGTCTGAGTCAGGATCAATAACTTTATGCTTAATCAAAAAGGATTTCATTGTGGATACAGTGTTCAAAAAAACATTTATGTCTGCAGAAAGCGATTTTCCAATATCTCTAAGATCAAACACAGTGTTTTTGATCAATCCAGAACGAATAGCAATATCATGCATGATAGACTCCGCTGAACTGCATGAAGGCAATAAAGTTGCAGCAAACTCTGATTGAGAATGCAAAAAATAAGCCTGTTTCGTAGAACTGGATGCAATGGTAGCGTTTGCATTTCGAAAAAGTAGCTCTATTTTCTTCACATCATCTAACGACAATGTTGTTTCAAAGTACTCCACGTTTTGGTCGACTTTAAATGGACTGAAAATGTACAAGCTCGTTTGGATCTCTGTCAAAACCAATGAACAAACCCACACATCTTCCGAAGTTTCAAAGCTGTTTGCATCTTCTTTTTTTGGTACAAGATTGCAATAGTCTTCGCCGAGTTGTTTGAAGGAAGATATAAATGAATCGAGAATATGCAGTCCCTTCTTAACATCTTCTCTTGACTGAATAATGACATCATTTCCAAATAGATCAATCTTTTTTTTCGACTTGCCCTCTACATCATCCAAAAATCCATAATACACTGAACCCTTTTGTATCCCATAATGCAAAAGAATAGAGTTATGATATTTTAAAAAAAAATCAAAGTTCAGATAAGAGAGAGCCAATGATCCGCCATCTTCAGTTTTCATCAAACTCCCGTTGTTTCCAAAAGATCTGCAGTGGATGGATTTTGAATCAAAGTTGAAAGAAAAATCCAAAGAGTCAACCATGAATAAACAATGGTCGTTTAAAAGGTTCAATAACGTTTCACTCTTGGTTTGAATTTGGGTTTCATTTGTGGTTGTAGTTTCGTCCATCAAAGATTGATACAAGCTGAGTGTTTCTAAAAGAGGCAAACCTAAATTGGCCTTCAGACGCCCAATTTTTGCAAAATAGGCATTATCAATGCTGCCGGCAACCAAACTGCTTTCTTTATCCGTATTTTTGCTAGTGTTTGGCAAATGTTGAAAGTAGTCTGAATATTTGAATTCGAAAAATTTGACAAAAATAGTGTCCTCGTCTAGTGGGTCAAGCAAAGCATTTGTTAGAAGAAGCTTGTCCAAAGAAAATGCCCATACTTTGCTTATATTTTGAGTTACTGGCTTGAAAGAACTTTCACCCAAGAACAAAGAGTGGTACAAATAGGTATCACAAGATTCTCTTTGTTCAAAATTTTTCCATTTTTTAAAAATTCCAACAAAATCATCAGAAGCTTTTTGAAGTGGAGTAAAGTTGTTATTTGCCAAGATGGATAGCATGTTGTCTTCCCAGCCTGGCGGTACATGCTTTAGTATGTGTCTGATTCTCACACTCATTCTCCAACTTGGATTATCTCTGACATGTGACTTTGAAAGCTTGACAATGTTGGAAAGCTTGGTAATAACAGGAGGATCATAATTGATCTCATATTTCACACTCGCCTTCAAAAGTTGCAAAATAAACTCTCGTTTTTGAGTTTTGACTCTTTCAATAACTCGTTGAAGCTTGGGAAGCTCCATTTTTACAGAGTTCAAAGACGCTTTAGCCATTTGAAACAAGATTTCGTTGCTAGCTGAATTCATTTGCACTTTGATCGTTCCCAAGCTGAAGTTTGAAACATCAATTTCATCGCAGTCACTCAAAAACTCAAAAGAGTCTAAAATGATTCTAAATGATCTGGGGTGACCAATAACGTTTCTCAAGTCTTCCCTATCAAACCGAATCACGCAATTGTCAAAGGTGCATGCACTGCTTTTTTCGTATTCGTACTGCCACCTGCTTCTTGCCTGGTTGAAAACCTTGGTTTCTTTGCACATATAATTCAAGTTTGAAAAGTTGAGTATCAAACTGGTATCACGATCAAAAGCTGAATTTTTCAAGCTGATACAAATTTCTTTGGACTCAACGTTCATTTTGGAGTCGGTAGAAATCATTTTCGTAATTGTGGCCAAGGGAGAAACGACACTCATTTGGATCGAATCGGCTATGTTCTCGCACGAAGTTTCACTCAAAGTATCCAAAAACTGTATGATTTTACCTAAATTGCTTATATCAAACATAGCGGTGGTTTTTTCAATTTGCCACACGGCATTAGAAGTTTCCCGTTTGGTCATATCAACAAAATCATTATCACAAAACGCTACATCAGCGCTATGTCCGGTTGCTGTACTGTTTATCGAGTCTGGTTGGTCGTACTCAGTTTCGTTAAAAAGGTAATCTCTCAAATGCATGTCGCCTTTCAAAAACCCATCTATAATATAGTCTGCAGTATCTGCTGTGAAGGGCGTTACCAAAGAAGGTATTGAACTAGTTGAGGGAACGCTACCAATCAAGTCACTGTACACGATTCTTTCCCGTAGTTCTTTTGGAAGCAAAAACCAGCACCTATGGTACGGTGCATCCTCCAAAAGAAGATTCTCCCTTTGCTTTTTCAGCTTAGCCTCGAAATCAATGGGAATTTCAAAATTGGTGAAATTTAATGCAGTTGAAACCTCAAATACCTTCATTTCATCCGTGAAAAATCTGCAAGTAATTTCATTGACGTTCACGTTAAACTTTTTAGAAAGACCTGTATTATCAGGGTCTCTCGCAGAAATCATAATGTCCGTTATCTCAGCGGCAAAAACACAATCGGCTTCACGAACGCGAACCTCAACCTGAGCAATTTCAAAAGAGCAGAACTCTACTGTGTCAAGGCTGGAAGTTTCATAGACCAAAGTGTTTTCCACGTCGCTTGAACTGAAATCTATTTTGCTAAAGGCCTCGTAAACACATTTGTAAAAAGATAAATCCGAATCCAAGCTCAAGTTTCCTATCGACATGTCCCACTTTGTCATGTACAGGTCAAAGTTTGGAGGAACCCCATAAAATTTCTGACCATGAACAAATATGTTTTCCAAGTACCCGTCATTTTGAGACACAATTTCAGAAAGTTTGGTTGGGTCAAATACATCAAACATGTTAATACCTTCTTCGAAGCTATGGCGCTTGAAAAAAACAGGAAGGGCCTCAATTTTCATATCAAAATAAAAGTCCAAGTTTCGCAAATCGCTTGTTAGAGAGGGGAAATGAAGGCCCAAGCAGCTGCTGCTGTCGTAAAGATTTTCTGGAAGAAAAATATGACCATCGTTTACGCAAAACGTAATCCATATGTCTGTTTCATTGCTTGTTCTACGTAGCTCTGATTTTTTGACAGTTGCTTCGTTACCAAAGTGAGAACTTTCACTATCCTCTGACGTTATGGTGTCGACAAAACTTTCCGCATCTGACTCTTCACCAGAGCGGGCAAAGTTCAGTGATTTCTCTGTCGATAGCTCCTGCTGTGCTTCTTGAAATTCCTCAGAAGTCTTGTATTGCTTGAACTTCCCAACAATGTTTGCTCTCAAATTGTCAAAGTATTTGATGACAAAACCAAACAACAATATAGTAGTATAATCACTTTCACACTCAAGAACTAACTGATCAACGTTTCCAATATCAACATTGTGGAAAAACTTGTAGGTACCGTTCAGCAAAAAGTTTGCCGATCTTCCAACTTCTCTTCCCGATATGAAATTACTAATGGTACTCCAAGTAGGAGTGTTTAGCAAAATTTGAAATAAAGGAGTATCTATATCAAAGAAAATCTCTGTAGATAGTGCAGCAATGTTATTAAGCAAAGTTTTTGCGTTTATCACGCTTGACTCTCCGCAAACTGTCACATAACTGTTTTCGTTAAAATCAGTGGCAATATTTATAACATTGGCATCATTGACATTCACATGAATCTTATACGTTTCTTTAAATCTCCAGCTCATGTTATATTCACATGCCCTGTACAAATCGTAAAAACTCCCGTTGTCTATAGCAAAAGAAAAGTCTTGAAACATGTCCAAAAGCAAAGTTACGTGCTCACGTAACAAAAATATTTCAGAGTTGTTGGATATTTGATTAAACTGCCACTTGACTGTTTCATTCCATTTTAATGGACAAAACGACTGAGCAGTGAAGTTATGATAATCCGCTCTAAAAAAAATGTCGTGGTTAACGCTTGTGTACATTGTAGGAGTCATCAAATCAATATTGAAGGTATTGACGTAATTGTTTCCAATAGGAAAAAAGGTAAAGTCAAAAAAGGCAGATGACCCCATATTCAAATCAATATCAATCCATCCAAAAGGTCTTACAGCGTTTTTTGTTTTGCTGTAATTTTTCAAAAAAAGATTGTCCTTGCTAAACTCCCTTGTCGGTATTCTCAAAGTGCTTTTAGATGAAATGTCTATGAAGAGCTGAAACCTGGTAGCAAGTCTGGTTGATCCAGGTAAAAGAACTTTTTTCTTTTTATGATCCCGTGTTATCTGAGGACTGAGTACCTTGATTATTGGTGCCAGCTGCCGACTCGCCCAAGGTCCATAGTACAGATGAGCCTCAAAAAATTGAAGATCTAGACGGTGGTCAGGTGGAGAGCCGCCATTTCCAATGTCGGGTCCTTGAAACTCGGTCGATGTTTCTGCTTTTTCACTCAAAACTCTTCCAGCAACATCAAAAGAATAGGTGTGAATAACTTTGTCGCACTCTAAGACTTTGGAAAATTTCGCATACTCGTTTTGGTGACTCACTAGCATTTGAGCCTCGTTTTCTAGCTGGTTAACGGTATCATCTTCTATTTCTGTGTACATTGGAAGCCCCTTCCACTGCTGAACAATCTCTTCTGGATGGAGACTTTTATTTTTGAAACGGTGGTGTAGTATAAAAGCTGATGCATTTTTCATAGATTTCACAATTTTCCTATACATACTGCCCTTGAATCGCTGGTTGTCGCTTTCATATAAAGGATTTGGTTTCAACACCACTTTGCTGTCAAAATGTGTGGTGGTCAATTTGAACTTTAGTTTATCGAGTGGGCTGTCTGCTTTTTGAGCATCGATTAACGAGTCTGAACTCTTCCAGTGAAAAATGAGAACCGATGGAGTGTTGATGGAACCCAAAACCAAAGCGCCAAGTTTTACACTGATGATCACAGGCAAGCACTTCAGCATCCACTTATAAGACGGGGATAAAGTATTAAGCGCTTCTTCATATGGAACTTGAGGCTTTTTGTCAAAGCTTGTTGCATTGTTTACTTCATATTCCTCATCTTCTTCCAAATTCATAAAATTTTTGTACAGTTCTGGAAATTGCTTCTGCAATTCGGCATTTTCTTCTTTCGAAAAATATTCTTTAATAATGTTGATATAGGCAGCTGATCTGTTGTATATGAAAATTTCAAACCCCTCTATATGGAAAACGTTTCTGCTGCCCTGTTTCATGGCAGTTTCTGAGTACCCTTCTTTTTTGTTGAATATCGTGGGCACAGAAGGATGTAGAAGCCAAAATTTCCAATTAAATGACGCTTTTATCAAAGATATAGTGAAATCTTGAGTAACAAAACTGACATTTTTTAAGTCGACTTTACCACCTATTAACGAAATGCTGATGGATTCGATTGATATATAAGTTTTCCAGAACTTCCATAACACAATATTAAGTGCTTTAGTCAACAAGAACCCAAAAACTCTGTTGAGATAAAACATGTAAAAGGTTATAAGAATAACAACCATGATCCAGTCAGCTAGAAATACCCAGTTGTAACTCCATGAGTTTGAGGTTAGTTCTGTTAAGATTTTTGGTGACATTTTTTTTCTGATATGAAACAGGTTTTGAGGTTGTCTTAGAATCACTTTATCGCAATGCAACCACCAACTCGAAGTAACTCTTTCTGTCTTGTGTTGCTAAGTTTCTGCAGGAGTGTTCGTCTAAATATACAGAGAGCCGAAAAACAAGGCACAGTTGTTTTTTTGTTTGCTATAGTGTGTTCCAGCAAAGTTTGCGCAGTTTGTTGTTTAAAAAATGCTGCTTGTGTGTTATTTCTTATCAAATGATGTCAACCTTGATGGGTATTTTTTTTTTTGATCAAGTGTATCGTATGATATCGTGTAGTAATCAGCTCTTCTTAAGGGCATTTAAATAAAATAACACAAGTCGCGTTTGAGATCCTTTTCTTTTCTTGGTATCGCCTCATCAAACGCAGATGTTTTCAAGTCCGAGCGAAACTGTCGGTGTTATTCATCACTGTGAAAACCATGTTCGGCGTGCCGAAAAATTTTGTGGACGTGAAATTTCGCCGACCATTTTTTAAGTACTTTGAGCATTGTGACGTGTTTTGTTTGGCATGAAGTGTGTACAACTTCCAGGATACAATAGCAGAGGAAACTCAAGTAAAATACTTGAGAAAACCCAACCTACCAACAGCACCGCTTGTTTATTATGCAATGGCTTTATTAGAGAAGATTGTCAGAAGAGCCGTTCAAAGCGGCATTTTATCCAAGGCAATAGCGAACCTACCAAAACTTTCTAAATTGTGCACCATCATCGGCGTGTTATGGTTGTTTGCATACCTGCCGATGGAAGGCAATTACAGAAACACATATATTAGTGAGAATGCTTTAATGCCGAATCAGGCATACTCTTACTTTAGAGAGACTGAGTGGAACAACGTCAGAGGTTTTAGGACAGAGCTTAACAAGTTGGAGCACAAACCTGCAAAGGAAAGAAATGAGGTGGTTTACCATTGGTTAGAGGATTATGGGCTGAAGCCAGCGATTTATGAGCACGAAACATATGGAAGCACACTCTATGCTGTGTTGAATGCACAAAGAGGTGATGGAACAGAGGCCATGGTTTTAACCGCTCCGTGGTTCAACGGTGATGGCTACTTCAACACTGGGGCTCTTGCCGTTTCTGTTGGGCTTTTAAGGTTTTTTTCAACATGGCCTGTGTGGTCAAAAAACATAATCTTGGTTATTCCTGAAAACCCTGGTGTTCCGTTAAGGTCATGGGTGGAGGCCTACCACACTTCCCTTCCGCTAACCGCAGGGACGATTGAAAGCGCTGTTGTTTTGGATTACACAGGAATGAGTGATTATTTTGACTACATTGATGTTGAATATGCTGGCTTGAACGGAGTTTTGCCCAATTTGGACTTAGTGAACACAGCAGTACATGTAATTGAGCATGAAGGGATGAAAGTGACGATAAATGGTATGAAAAATTACATGGCCAATGATTTTGAAGCAAAAGCACAGAATGTATTGCTGGGTATAGAAAAGATGGCTATTGCAGGTTTAAATAATATTAAGGGGCACGAATCTTTTAGTGGTTGGAGAATTCAGGCTCTTACTTTGAAAGCAAGGGGAATTGAAGGTCCGTTTGATATCACAACTTTTGGTCGTGTTCCTGAGGCAACTTTTAGATCTGTCAACAATATGTTGGAAAAGTTCCATCAGTCGTTTTTCTTTTATCTTCTTTTATCACCAAAATGGTTTGTTTCGATTGCGAGCTACCTACCTGCAGCAGTTTTGCTTTCTGTATCCTTTGCTCTTAGTGCTCTAGATGCAGTGTTCAAATCAGGTCTGCTAAACGGGAATGACGGATCTAAAGAAAGTATATTAGCTTTAGTGGTTTGCGGGCTGTGCACAGCATTTTCCTTTTTGTTATCGATGTTAAGTCATGTTGGCTCTCTACATCCTCAAGTTTTTCTTGTTGCTCAAGTTTCGATTGTCTTCAGTTCAGGATGGGTTTTTAGCCCTAGTATCAAGATGTATCATTGTTTGAAAGCCGCAGCATTTTTGTACTTTAGCATTGTGTTAACCTCTCTTTTGGTCGTGCACTTTGCACTTGCCTTTGTGATAGGGATTTTGGCTTTTCCAATGACTTTGGTAAGCTCTCAAGGCTCCAAATTGAAAAACAATTTATTATTAGTGATATCAAATCCTTTTATTGCTACGTTTGCAGTCACTAGTTTGCTGAGGGACCAATTTAGATGGGAAATCTTTGACAGAATGATTTTTGCTTGGGAATCTTTAGGCTGCTGGACTTGGCACATTGTGTGCATTGGATGGTATGCTCCTTGGTTAGTTGTGGCTTTGTCAAACAACGTTCAAGCATTGTCTTCCAAAAATGATGAAGCTTCAAAAGAAAAAAAGAATGTTTGATGGCCATACTTTATTTATAATTAATATGTATATAGATTGGCCAAAACTTGAATTCAAATTTTTTTCAATTTAAAGTGACACATTTTTATCAAGAACAGCGAAAAAACTAATAGCATTTAGTAGATCACAAATATATATATATATATAT
>ERZ794936.579-NODE-579-length-16208-cov-5.926391_pt1 | contig 16208 bp, 7 predicted proteins | sample MGYA00511083_ERZ794936 | MGnify/ENA primary metagenome ERZ794936 (study PRJEB30137, sample SAMN04331409) | food metagenome | isolation source: Y2 must sample point D1 replicate A | place: Australia: South Australia | collected 2014 ... | reverse complement strand
GACGGTTTTTTGTCAATTGATTTGTGGTTTCCAAGGCGAAAACCTAGCATCTTCAATTCGCTCAGTCAAGTGCGACAGACTGGCAGACAGGCAGACAGACAGACAGACAGACGTGCGAGTCAGTGCCGTGGAATTCCCAAAGGTGCAAACATCGATTGATTACTATGAGATTCGGGGCAGAATTTGGCAGTAAATTGATAAATCGCGTCAAATGATAAATCGAGAACTACTAATTACTCTTGCTTATTATTGAATTTATTCCTTTCTGGCTTTTTTGTTCATTTCTCTTACCCTATACGCTTTTTTTGTAGATTGGGCCACCGTATGCACCGCCACGAAGCACGCTGGCCGGCCGGCTGGCGTGGCTCGCTAACGGTTCCCGCGACCACCGTATCGATCATATGATAACTACGTTTCAACTATTCAATACAGCCCCTAAAAACCACATTTTGAATTGTTTTGATTCCAAACTTTTAAAAAGCATTACCGCTGCAATCACGCTTTCGAGTCTTTTCATCGTTTCTGAAGCTGATTATTACAAAACACTCCATCTACAATCCAATCAGCCTGTTTCGGCACAAACATAGTTGAAACATGAGTTTCTTAAAACCCTTTAAGTCGTCAAACACGCGGGACGGCGCGCCATTGCCGCCGCCGGTGACCCAGTCAAGCGAGGGCCTGTTTAAGACAAGGCTCCAGAAATTGAACCCGTTCAGGTCCCAGAGCGTTTATCTCGAAGATGAAGATAACTATGTGACGCCTGAGCCAGGATTCTTGGAGCTTTCCCGCTGGGACCGCATGCTTATATTCGGACTCACATTCGCCGGCTCGGTCTCATGCTACCTTATCTGCATCTTTCTCTTCCCTGTGTTGTCTTTGAAACCGCGAAAATTTGCCTTACTCTGGTCACTAGGCCTGATTTTCTTCTTGGTAAGTTTCGGCGTCTTACAAGGGTTCCAGGCCTACATGCTCCATCTTTTTTCGTCTACGAGAATCATATTCACCATCACGTTTGTCACCAGTATCGTCATGACGTTGATTTCGAGCTTGTCGCTCAAGTCTACCCTTCTTTCAATCATCTTTGCCGTCATACAGCTAATAAGTGCGGTTTGGTACACCGTGAGCTACTTCCCCATGGGCCAGCAGACGCTCAATCTTGCATCTGGCGTGGCTCGGTCTCAGGTCGAATCATGGATAAATTCATAGTCGGAATTGACCAATATAAACGTATAAAGTCTTCTCAATTGATGTAGATCTCCTTGAACTTGTCCTCGCCCTCAGCTAGCTGCGGGAACGCACTTTCTATACCCTTGTGAGCCACTTTAATGATGGCAGGGTTGGCGTTAGTGTCGCTGGCCAACGCAGCTTTGAAATCGAGTACTTTCTCGCCAACGACTCGGAGTTTGCAATCATTCGAGTCAACAATCTTGGCCCAGCTGCGCAACGCCTGCAACGCCAAAACATATTTCAGTTCTCGCTTATAAAGATCATATGCCAATTCCCATGTGACCTTGTATCTATCTGCCTCTGTAGTCAATTCCTTCACGAAAATCTCAATTTCGGCAAGAATGTTTGTATTCTCCTTCAAGCTTGCCAATGCTTTCTGGCCAAAAGGATCGTCGTCGTTTTTGACAGACTCGACCTTCGCAGCCCAATCGTTCAACTTCTTGTTGAGCGGCTTACTTTTCTTCGTCTTTTTCTTCTTGGTCTTGTCATCATCGGCTTCTGGCTTCTCGTCCAAAACCTCCTGATACATTGCGACTAAACCCTTCACGGCCCTCACATGGATTGGCGTCGAATGGATGCGGTCTTCCCACTTTAACATGTCCACGTAGTCACGTGGGGTGCCTCTTCTCATGCAGTACGAATGGTAGTCGAATTGATCTGAGACAAAGGTCTTGAACACATTGATGACGGCCAAAAACCGCTTTAATGCCAAGCCTCGGTAGAATTCAGCAGTTTCGCTGACACTAGCCGCCTCCTCGGGGGTAGCAGCCAAATTCAAGGCTTCCTGTTGCTTCTCTTTATACAATCTGTGGTACGCCTCTGCGCTCTCGATCAACACCCAGTTGGCCTGCATGATGTGCAAGTCTTTAAGACCGTTGATGGCACCATCCTCCAACTTCGTGAATAGCGAAACACAGTCGATGGCTTCCTCCACCTTGTTTGCTCTCATCAAGTATTTTGTAGCCTTTGAGTTGATGAACCGATCCTGCAAGTCCAAGCTGCGGCCCTCCTGCATGATTTGACTCGCCTTCTCGAAGTCACCAGTATGCTTCACGATACGGGCCTTGACAATGTAAAGTTCCACCAAAGTTGGCGAATGGGCCAACGCGGCATCAATGTGGCGCGTAGCCAGGGCCAAGTCGTTGAGGTAGAGGTAGTGCTGCGCCAAAAAGTACGACGTCCACACAAACACCGGTGGTGGCAACTGAGGAACGTCTTTCTCGTAAAATTGCTGTACAACAGAAGCGATGACGCTTATCTTCCTCTTGTTCTTGTAGAGCGGTTTGACGTTGACAAAGGTAGCAGGCACGCCTCTCTTCAACTGCGTGGTAATGTAGGTTCTCACTCTCTTTTCAAACTCAGGGTGAGCAGCAGGCAAGAATGTGAGGGGAATGAATTGCGCAGGGTCCGATTTCGGGTAGAAGCTGGCGAGCTTGTCATACAACTTTAAGCGGATTTCTTCGGGCCCGCTGGGTGTCAGCAACGCAGTCTCGAGAAGGTAGTAGTAAGACTGATTGTCCGGGTTGATCTGGATCAACTGACGGTATACAATCGACGCGTCTTTTGCCTTTCCCAAGAGCAATAAATATTTTGCCTTGTACTCCAAGAACGAGACTTTGTCACGGATCTCGCCGACATCGGCCTCAAGTTCCTGCAAGGCGCGGCCGAAATTGCCCGATTCAGCAATGATCCGGTTCTTGTAAAGCACACACTCACTTTGCTCGTAACGGTCCTGTTCCTGCAAGTGTTCCTTGATGATGCCCTCAATTTTGGACAAGTTTGTCACGGCAGCGTCGTAGTCCTTGTTCAAATGGTGGGCCACCGCAACAGCAGTCCAGTTGGCCCTATATCCGGGCTGAGATTCCAAGAATTTGACCCTAGAATCTCTCAAGCCTTTGAAATCACGTAATTGCGATTGAAGAAGCGCCAAATCACGCAAAATCGGCGTGTTCTGGGACCCATTGTCAAGAGCGGCTTTATACCATTTAGCCGCCTCGGCGTAATTCTCTATGCCTCTATAATAGATTCCGGCCAAGTGATTCACCAAGTAATTGGACGACCCCTTTTTCAAAGCTTTGATAATGTAGGCCTCGGCATCTGCCTTATGGCCCAATTGATAATTGGCGCACCCCTTCAACGCCAACGATTCCGCATGGGAAGAATTTTTCTTAAGGTTCTGATCCACCAACTTTAACGCTTTTTTGTATTGTTTGGCCTCGTACAAGACCAACGCCTCACGTGCATTGGCGTCCTCCTTGTTAGCAAAAATAGGCTTGCGAACAACCATTCTTAGTGTGTTCTAAATTTTGTTTCACAAGAGTAGACTCGTTGCGGAATACTATGTTCGTACGATTATGACATGCGAATTGAAAGATTTTGGTGCCTTGAGTTCCGCCAGTCGCGCGTATGTGCAGGCCGCTTTTATTTCTCGCACCAGAAAACGGCTTGAGAAGTGAGATGTGCTACAGTGCTTGGAGCTTCAATATATTCAGATCCATGAAGAGTACAGTGTATTCAGATTGTCCACACCAAAAGATATAAGATTCGGCATTTATATGCTTGTGTTGAGTGCTTACCTATAGGTACATCCTGGATACACACGAAGATGACGGTTGTGGCCGTAGATGGTTGAAGACAAATTTAAAGTGTTCACTAGAAATATGTGATCCGCGGGAAAAAGAGATCAGTATTGTGTAAGCTTTTGGAATCTTTATCAATGCAAGACCTATCCCACAGGCGCGTAAACCCCTTGAACAATACTTAAAAATCAATCGGGTGGGGTCACACTCAAATATAAGCACATGGTAATTGTGTCGCGCATGCCTTTCGATTACCCTTCCAATCCAAATTCTATATCTTGATCGTAGAAAATAGACCTATCTATCAGGTAAGAGGATCGTGGAGATATCGAGCAAACAGAGCTCGCCAATGGCGCAACTTTTTGCGGAAGCAATGAGTGGCTTTGTATATATGCCCCTGATGGAAGAGCAAAGCGCAGAGCGGGACGTGTCACGACTTCGTACCCATAGAAAATAATAATCGATATTTTTTTTGAAAAAAATACAGCATCACAATTCTTGGTCAGGGCCATCAATCCATTGGACTGTTTTCTTCTTTTGCGTATCATCGGGACCACTACAAAGTCAAATACGCGCCCAGTCAATCACAAGCCACGCTAAAAGAAGTCGCTGCAAAAACGAGTCATGAATTAGCGCATTGTCACATGGATTCAGCCGCAGACAGCGATAAGCAACCAAAACAACTAAAAGAATCAAGCGGCGAGGCTGTGATTTATGCAAACACAGCCGTTGCAGTAGTAGAAGCCTCGTGTTCAAAAGTGGACAGGTCACACTGAAGGCCATACCGCAGCACCGTATCTGCCCGGTCTAAAGCCGGAACCACGGAACACTGCTGGGTTCCGGCCCGCGCCGCGCCTCATCACCACTCTGAATGATAATACGGAAGCCACGGATTCGACAAGTGTGGAATTTCTGGCGTTGAAAAATTGACAGATTCACGTCTAGATCTTTCACTGTCATGGCCACGTGTACAAGCCTGATCTTGAGGTGCTTTAATCGGCCTTTTACCCCGAAAACTGGGGTCCATGCGGACAGTTTCGACCAATCATATGTCTAGTGTGCAGGCCTATCGGCACGATGCCTAGGCTATGCAATATACGATGGAAGTGGCAATACTCCGCAAACATCACATTCATTGAAAAACAAGAGATTCGGCAAACAATCCATTTTTCAGTTTCCTCTCTTTATTCTTAGCAACGCACTCAAAAACATCAAGCTTATCATATGGGATAATATGCCGGCGTCGGACGACTCTCAAGACTACTCCAAGCATTCGCAGAAGAAGCGGATCAGAGTTGCATGCAATAACTGCCGCAAGAAGAAAATCAAGTGTGACGGCGAGAATCGGTGTATGAACTGTGAGATAGCACAAGAGCCTGAGTGTGTGTATGACGAAAAAATCTCGAAGCCAGCCCACAAAAAGGCTAGGCTACTGAAGCTGGATGAGATTCTCACCTTTTTGAATGCCCGGCTTGATCGGCTTGAAGGTTTGATCGAGTCTGTGGCGGCAGGCACACTAAATGCCGGTGATTTGAGAGCTGACTTTACATCTCGAAAGGCGAAAAAACAGCAATCGCCAGTTACGGAAGATGAGGATGAGGAAAGCAGGAACGCGTCACATGACGACGGTGAGGAAACGTCATCGCCATCATGTTCGGCCGCAGAAATGCCCAGTCACACAGGCAAGCAGAATGAGCTTTACCTCGGAAACCACTCGTTCTTCTCGATTCTCTCGAAAAGCAGCTTGAACTGGATGAAGTCGCATCTTTCAGAGGAAAATGCGCAATTACTTGTACCGTTGATCAACTTACCGTTCGTGTTTGAGAATAAAACCAAGAGTTTTGTCAACATGTGGTACGAGCTGAAAAGCTTCAATCACGCGCAGCACCTTGAGCGCATGAAGGCACCATTCCCAAGGAAAAGGGAGGAGGCCATGTTTGAGTTGGTGCATAAGTACGCAAGCAAATGCAATACTGTGCTGATTTTGTGTCTGTCAGAGGAGGTTGAAACGTCTTTGAAGAAATACTACAGCCATGCGAGGCGCGAGCTTCTGATAACACAGCTTTTCAAGCTTTGCCTGGCGGTGTTGATCTGTCTCAGTGAAGCGATGGACCACTCAATGGATGCAGGTAGTCCGGATTCGTGTGACCTGGCGAGCAGGGCTTCGCTGAGTACATTCACTTTACTGGCCTTGGGTACATTACGCGACGAAATCCTTGAGGTTTGCATGGGATACTATTATCAGCTCTCTATTAGAGGTCATGGGCTCGAAACGGTGAAGGCGATGTTGTTTTTTGCCGTGTTTATGGCCAAGTGTTGCGAGTCTCCCGAAGTGTTACACATGGTGCTCACAACGGCGATCAGAAAAGCACTTGAGATGGGACTTCACCGGATTGAAACATACCGCACATGTACACGTGAGGATTTCGATATTAAGATTCTTGTGTGGAAAACTGCTTGTTACTTTGATATGGAGATTTGTTTCAGAAGTGGCCGGCCTCCGTTGATCAACTACAACGATACAAGTGAAGAGCTCCGTGATAGTTTTTCCATGCACAACATCCTAAATACGGCATATTCGCTTCCGTTCTTGAAGCACTACGATCAGATCTTTGAGTTGCGTTTGGAAACGTACAATCGTCTATTCTCTGCGAGGGCAGACACGAAGACTTTTGACGCCTTGAAGTCAAATGTGGATTACCTCAATCAGAAAATGTTCAACTTGTTAGCCCACATGGATCCTGATCACAGACCTTATTTCTACAACCAGCCTGGATTTCACCAAGTGTCGATCTTAGATAACATAGAGGAAGAGCACATCATGACTGCGCGACTCACATTCTTCCTCAACATGATGACTATCAACCGTCTTCCCATGATGTTTGCGTTCCCAAACGTGAGTGCTGAAGTTTTGCAAGTGTACAGGAACTTGTCCCTCAATAGTGCAAGAAGCATCATGTACATGCTAAAAAACTACCATGCTGCTGGTTCGGAAAGACCGGCTTCTTTATGGATAACGTTTTTCCCGCTCATTTCCGTGATTCATCTTCTGGCCGCATGCATGGCTGAGCCCAAATCGCCTGATGCGCATGCCGACCTTACCCTCATTATAGAGACGTGTGAGACTTGGTTCAACCGGAAGATGACTTCGGGCAGATTCAGCTCCGTAAAATTTGACATGTCGATTTTGCTTCAAGTGTTGGTCAAGTCGGTCTCTCGCATTGCCATCAGCATCTTTGAGATGAATACAGGGATCGATATTTTGGCCAAAAACGATAAGCTAAAAGAGTTGTTTGACTCTCCAAAGAAGTTTATTCCAGAACTTTTTGGCACGTCAGAGGATTTAAAGAAATCGATCCCTTTGCTTTTTGAGTCTAAGTCGCCTTTTCCCAGTGACGGCACGCCTGGCTCGCACTCCTCGCCGTGTTCTCTTTCAAATATTGTGGATGGAGGTCTTTCGACGCCACATAATACGGCCCATTCAAACTACACCCCTACTAGTGGAATGAAAAATGGCGCGGTCGACTACGGGAATTCTGACGGCGCAGCTAGCTTCAGCGGAATTGAGAGCATGTTATTTGATCAAATCGATCAATTTCCGAATTTTTTCTTCGATGGCGTAAACGGCGGACTATAGCGCCCGAAGCATTGAATAGAGGAAGGTCGGTTACGCTGTCTTGGAATCGGATGAACTCCTGGAACTGGAAGAATGGCATCCAGAAAAAATGTATTTCACGTCGACTGGATCGAAGACAATTTATTCAAGCATACGTTAAAAACTAGACATTCTCTCTATGCCTCATTTCGAAGCGCAGGCTTACAAACAGCCAATGTAGTTGGACATTAGAACGGATCACATTCTGACTCAACTTTGTGAAGTCTGTGAAATTACTGTAACAGACAGATGAAGACTACTGCAATGTCGGTCGAATCGACTTGCTATGATGTGTGAAAAGTGTAGAAAAATGTCGTGTAATAGAGAGCTACTTGTTACTCTGTCAGAGTAGTTCTGGCTTCTGGGAATCATTTGTGACTCCCGGGATGTGGCAGATTGTATTCATCAAGACCGAATTTAGAACTAAAGTAGAATCTTAGATTATTGTCTTAATCTTAAAAGGTATAAAACATTGCAAAAATTAGTTACCGGGATGAAAGCCTCTGATGTCCTTTTCGGTGATACTTGTCATAGTGGCCACACCCTTCATTCAATGCTTAAGCTAGGACTCGGTTAAACAGTTAAATAATATCATCTGATGATGTTTTCAACCAAGATTCCCTAGAACAGATTCGACCACAGTAAGACCTATTCAGAAGGATCAGGCTTATTGAGCAGGAATAGAGATAGTACCCAGATTAACTTTTCGAAGAGCGCATTTTACGTCCGAAAAACAATTATCCCGGGCTTTATTCGAAAGTTTTAGCTAGGTTTTTCTCTTTTTTCCAATCAAAATCTCTATAATCATGTCTTACTGTACTACAGTATCTACAACTTTCAAGCATGACGCTGTTTTCAGCCCGGACCCGCGCCTCGCTAGCCTGCGACTACTACATGCATATGCCTCAGGCTCACCTTGGCTGGATGGAGACCTTATAACATATCTGCATATACAGTACCCATAAAGACTAAAACACACATTATTTATACATGATGGAGACCAGGAAACGCGACCGTGTGGCCAAGGCATGTGCGCAGTGTCGACGCAAGAAAACAAAATGCAACGGGCAGACGCCCTGCTCCCACTGTGCTGCGCAGAGTCTACCGTGTGCCTATGAATCTAACAGGACGCGGCGACCCCGCGCCAATCACACCGATATGATGGCCGGGCGAATGATGAACCTTGAGGCGATGGTGACCGCGCTTGTGAGCAAACTAGAGCCAATTACAGGCAAAATCTCGGTTGAAAATGGCCTGCTGCCGGCCACTTATCGCGCCAACGGGAGCGCGGGCGCGGAATCCAACGCCGACGACGACACGGAGCTGGAGTCAGGCTCGGAAGCACCGGATAGCAACAAAAGTCCACAGGGACAACCACAGGCCAAGAAAAACGGCGATGACCAGCCGTCAAACTCGATTTTCCACGAGTACAAGTCGCTTTTGGATTTGGCCCGAGACAGCCACGCAAAGGACGTGAATTGCGAGCGAAAGTTTTCCGTGGCTTCGCAGTACAAAGGTCCGCAACTTGGCTTCAGCATTTTGCTATCTGAACAAAGTATCAACTACGTGCGGCTGAAACTCGCCCCCAAAGACCACCGTTTGGTGATCCCAATGCAAACCATGCCTGTGTACATGGCCGCCAGCAAAAAAGCGTTCCACGGGATCTGGCTGGAACCCCAGGTTCATGATGAAGAAAGCATAGCCAAGTTGCGTCTTGGGATCTTCCCATATGAGAAGTTCATCGACGAAGTGCTCCTGATGTTTGATAAATTGCACTTCGCCAACTTCATTTGCAGTGTGGATTATGTCAAGGGTCTATTTCACACGTACTATGCCAATAAGAAACTCAAGAACCCGGATCCGAAACCGCTTCTGTACTCAGAACTCATGATCATGTGTCTTGTCTTAATGATATGTGTGTCTGCATATGTGGACATCAAAAGCACCCTGGAGCGCGAGGGGCAGTATCCCAAAATTTCGAAATTTACAACCGCTGAGCTCGTGGCGTTTCAGGAACGCATGTTCAAGAACGCAGTATTCTATTACCACCGTATCTGCACCCTCAGTGAGGGCTTGGCCACGATCCAGGCGCTCATTTTAATGACAGTGCATCTTGAAACTCTGTGGGTGATCTCAGACCTTAACTTTTCCTTGACCTCTATGGCAGTACGGTACGCGCAGGATATGGGTCTTCACAGACTTGATTCAGCAATAAACCTAGACCCTGCCGAGCGTGAGAAACGCGCTAGAGTGTGGCGTGCATGTCAGCATTTCGATATAGAAGTGTGCTACCGTCTGGGAAAGCCGCCTTCGGTCAACTTGCTTGACGTTTCGCTAGACAACCTTTTCTTCCAAGACTCGCCGGGCGCCGCCAGCCCCGAATTCGAGCAGAGATCACTATGCAATGAATATGATAAGTTGTGCTACATTCGATGCTACACATACATGCGCCTATTCAGTGCGCAGGTGAAGTATGACAGCTTGAAGAATATCCAGGAGGTTGTGCTGACGATAAACACCGACATGTTTCGCTTGGCTGCAAGTGCTCACTCAAAATCGCGGCCACGCTTTTACTACGAGCCGGAATTCGAGGCGCTATTGAGAAGCTTCACTGATGGGACGTGTGAGCCAGCACATGTGGAAATGGTGATGGGATTCCAACTAACGTTTTTCAACCACATCATGACAATCAACAGGGTCCCGTGGGCGGTCGTATCTGATAACACCGACTCGCATGCCAACGAGAACTCGCTCTTTCGAAAACTATCCCTTGATAGCGCCCGCACAATCTTGCACATCATCCGTACTTTCGGTCACCTGAACACGTCGATCCTTTCGTTCAATTGGCTCGTGACCTACCCTTTTTCGGCAGTGACAAACTTGCTTTCAAATTGTCTCAATTACCCGGATGATCCGGACGTATTAAAGGACCTAAGCTTGCTCATAGATGTTTCTTTAAACACATTTGGCGTTATTGGAGCTCGTGCAGAAGAGGAAACGACAAGGTTGTTTTACATCAGGGTGCGAATGGCGGATATTTTAATCCGTGTCATGATGCGCGTGGTGATCACGATTGTGGACCAAGCTTGTGGTACAGATATTTTGGGGTCAAATCCGGGCCTTTTGGAGCATTTACAGATGGTCGAGAGAAAGTACCCAAGGTTCTATGAGCCGCTATCAAAGGCTGTAAGTCTGCAGCAATATGTGTGCACAACACACCCTGGCAACCATGAGAGTCCGAGAAACGGGCCTCCCGGCTCTCTCTTTGCAACTGGAATCAACGAGTCGCCTCTCAACTCCAATTCCAACGTTTCCATGAGCCTGTGCTCACAGAACACGCCTCCAGCCGCAGGGTACAGTCCCGGATTGGGTGCTTTAGAGGTGATAGACTTTCTAGAGTTTGGCGACAGATTGGGCGATTTGAACTACGGTGGCGATCTTGCAAACGCTAACAACCAGGACTACGTCAACTTACCGAACTTCTTTTTTGACAACGGACTATAAAGCCAACCTTGCTGTGACATTCAGATAGGGTTATTATATATGTATACTGTTAGCATAAGACTTACATGAGCCTCCGCCTTAGCGCGTGCGGATTACACCCGCAGCAATCAAAGTGTTGATCTTCTTGCTGATGGCAGGGTTCTTCATGTGGTCCTGCAATGCGGCAGGGTTCTCTCTTGCTTGACCCAATATGCCCTGCATGACAGGGTCTTGCAAAATAGCAACAATCTCCGGGTCTCTAGAAACCCTTTCCATAGTCTCCTCTGGGGTTTCGCCCTCGATAGCCAGGAATCGTTGAGACAAGGCCTTGTTGTATAACTGGTCGATCTCCTGCAAATTCTTACCAGCATTTAACTCTTGGTCCTTTTCCCTGGCCGTGGTCAAGGTATCAAGGACCAGCGAGTACTCGCGCATGGCCAACTGAGCGTTCGCCTTTCTGATGTACGCACGAATAAAAGTGGGGTCAAGTTCAATTGCCTTGTTGCAGTCCGTGACAGCATCAGGAAATGACATTAGCTTGGCCAAAGCGGCAGCTCTATTCGAGTAGCCTCTAGCGTCCTGTGGCGCTCTCTTTACCATCTCCGTGTAAGCAGCCACAGCCTTGGGCCAATCGCCCTTAGTGAAGTATTCCTTGCCCTCCAAGCGGGCCTCCTCGGCCTTTTCGGGGTTGATGTACAGATTTGCCTCCTTGATTTTGATCTCTCTCTGAGTTTGTCTCAACTTAGTCAACACATCTGGCGTGCGATGTTCAGTCAAAGACTTGTCAAAGTATTTGGCTGCAGCATCCAAATCGTCCTTTTTCAAGTAAGAATTACCGATTCTGGCAAATGATTTGGCAAGCACCTTGTAGTCAACACGGAGCTCTCTGCCCTCATCAATCGCCAACTCGCAGGTGGCAATTGCAGCGTCGTAGTCTCCCTTCTCGTATTCAGCAGCAGCACGATTGTTCAAGTAGGTGATATCCTTGTGAAGATCCCATGCCTTGTTATACTGCGCAATGGCCTCGTCAAACTTCCTTTGCTTGTACAAAGCGTTGGCCTCTGCCTTGAGCGCATCGGCCTCTGCTTTCGAGGAGTCCTCCATCTCCACGTCCTCGGTCTCGGCCTTTGGCTCGGCTTTTGGTGCGGCTTTTGGCTCGGCCTTTGACTCGGCCTTTGGCTCGGCTTTTGGCTCGGCTTTTGGCTCGGCTTTTAATTCGGGCTTTGGCTCGTCAGAAGAGCCGGCGGCGTCTGGGTCGCCCATGCTGAGGTCAATGCCCATTAAAGCCGCCATGATGGTCATCATGCGTGGGTCACTCAACATGGTGGACATACCAGCTTGTGGGTTCGCCTGTAACTGCAACACTTTATTAACCAATTCCGGGTCATTCATCAATGCTGACGTCTTTGGGTTGGAACGCAATTTCGTGATCAAGTTTGGGTCTGAGAAAATCTTGCCCAAACCCATGTCCGGAGCTTGGTTTCTCGACTGCTCGGCCGATTCCACGGCATCCAAGCCACTCTTCGCCATAGCATTTGTAGGCTCCAATTCCAACGCCTTCGTGTACGCCTTTCTTGCGTCGTCAAGATTACCCAACCCGTAGTGGGCGGCTCCAACACGACTGTATCCCTTTGCCCACGCAGGATTGATTTCAGCACATTTCTGGGCGTCCTTCAACGCCTGGTCAAAGTTCTTCAAGGAGGCGTAGCACGCGGATCTGTTCAGATACAACACATGATTTGGAGCTTCCGAGACGTCAATGGCCTTTGTGAATTGCTCGATGGCTTGCTCAAACTGTTTGGCTGCAAAATGCTTGTTGCCCTGTGCTTTGAATTCGTCTGCAGACATATTTGTAAGTATATGTATAAATTCTGGGGGATCAATAATGGTGACCTTTGGGAAATTTCGCGCTGCGAATATATGTGCTGGGCAGAGAGGCCCGCCCGCTCTTCTAGAAAGTTCGGTGCGAGACCTGCGAGGGCACGGTCCGGCAACACCGGCCCTGTTGTTAGAAACTAGCCACCATGTTCAGGACTAGCCTGCCGCCACAAATTCATTTTTTAAACATGAATTTTTTGATAGATTCGTGTCGCTCAAAGAACTTTACTAATCAAATAATGAACTTACAAGAAACTGTCTTTTAGTACGTGCGTACCTGTTTGACATTAATGTTCTTGAGAAATTGGCTTCGAACATCGCGCGCGCTCTACCCTTTTCTAAGTAGAAGGGAGCACCCGAAAAGGTAAATGGTGAAAACTCCAAAACGTTCATGGCTTCATGCAAGTGAACGCTTACTTATTGAATTCTTGATAAATTTTTGGCGCAACTTAGTGATACTAATGTCTCAAAACATGAAAAAAATGAGTGTTTCATAAGAATCGCAGCAGTGAACACGCACTTGCACGTCAGATCTCATAATACAGTAGATGCTTGTGACTTTCAGAAAACTGACAGATCTAGAATATTGCACTTGGTTTGCATTGACTTTAGTAACATGAAAAGGTTCTGTTTTTTTTTTTTGTTTGTTTCCAGGTATATCACTTTTCGAAAATTTTTATCAAGCAAAAACAATATAAAAAGGCCCTGCAATGAAAAAGGTAAGGGCCGATACGTAACAATTTCAGTACGCTCCTGGGCCTTTGGACATTATATTGGGATCTCCGGTAACACAATTGAAGTAGCAAGGGAATATGGTTTTTGGTGATCAAGCCTCAACGAGCTCGGTGTAAATCATCAAACGTTTCTCTTGTATTATCTCTATCTTATTCTAAATCGTTTCCGTTCATGGTCGTCGACGCCGTAATTGGAGAACTCTTGTCTTCCATTTGCGGAAAGCGCTTTCCTCTCCGAAAAAGTTTGGCCAGTGTATGATGCAATGACATAGTTCCGGGAAAATTCAGCATTCATTAAAAAAAGCATTTCGGCCAAAATGGTCGATTCCAACAAGATGACGCACTGGCACCAAGGCACAAATGTGTTTTTCATCTTTGTGACCTATGCTGGAGATCCTTCAGTTCAGTCCGAGGTCAGCTTGCTCCACAAAGCCAACAGCAAATCTAGCTGAGGGCAAAGAGACACAGGAGACGTGATCTTGCTATTGATTCGTCTCATTAAGCGTTCATTTTATCTGCTACACGTTGAAGCGCCTCGTCCACCAACTCTAGCGGGTATGCGGGCCCATAGCCGTGACACACCTCATTGCCCTTCAAAGCCATCATGACCTCAACCATATCGATGTTTTCGTACTCTTCCTCCTCAATCTTAAACTGCAAGTAGTCCCAAACGGCACCAACAGCAAGCACTTTTTCGCCCGGCCTTTGCGGCTCTTCGTAGATTTTACTGACGGTATCCGGCTTCACAACGTGTTGCTGGCCGTGCATCATTTGCTCAACAAACGCCTCCTGCGATTGTGGGAACGTGAATTTCGACGTTTGCGAACTGGTATTTGAATGCTGGCGCAACACCTGGTTTTCTGTCTTCACAGAAATAAACTGTTGTTTGACCTCATCAAGCACCTCGAGTAAGCGTCGCCTCTCGCCCTCGCTTTCTAGTAGTTTCTGTTGAAGTTCCTTCAACTTCAGCTCTTTCCGCTCCCTAAAGGCACGTTGCGCGAGTCGATTTTGCGCTTTTCTCTTGATCACGAGTTGCTCCTCGGTCAACAACGAGTCATCCTTATTGATGAGCTCCGCCTCGTCATCGTTGAGCACTTTCCCCCTGGGTTTTCTCAGCTTGGTTTTCTCCTTGTCAGCCCCCGAGGCAGAGCGCCCAACCAGCGCGTTGGTTGCGGACGAAGCCGACAGCAGCGACTCCGTTTCAAACCTGGTCACATTACCGATCGCCTCTTGTCCATTATTGTTATAGTACTGAGCAGGCGTCTTGCCGATTTCATCGAAATACACCTCCTCGGCGGGTGACAGCCAATGTCCCGCGGCCGCGTTTTCCGGCTGTGGAATCGACTGCGGGTTGAAGCCAGGAATGATATAGTTATTCACCGGGTTGTAAGCATCGAACTGTGGCGCCGTATCAGGTTTCGGACTCACAATATCGCAGATATCTGGGTTTCTCCACAGCTCCTCTGCGATGGTTTGGAACGAAGACATATGTAGGGTTTAAGAAGCTTCCAAGAAAAAAAATAGCGCGGTCTTGATTTATAACTGCCAAATAAGAAGAGGTTTAACCGGAGTTCACTATCTATAGGTCTGAATCCGGGTGGGGGAAACTTCCTTTTAGACATGTCACAGTCAAAGGGAATTCTTTGCCCGCCGCATGCCAAGCTGGGGGTGTGCATAGAAGGCCCGCGACATGCATCCAGAGGGCAACAAGCCGCTGAGATTAGAATGTGGATTCAATTCTGAATTTCATGTATTGAAACCTAATTTCTATAGTAGATCGTTTTCTTTTTGGTCGTTTTATCCGCTGAACGCCAGAACCATTCGTATATACGTCTGTCGCGCTGCAAAAATGAAGTAGTGGCCTTCTTTAGTGGTCATACTACTGACCCATGCATAAGAACCCGCGTTGCATGGGCGCCGCCGCACTTGACAACTAAGAATGTTTAATTTAGTAAATTCTTATGGAACATTCAAGTGATGACATGATCAAAGGGCTGGCCTATGATTGGTAACTTTATGCTGTGGCTCATTCTGCCATTCCCTAAATCATAACTCGCTAGTGGCTAACAGCGACAGAAAGAGGAAAAGAGGGCAAGTCATGCTTAGCTCAAGGAATTGAAATAGTTGCGTTTTTGCCCCAAAGAGGTATGAAATGATGTGAAGGGCATTGTATGAAGTAGCTCTCGATAATATTGGGGCTCATTGAGATAAAACACAATTTGGTCTCTTAAAGCACTACTCAAGGCTCTGCTCAAAGCACCCAATATGGGCTCTGTAATATAAAGCAATATCGCTTCAGAAACGGGTTGATACTAGGGCAGCAAAATTGAGACAAGGGTTTTTTTTTTTTCTCGATGAATAGAGCAATCTCGGGATAAAACATCGGCATTTTGTTTTTGACCATGGCGTTTCTCAAACAGATTTCTCCTGCTTCTCGAATGACGATCGAAGTATGCATAGACCGGATGAAGCCGCCCTGCCTTCTATATGCTTAGATAAGATTTAAAGCGTCATTAGGCTTATGCAATTGGACGGAATTCACTCCGTTGCCAGGTAAAGGCAAAAAAAAAAAAAAAAATGCACTACCGCTAAAATTTCGGGGTTGTCTGGAAACCGCGTTTTCTGAATTACGTAAGATTGACTAATGCTGAT
>ERZ794936.578-NODE-578-length-16237-cov-33.915462_pt1 | contig 16237 bp, 10 predicted proteins | sample MGYA00511083_ERZ794936 | MGnify/ENA primary metagenome ERZ794936 (study PRJEB30137, sample SAMN04331409) | food metagenome | isolation source: Y2 must sample point D1 replicate A | place: Australia: South Australia | collected 2014 ... | reverse complement strand
CAAATACCAACCAAAAATAACAATCTGGGGAAAAAAAAACCGTTTATTTGATTAAAAACAATTTTCTTAAATTATTCATACACAATTTTTGAATAAAAGGCAACCTATTATAGATTAGTGGATAGAATATCAAAAGGAAATACAAAGAAAAAAGTTTTAACAAGAAAGAAAAAACACACACAAACACACAAACACAGATTAATTATTAATTAAACTTGCAAATTATGACAGAAAATATTAATCACAATGCTGGTCAAAACAGCCAACAAGAATGGAAAGCATCTTTAAACATCCCTATAAAAGATACAAGACCACAAACAGATGATATTAAAAACAGAAAGGGTAAAAATTTTGAAGATTTTGGATTGAAAAGAGAATTATTGATGGGGATTTTTGAAGCAGGTTTTGAAAAACCAAGTCCAATTCAAGAAGAATCCATTCCTGCTATAATAAACGGAAGAGACGTTTTGGCAAGAGCTAAAAATGGAACAGGAAAAACTGCAGCTTTTATTATTCCAATGCTTGAAAAATTGAAAACTTCTTATAATAAAAATAATAATACTACGACTACTACTACTAATAATAATAACAATAACCAATCAAATGGATCACAGACTCATAATGACAATGACAACAACAACAACAACAACAATAATAATAACAATAACAATAACTATAATAATACTAATAATACTAATAACAATAACAACAATAACAACAATAATAGCAATAAAGGCCATATACAAAGTTTGATTTTGGTTCCAACAAGAGAATTGGCATTACAAACTTCCCAAGTGGTTAGAACTTTGGGGAAACATTTGAATGTGAAATGTATGGTTAGTACTGGAGGTACAAATTTAAGAGATGATATTTTGAGATTAAATGAACCAGTAAACGTTTTGGTTGGAACTCCTGGTAGAGTTTTGGATTTGGCTTCTCGTAAAGTGGCAGATTTGTCTCATTGTTCAATGTTTATTATGGATGAAGCTGATAAAATGTTATCAAGAGATTTTAAAACACTTGTTGAACAAATTTTGATTTTTTTGCCATCAATTCATCAATCTCTTTTATTCAGTGCAACTTTCCCAATCACTGTCAAATCTTTTATGGATAAACATTTGAATAAACCTTATGAAATCAATTTGATGGATGAATTGACATTAAAGGGGATTACTCAATATTATGCATTTGTAGAAGAAAAACAAAAATTACATTGTTTAAATACATTATTTTCAAAATTACAAATTAATCAAGCTATTATTTTTTGTAATTCAACAAACAGAGTGGAATTATTGGCTAAAAAAATCACTGATTTAGGTTATTCATGTTATTATTCTCATGCAAGAATGTCCCAACAAGAAAGAAACAAAGTTTTCCACGAATTTAGACAAGGAACAGTTAGAACATTGGTTTGTTCTGATTTGTTAACTAGAGGTATTGATATTCAAGCAGTGAACGTTGTTATTAATTTTGATTTCCCAAAAACTGCAGAAACTTATTTGCACAGAATTGGTAGATCAGGTAGATTTGGTCATTTGGGGTTGGCAATCAATCTAATTAATTGGAACGACAGATTTTCCTTGTACAAAATCGAACAAGAATTGGGAACAGAAATTGCAGCTATCCCACCAAACATCGACACTTCGTTGTATGTTGCTGAGGATCCAACCGCTATTCCAATGCCATTTGCAACACAACTACCACAAGCTCCTCCATCTATGCCAGACCATCACCAACAACATCAACAGCATCACAACATGCAGTTCCCACCACCTCAACAAGGCAATCCTCAATTCCACCAACAATACCCTCCTCATCCTCAACAACAACAACAACAACAACAACAACAACAACCAAATGGCCAACCTCATATGCCACCACAGTTTGCTCCACAGTACCCAAACAACAATCAACAGTTTACGTTTTGATTAAGAAAAAGTTTTACAACAACTTTATGAGTTTCATTGCATATAAACATTTACCCAAAAGGTTGAGTTAACACCAACTTTTCTTGTTTTGTGGAATTCATGGGGGTTTTCTATTTCTTTACCAATTATTACAATTAAACCTAAAAAACAAAATTACAAAAAAACACAAAAAAAATACAAAAACTACAAAAAAAATACAAAAAATACAAAAAATACAAAATAAAAAAACTACAAAAACAGCAAACTTACAAACAGCATTTTGGAAATTTGCATTCTATGCAATCCAGCTTCGAATTTCATTATTGTTTTTATCATAGGAAAAAAAACTATTTATTGAAAGATAGCAGTTGGAAGTTAGAAGATAGCATTTAATGTCATGACCATCGTTGGTTTCGAGTTTTCAACTCAGCTCAGTTTACTCAGTACAGTGGTTACTTTTGTGACCAAATAATTACAACGGATTTACGCGTACTTGGAGCAAAAGCAGAAACAAACATTTCGAGATTTGCTTATCTAAAGCCTACTTACTTTTATCAAAATTTTAGCAATTTATTATGCCCGTATAACTGATTGTACTTGCAGTTTTATCCATAAGGTTTTGAAGCTTTTCAAAAGAATGACACACGGTCAAAGGTATGTAATACCTTTATATTTAAATTACTTAGTTATAATGCATTTTCTTAAATCTCAGTGATTAATTTTTTTTTTTTGCGGAACCTCTTCTTATCGAACTTGCGGAACAAAAAACGATTCGCGAGAGGAAAAAAAACCGTGAACGAGCCGGAGTTTTATCTGTGCAGTAGTCGAATGTAGTTTTCAAAAGTGTTTACTTTATCAAAAAGTTGCAGATTTGAAAGTTTATATTTGCTAAACAACTATCATTACTTAAGCATTGGGCAATTGCTTTTGCAAAAACTATTTCACATAAACCACCAAAGTACAATCCCAAAGAGAGTCAATTGAACCCACACCACTTTATAAACAAATCAAATGGCAGACATTGTAACTATTAGAGCAAACATTGAGAAAGGCTCAGCAATTATCGCACGTCAAGTGGAAGCCCACTTCCAAAAGACAGGTCCCTTTCACCCGCACGCACTGATTATTTGTGGCTCTGGGCTAGGTGGATTGACCTCCAAGCTTTTGTCAAGCCCACACTTGATCATCCCGTACTCTGCAATTCCTGGTTTCAAAACATCCACTGTTCAAGGCCACAGAGGTGAACTATGGTTTGGATACTTGAACAAAACAACACCGGTTGTTGTGATGAGTGGGAGATTGCATTTTTACGAGGGACACGAAATGAAAGACACCGTTTTCCCAATCAGGGTGCTTCACCATTACTCCACCAAGTACTGTGGATCGTCTTTGCAGTCTTTGGTTGTTACCAACGCAAGTGGTGGACTAAACCCGGAGTTCGAAGAAGGTGACTTGATGGTTCTGAATGACCACATCAATTTGCCAGGGCTAACCGGTTTGAATCCGTTGATCGGAGCTAATTTTGAAGAGCATGGACCAAGGTTCTTGGCCACTTCGGATGCTTATGACGCACAGCTAAGAAAACTCTTGTTTGAAAAGAAAAACCAGTTGAAATCTTTACATGATAGAAGAATTCATGAAGGTTGTTATTGTTTTGTCACGGGGCCAACATTTGAAAGTAGAGCAGAATCAAGGTTCATCCAGAGCATTGGAGGTGATTGCGTTGGAATGAGTACTGTTCCAGAAGTCATTGTTGCAAGACATTGCGGTTGGAAAGTCTTGGCTATCAGCGTCATCACCAACAAATGCGTCTTGGACAAGCCAAGCAAAGTCTCCGATAACGTGCAAGTTCCATTGGAACAAGGTAAAGCCAACCACGAAGAAGTGCTTTTGACCGGTAAATTAGCTTCTAAAGATATGGAAACTTTGATTGAGGCGGTTGCTTCAGAATTGTAGTTTTATAGCAGATTTTTTTTCAACAATAAATGCTCAAATACACTGGTACATAACTGCTCGAACACATACATACATATATATTTTTTTTATCTTACACATTCGCGCCCCTGCAAATTATTGCTCAACTTCTCCTGCCGATTCCCACTTGCTTTCCAAGTTTTCTTTCCATAGCGTGATTTTGTTGTCTCCACCAGACAGAGCCAAGATGTTACCACTCAAAGACCAACTGGCTCTCCACAAGACATCTGGGAATTTGTCATTTTGTAGGAGAGTTTTCTTCCATGGTTCATTGCCTTCTTGGGTCCAGATAATGCAGGTGCAATCTTGGGAAACGGATGCAATGTAGGATTTGGTCAAGACACTTGGAGACCATGCAACGTCTCTGACCCAGTCGCTGTGTCCTTCCAAAGTTGCCTCTAGTACGTATCCAGACCCGTTGGAACCGTCTGCATTATTATGTTGTTCATATTTCCATATTTTCACCAAGTTGTCGGCACCACCACTGACAAATCTTCTCGTGTTGTCTGGAGATGCAGCAACTGGTGCCCAGCAAGCGGTGTTTGCACCAATTGCATGCGCATCAATGATTAAGGGCTCGGTAACACCATTGTCTTTGAATTCGACAACAGAAACTTTCCCGTCGCTAGAGGCGGCCAACAAGAGCGGCCCGTATTCGTGTGGTGCCCATTGAATAGAGTTCACGCTTGCGGAATGCACATTGAAAACAGAAATTTGCGACCATCTTCCAGTATTTATGTCTTCTTTCCAGATAATAATTTTCCCATCATATGAACAAGAGGCCAAAATCACACCAAACTTAGGGTGTGCCCAATCGATCTGCCAAACTGGACCTTCGTGGCCTTCTAATGTTTCGACCAAAGTGTGACTGTCTTGGTTGACTTCGAATATTTTGATTGTTTTGTCACTTGAACAAGTGGCTAGTCTTTTACCATAGTAGTCTAAAACAGCGTCATGAATTAAATCGACATGTGCATTGTTAATCGTGACCATTTTGAGTGTGTTTGCTGTATGATGCGTTTCTTGTTGTTTCGTTCCAATTCGGTTCAAAATTAACTAAGGTCGATATGTGTTTAATGTGCACTTTAAAGTTTTCAAGATTAGACAGTGCAACACCGAGATTTACGATACATTTAATTCAAAGGTTCAAACTTTTAGTGATCTGAGCAAACGAGACAGGTCACATTTTTGTTCAAAACAAACAACCTCCAAAGACAAAAAAAAAACACAAATGGCCACAAGCTTGATCTCCAACACTTGAACCCGAAATATCAAGTTCGGGTAAAGTCATGTGATGCCGCATAAGGATTATGGGAACATATGCCCCTCCTCCTTCACCTTGACACTGAGCTCAAATGATCTTTTTTCATAAAAAGTGTTTTCGTTAAGGTATGTAGTTACAAGGGCAAGCCCAGAAAACTACATAAACACTACAAAGTCATTATCATCATCGTCTTCGGAAACGGTTGCCTGCGTGGGTTCGTGTACATCCTCGATGATGGTTTCGCTTGCAGTCGGAGTATGGCGAGATTGCAAGCTTGTGTCTGCGGCCCCTTCGCCTTCTCCAGACGCAGTTTCTGCCACAGCTGCCTGTTCCGCCTGCTGCAAATTTTCGTTTGAAGGGGCTTGAAGTTCTGGTGGTCTTACTGGAGGTGCTGGTGCTGGTTCTCTTGGACGAGGCGGAGGATTAATAGGAACGCCGTTGATGACAACATTCCATCCATTTCTCACAGCCAATCTTGTCAACACCAAAGGAAAAAGGAAAAACAGTCCAATTGTGATGAGAGATATCAGCAGTTCGGAATCGATCCCGTACCCTTCCAAAGTATCCAGAATTTTGGAAGGGTGAATACGAACCATTTTTTTACCAATGCTAGACGACAGCTTCCAAGCGGGCAATTTCTCAATTTTTTCTATGGACAAACTTATTTTCTTTAAAACGTGTAAAGATTTGGTGAGCACTGCTCTCATGAGCTTATTGCTATGAAAAGCACCAAAGTATTTATTCCAGAAATACAAAAATTGCAATCTCAACACACTGAGCTTGACAGCCATGTACAATGGTTTGTGTTCCAACACTTGCTCGTAGTATCTTTTGGCCAAATGGTAGTCCTTTTCGACTCCTAATCCTTTCTCGTACATGTATGCCAGATTCCATAAGCCTTGAACAGAAAACTTGGTGGCCGTTCCTTGGTATAAAGCTGCAGCACGCTCATAATCGCCTTGCTGGTAGTACATGTCTCCGGCAACCAATCCGGCATCAACATTGTTTTGTTTATACGATCTCACGTAGTAAGAGATCGCCAAGTTCTTGATAAGGTCAGGTGTATCAGAAGGAAACTCTTCAAACATCAGCAAAGGGGACGCAAGCATGTAAGCAACGGAAGTCTGGGCTTCTTCATACCCCAGCTCTGCAGCCATTGCGTACCCCCAAATTGCACCAAAATCATCACTGTTAATGTACTTGGTAAAAGATTTTTTCAAAAATGGAGATAAAACCCCAGATAAGTCTTCTGTAAAAGTTTTGAAGCTCAACACTATATCTTCACATCTAAACCTTCCATTATCACGCCCTTCTTTTGTTTTGGACCACATGTAAAGTGCTGGATCATATCCTTTATAAACGGCTCTTTGTATTAAAATATCGATTGCCGCGTTATCGATGTCCAAAGATTCAGAAAGAACAGGCGACTCGTTTCTCTGTGCAAGCTTCAGCTTGGCATAGTTATACGAAGCAGTTCCATCATCGTGTGGAGTATTGATGACTTGTTTGTAATAGTTTTGAGCTTTTGTGAAGTTCAACTCATGGTAGTGGGCTATTATACCCAAATCAACGTTTGCTCTGCTTGGGAAAGTGCCCACTAGATAAGGAAATTCAACTATTTCTTTTGCTCTCAATAAGAGCATCTTGGCTAAGTCATAATCAACATCTTCAAAAACCTCAGCTGTCAAAATTATGTGTCCCAACAAGTCAAGGGCTTTGCTATAAAAGTACTTTTGGTGTTCATTAAACTCTGAATAAACGTGTTCATCAAAGTTTTTGTAAATTCCAGTTAAAACACTGACAGCATATGTGACATTTCTTTCGAAAAAAAACGTCCCCTCATACGCATTCAAGGCATCATAGTATTGATAGATCAATTGGTCGTTTTTGTACTCGTTGTTCCCGTCACCAAACATCACGTTAAAATTCATGTCCGTTGGAAATCCAAAAGCAACGTTAAACCCTCCTCTTCTCCCTGCGTTCAATTGCAATGGCTGATTCTGTAAATTATTTATAATTTGGTTAAAAGGGTTTTCATGGGCGTTGGCACCCAACCCGTAACCTGGCAAATCTGGTATTTTTGCTTTCAACCTAGATTTGGTTTGTTTAGAAAAAACAGAACTCAACTCAGATTCCCCAATCAATCCTTCTTTCAAATCACAAACCCGTATGTTGTATTTGTCATTTACTTTGGGCAAAACGTCCCATGGCATATCATGAGTTTTCGTGTTGACCAACTCAAACCTCAGTTCTTCAGCCAAGGCAGAGTATAACATTTGCGCCTTGGAGCAATCTTTAGGAACGCCACCAAAGCCTGTGTAATATCTGTATGCCAACGCCTGCATCCCATGCAAACTCCCCAAGTCCGCTGCGGCTTGATAGTAAACCAAAGCTTTCAAGTGATCTGGCTTTTGTTCAAACAATCCAGTAGAGTAGGCCACGCCAATTTCAAAAAGCACGCTCACATTTCTTGGATACGCGTTTTCGATGCAGACCTTGTCAAACTCAAGTAAATACTGCAATCCCTGCGATTTGTTCCCAACAAATCCATAGTCATTCCACAAATGCAACTGAGCCAAAGTGTACAAACTGTCGAGATGGTGATACTCCAACGCGGCTTTAACCAAAGAGTCGTGTGCAAACTGCTGCGGCTCGCTTATCTCGGTGAAAGTGTGCAAAACGTCTGCAAGCTGTTTGTCAGCTATCACACTCTTTTCTGCGTTTTCGCTGCTGGTTTGGTTCATCTGCAAAGCAATTAAATGTGCATCCACATTATCGACTCCATTCCAGAAAATATCCTGCTCGATTTTGTACAAGGGCAGGTCCAAAAATTTGGTGTTTCTTGTTTCAATACGCGCTGATCGGTATAGTTGAGACGAGTCCGTCATAATCACTTGTCGTTCTTGATACTCAGGGTTATGTAGTATAACCAATGCATCTTGATACAAGGAGTCTGCTTTGTGTTTTTTGTTGAAAAGGTTTCCTGCTGCGTTCTCATCATTCTGGGTTCCCAATGACATGGCAGTAGCTGCCAAAAACAATGATAATAAAAGCACGCTTTGGCTTAGCATTTTCCTCACACTCATGTTTGATGTGGGCTTATTTCTCTTTCTATACTTGGTTTTATCTTGATTTTGTTCTTTCCGTTGAGTCAAGCAAAGGCACCTATTTTTATAAGGGATTTGATGCGAACAAAAAAAAAAAAAACAAAAAAACACCACCTTCGTAAGAAATGCATGCCACGTCAGTAATGTGAGAGATAGGCGAAAAAAAAAAAAGTCAACAGCACAAAAAGACACGCAAGCTCACTCCATACAAGAATCAAACGCCAAAGACATCTGCAAACTGCTGAAAAGGACACGATCGTTACAAGACCTATTCATAAATTTCAGTTATAAAATTCCCAAAAAATGAGCGATCTTACAATATCCATAGAACAACTAAAAAAACTTTTGAGCATATCCTCCGATGTGGAGCTTGAACCTCAGGTGGCGCACTTGCTTAATGAATACATCACTCTGTTTGTAGATGAGGCTACTCTGAGATCCATTGAACACAAAAAGGGTCAGCGCACTAGTGAAAGCCCTAGCTCTTCCTCACCTACGCAAATCACCGAAAAAGAACTGGGCGAGGTTGCTGGTTGTCTACTGCTAGATATGTAAAGGATTATAAAAAAATATGAGCGGCGTTCAAGACAACATTTTGGATCCCCTGATCATAGAAAAAATCATAAGAATAAGTTAACCGTTTATATATAAATACACATGTAATTTCAAATCATCGACTTCAAATCACAAATCAATCAAGCTGAAACTGGTGTTTTGATTCACAGACGCTGATGGCTGCGTTTGTTGGGCTTGTTGCTGATTACCAAAACCGTAACCCGTTTGCACCGGTGCGATTTTGCTACTTGGAATACCAGTGTACTGGTTGATCAGGAATGGATTGTGTTTTTTAGCAACTTCTTCATTGTTTGTCTGGTAGTACCCAGTACCTTGCGAGTTGATGAAAGTTCCTGTTTTTGTGTGTTGAGCTGGAATTCTCAAGTCACCAGTGTTACCAAACGTGTCAATACCAGTACCTGAAGCCAACAATGTATTCAATTGGCCATATTTCTCTGTCATAGCCGTATCCCCAGTTCTTGTTTTGACCATAGGTTTTTGTTGTTGGGACTGAACTTCTACAGCAGGAGGGGCAATAGAAACCGGTTGAGCTTGTTGGGACACTGATGCTGAAGGTTCATCAGGGTTTTTAGCAAATGGATTGTTACCATATTGAGACAAAACATTTTGCTTTTTTTGATCTTCCAAGTACTGTTGCTGTGCCAGGTATTGTTGTTGAGCCAAGTATTGTTGTTGCTGTTGCAGCTGAGCTTGAGCTTGTTGCTGAGCCATTTGCTGTTGGTATAATGCTTGCTGTTCTGCTTGTTGTTGAGCCAGATATTGTTGTTGTTGTTGATATTGCATGTATTCTTCGGCAGAAATTGGATTCCCAAAGACATCATAATACATAGAGCCCTGTGGTTGTTGCTGCATCATTTGTTGCTGCTTTTGCAGATCCTGCAATCTCTTCAATTCTTCTTCTTCTTTGGACAACTGCAAAGCAACTTGCAAATCTTCATCGCTGCCTTCTCCGTTTAACCCTTTTCTTCTTTCTTCTTCTTCTCTTGCTGTTCTCATACTTTCCGCCATAGCTCTTTGTAAATCCAACTCTTCATTTGGTCTCTTTGGTTTTCTCCGACGTCTGTCGCTTCTTCTATTTTTAGCCAATGCTCTTTCAGATTTCAATCTTTCTTCGTCTCTCAAAAGTGAAGTCAATTCTTTTGCCTTTACTCTGATAAGTTGACCTTGATCAAATCCAGATTCATCGGTATACATAAACTCTCTCAATGTTTTGATGATGTACAAATTTTCTTGACACCACAAAACACAATTTTCAGAACCGTTTCTCACCAAATATTCCAAAACTGTCAAAGACTTGGCCACATGTTTCCAATATTTCCCCTTCCCATTAATTCTCTTATCCAACATATCCATAATAGGGAAAAACTCATCCCCGTTGTATGATCTGTCTGCTAACTCATCTAATTGATCGACACTTGGGCCCTCGGTATCGTTAGCCGTGGCATCCCTCACCAACACCTGCGCAGAAGAATACCCATTGACCATATTTTTTGCTGAACGAAACAACTGTTTAGACATATTTTTTTATCTGATATTTTTGGTATGGGGTTGTATTTTTTTTTTTGTCTTTGTGATTACTGGAAGCTGGCTAATAATTGGGTTAGTCCTTTTTTCGTTGGTTTAGTTTTCTCAAACTGTTTCAATCTGTTTCAAACACTGAAAGTATCTCTTGTTTACTGTTATTTTTGCAAACCACTATCTTTTTCCTTGCTTCTGGCTTGCTTCTTGCTCAAGCTATCGGTACAAGTCGTGTATCAGCACACATGAAACTTTAAAATTTTGGTCCCAAAAACTAAAATTCCAGATTACAAACAGGCAATCTTTTAAAAAAAAAAAAATAAAAAAGAAGAGAAAAGTAAGGAGGCGCTGTTGGAGGCTTTCCCTGTTTATCGTAAAGATATTATTATTAATAACCCTATTCATGTTCAAGATAAAAGTAACTGAGGGTAACGTTGTTCCACCATTCACCATTCATTTATCTCAATAATAATCCCGCTAGTCCGAAAACTGAGTGCACAACGGGAGTCCGAAGGATGGCACAACTTAAAAGACCGACCAAGGTTTGTCCGACACGCAGTCATGAGACACCACACGAAAAAGACACAAACGCGTCAGTTGTCTTCTAGCAAGGTTCGAGAAAGAGGGTGAACGTTTAAATTTTTTTTAAAATCATGCCTTGATATCAATTACAGAATCACAGCCCCAATCGGGAATCATCAAAATTCAGTTGTTTATGCGATTTGGATGTTAAAAAGTGTACGCTTCCATCTCTTCACCAAAACAGCACTCGTATCACAAATCCTAGTAATAGGTGGAAAATATCACACTTTGGCACGCCCCAATCTATACACCAGCACAATGTCAGGAAAGAAACAAGCTACTTTGGCCAGATTTTTTACAGTTGTAAATAAGAACAAGAACAATGATTCTGTGAGTGAGGACAAGAAAGACAGCACTTCTTTTGCTGAAAAGACTGCAAGTTTGGAGAGGGATGTCATCGACACAAAAGCCAAGATTTCAGAACCATCTCCAGAATTAGAAAATGGAGTGAAATCACCATCTTTAAGTTCTTCTTCAATTTTTTCTTCTACATCTTCTCCTAGCATGGCATCATCTGTTGTAGAAAGGTTAAATGCGAAAAGAGGTCAAGGCACAACGCCAGATGAAGTGGAAACAGAATCTCAACTTGCTCCACCAGCGAAAAAACGTGTTACTGAGTCTTCCAAAGCAGAAACTACAGCCGATAGTTCAACTACAACCAATGCAAACACTTTCCCCAATGGCAGCAAAATATACTTTTCTGAGTTGTGTTCTTTGTTCAATGAAATCGAGCAGATATCATCCAGATTGGCCATCACTGAAAAACTAACCAACTACTTCAACTCTGTGCTTCAAAGAGAGCCTACCCAATTAACAACCATAACCTATTTGTGTATCAATAGACTAGGCCCAGATTACATTCCAAATTTGGAATTAGGGTTGGGTGAAGGAATGTTGGTGAAAGCGATTTCCGAGTCGTGTGGGAAGACCAGTGCTGCTATTAGAAAAAGTTTGAAAGAGTTGGGTGATTTGGGGATTGTGGCATCCAAGGCAAGAGCTGTTCAACCAACCATGTTCAAACCTAAACCAATGACTGCATTGGAAATTTACCAAACCCTTTTGAAAATCGCCACAACAACAGGAACCAATTCTCAAAACAAAAAAATCGGGTTGATCAAAAAAATGTTGACAACGTGTAACGGTTCAGAAGCAAAATTCTTGATTAGATCTTTAGAAAGCAAATTGAGAATCGGTGTTTCTGAAAAGACAGTTTTGATAGCTTTGGCTCAATCTTTGAACAAATTGGATGGCAAAAAAATATCCACTGAAGAAGCAGAAAACATGATCAAAGACGTCTTTTGCCAAGTTCCAAACTACGAAATTGTCATAAACGAATGCTTGGAAAAAGGAATGTCTCAGCTTTTGGAGAACGTGAAACTAACACCGGGTATTCCATTGAAACCCATGTTAGCGAAACCAACCAAATCCATTGGAGAGGTTCTGGACAGGTTTCAAGGATCTATGTTCACATGTGAGTACAAATATGACGGTGAAAGAGCACAAATCCACGTTTTGGAAAATGGTACTTTTAACGTTTTTTCAAGAAACTCAGAAAACATGACTGAACGTTACCCAGAGATTCAAATGTCGAAATATTTGAAACCAAATGTCAAATCGCTGATATTAGACTGTGAAGTGGTGGCATACGATCTAGAGCAAATGAAAATTTTACCGTTTCAAGTTTTAAGTACAAGAAAGAGAAAAGACGTTGCATTGAAAGATATTAAAGTTAGGGTCTGCTTGTTTGTTTTTGACTGTCTATTGTTCAATGGCGATCCTTTGATCAACAAGTCGTTGGATGAAAGAAGACAAATAATCAAAGACTCATTGGCGGAGACTCCCGGAGAGCTGCAATACGCAAACCAAATAACAACAACAGAAATAGAGGAGTTGCAGAAATATCTAGACCAGTCTATTCACGACTGCTGCGAGGGATTGATGGTCAAAGTCTTGGAAGGCTCTGAATCGCATTACGAGCCTAGCAAAAGATCCAGGAATTGGCTAAAAGTGAAAAAAGATTATCTTGCAGGTGTAGGAGATTCGTTAGATTTGGTTGTTTTGGGTGCATACCACGGGAAGGGTAAAAGAACCGGGACGTATGGAGGTTTTTTGCTAGGAAGTTACAATGACGACAGCGGTGAGTTTGAAACGTGCTGTAAGATCGGGACCGGGTTTTCTGATGAGCTTTTGGCAGAATTGTTTAAAAAACTGGAGCCAACAGAAATTTCACATCCAAAATCGTCTTTTGTTTATGACTCGTCTGCTGCACCAGACGTTTGGTTTGAGCCTTCGATGGTCTTTGAAGTGCTATGTGCAGACCTTTCCATGTCGCCCATTTATAAAGCCGGTGAAAGCGTTCTTGGTAAAGGCATTTCCTTGAGATTTCCAAGGTTTGTCAGATTGAGGGACGACAAGGATCCTGAAAACGCAACAAGCTCAAATCAGGTTATTGATTTTTACCAATCACAAAAGAACATATAGAAAGCTTAGCATAAACGATATTTATTTCAATAACTCACTATCCCTTTATTAACACTCCTGTTTCCTGTATCTCAATAACCTAGGTCAGTCCTTATGCATGTCACGTGCCATACTATTTTGATGAAAATCCGTTTTGGAAAAAAATCTTGTCGAGCAAACTAATTGTTCATCAAATTTGGAAAGCCGTGAATTGTCATCGTAGTTTTGGTGAGTTTCAATCAAGACAAGGTTGATGGTAATTTCAAATACACAACCAAGAAAAATCACAGAATCACAAGACCTAGTCTCATAAATAGTTAAGAAAAATGTTTACGAGTGTGCTGAAAAACTGCCTGATACGCCAACCGTTGAGAAAACCAACTTTGTTTTTGAAAACCAACATCAAGTTTATGGGATCTTTACGGAATTCTACAAACAACCTACCAATGGTTCCTATTAGCTGCTTATTTACTAGCAAGCCCAACATTGGAAACAGCACTACCAATGCAGTTTCAATCAGAGAACCTATAGTGCAGGACCAAAACACTCTTCAAGATGTGGGCATTTTGGTTGATAGTGTGAAAAGAAAGAGAAAAACTATGATGAAAAAACACAAGTTGAGAAAGAGAAGAAAGTCTGCCAAAGCTGAAAGAAGAAAAAAGTCTCAAGGTAACTGATCGTGAGTGGAAAAGTTTATGTTTTGACTGTAGTGTTTACGTTTGGAACACACCTTTAGCATCTGCACCTTCACCTGTATATATTCATTTTGAGAAATAACGATAATAAGTATGTTATAAAATTGTTGTTCTTTTTGATTGAAAACCTGAGTTGCTTGTATTTCAAATTGCCTTTGCAAACAGTTTTTTTCTTCTTTGTTTTGCAATTAGATAATGTTGTCTTTTGCGCGCGTGTAACTTACATTCTCACTTTTAATATGCAAACAAGTGCACGTATTTACATGATACTTACATACATTTATACAAATATTTCTTAACGATGATCGTAAGGTACGAAAGTATTATTGAAAAATACAAGAATGTGTTGATATGCAATAGAGGGAAACATTTCAAAAGCGCTCTTAAATTCAAACATTGATGGCGTGATATCTCTTACCTCTGAATCCTGCCATCCACATGTTGAACTGGTAAACTTCTTGAGGGTTAGCGTCGTTCAGCTCCCATTTCGTGCTGCCAAAAACGTTCTTGGTTGGATCCATCAATACATCCATTTTGCCCTGACCGGCTTCCTTCAAAACTGTCCAGTCATTCAACAAATCGGCTTTATGGTAACCAGTTGTGAAAACCCCACATTTGGTTTCCAATAAGGCTTTGAATGATTCGCCCATCCAGTTGCTCTTGCTTTCAGCAGCACCAAACCCTGGATGGAAACAAAAGAACACATCCAAGTAAGGGTCATATGGGAAAAAATCTTGTTGCAAATGGTACACATGAAAGTAGTCTGTGTGATAAACGAAAGTTAGCGAGTTGTCAACGACCTGCTTGATTGGTTCATTACTTGTAATGTATTTTCTCTTTGTTCTATCATAGTAGCATTCAGGCCCGATAAAATGGATTTCAAAATTTTGACCAGGGTATAAGAAATTCAATTGCTTCCATACGTGTGGAGGAAGCTGAGATTCAGCTCTCGCACCTAGTATAAATATTCTCATAGCTCTGTTATTGACTTTGGCCAAGTTTTTCCCCAACTTACTTTGTTCACCGGGATATAACGTGTATCTTAGAGCAGATAAAGATTTCAACCCTTCAAGTGTAATTGGACCCTTTGGATTCAAAGAGTATGGTGAAAATTGGTGCAACACGGAAGCAATAGTGATAGGATAACTCAACATCTTGGTCACGGCTGCTAGTTGGAATTCAGTGTCCATGGAGTAGTATTGTCTTGTGTAAAAATACAAGTCCCAATTGCTCACGTTGATCATTCTGTCCCTGTCCTGAGCTAATGGGAAATCAAATTCCGGGAACGGTCTTCCGCTTCTCAAATCGTGCTCGTAAATGTTGCATTTCTTCAACAGTTCATATTTTTTTGATTCATGGTATTTGGTGTCCCTTTCCCATGCTTCTTTTGAAGCATGTGTAGGAATCCCACTTAACGGACAAGTAAAATTGATTTTTTCATTTGTCACAGGGCATCTGGCAATCTCCATGATTCTTTTTGCCCTGTTTTGCAAATCTGGATATGGCGACTCGACCCATGGGTGAAATCTGTTTTCCGGTGTTGGATCATGGGGATTTGCTGGTGGGTCTAACCCTAGTGCATTCCGAACAAATCCCATCAAGTTTCTCTTGGTGGTTAGCTGACTGCACAAAGCGTTGCTTACTCCGGTGCTACTATGACTAACGCTTGCATACGCGCATTTTGGGCTCACAGCTAAAGTTTTGTATCCAATCATCGTGTATATGTTTTATGCGCGTGTTGTATACGATATGGTCTACGTCTGATGCACTGCCTTTGAAACTTTTTTTTCTTTTTTGCTTACTCACTATTACAGAGTTGATGTTAAGATTCTTTGAAATATAAAGACCCAACTTGCTGATGGAATGGAAATGCATCAAGCGGTATCACTAATTACCCATTTCATAGCGGTATTGTACAGTTACGACAGCTTGACTTTAATTTTCACCTTCTTAATCTCCTTGTTTGAAGCTCCACACACTTGGAATGAAAATTTTTGAACAAAGATTTCTTGTTTGGCATAAAAAAAAAACCCAGTGTGTCGGGCAACGTAATTTGACTGCTTTGTAGATGGTCACGAGACTTCAATGACCTGAGATTTGGATATTTGTACCTTTTAATCCTCTAGAAAGGTATACTTATCCAATTTGATGCTG
>ERZ794936.576-NODE-576-length-16333-cov-26.244440_pt1 | contig 16333 bp, 18 predicted proteins | sample MGYA00511083_ERZ794936 | MGnify/ENA primary metagenome ERZ794936 (study PRJEB30137, sample SAMN04331409) | food metagenome | isolation source: Y2 must sample point D1 replicate A | place: Australia: South Australia | collected 2014 ... | reverse complement strand
AAAGCAAAAAAGGCCACACAAGCCGCCGCCGGAACCTCCGGTTCTGAAAATCAACAGCCCGCGACGCCTGTGTTGCAGAATTCGACCACCGAGGATTAAATGGCTTTTCGTATCGCAAGTTCCCCTTATACTCACAACCGGCGCAGCACTAACCGGATAATGACACTGGTATTGCTGGCTGCCGTGCCGGGCCTGATGACCCAATGGTATTATTTTGGCTACGGTAACCTGATTCAGGTCGCTCTGGCGGCTATCACCGCCTGGGTGGCAGAAGGCCTCGTCCTGCGCTTACGCCGTCAGCCGGTGCTGCCGGTACTTTCTGATAACTCAGCGTTGTTAACCGCCCTGCTACTCGGTGTGAGTTTACCTCCGCTGGCCCCCTGGTGGCTGATCGTCATTGGTACCACCTTCGCTATTATTATCGCGAAACAGTTGTATGGCGGACTGGGTCAGAACCCGTTTAACCCGGCCATGGTCGGTTATGTGGTGTTGCTTATCTCATTCCCGGTGCAAATGACCAGCTGGCTTCCCCCGGAGACACTGCAATCGGTACGACCCGGTTTTATTGACTGTCTCAGTATGATCTTCACCGCCCATACTACCGGCGGTCTGTCAATGCAGGCCCTGCAGCTTGGGGTAGACGGTATCAGCCAGGCCACACCTCTGGATGGTTTTAAAACCGGACTGCGTGCCGGGCATACCGCGGCACAGTTATTGTCTGAACCTGCGTTTAAAGGCATCCTGGCTGGCCTCGGCTGGCAGTGGGTAAATGTAGCGTTCCTGGCAGGCGGGCTGTTTATGCTGGCCAACCGGACTATCCGCTGGCATATCCCGGTGAGTTTTCTGGCCTCGCTGGCTGTTTGTGCCACCCTTGGCTGGTGGTTCTCACCAGGCCATCTTGCCTCACCGATGATGCACCTGTTTTCCGGTGGCACTATGCTGTGTGCTTTTTTTATTGCAACCGACCCGATTTCGGCCTCCACAACGGATAAAGGCCGCCTGATTTACGGTGCGCTGATCGGGTTACTGACCTGGCTTATCCGCAGCTTTGGCGGCTATCCCGATGGTGTGGCTTTCGCCGTGTTACTGGCAAATATCTGTGTCCCGTTAATTGATTATTACACTCAGCCACGGGTGTATGGCCATCGTAAGGAATAACCGATGCTCGATACTATCCGGAAAAATGGCATTACTCTGGCCGTCTTTGCTGCGGTCACCACCGGGATGACGGCAGTCATTAACCTGGTGACCAAACCAACGGTTGAGCACCAGATGGCGCTGGAACAAAAGACCTTGCTCGACCAGGTGGTTCCTCCTTCACTGTATAACAATAAATTACAGCAGGAGTGCTACATCGTACGCAATCAGGCGCTGGGAAATATGGATCCCCACCACCTCTATGTGGCCCGTAAGGACGGAAAGCCCGTTGCCGTAGCACTGGAAACCACAGCCCCGGATGGCTATTCCGGTAATATCCAGATGCTGGTCGGTGCCGATTTTAATGGTAAAGTTCTGGGGGTGAGGGTCACCGAACAACATGAAACGCCGGGCCTGGGTGATAAAATTGAGTTGCGTATTTCTGACTGGATCACCCACTTCTCCGGTGTGGTTCTGCACGGTGCTGATGATAAACATTTTGCGGTGAAGAAAGACGGGGGTGATTTTGACCAGTTTACCGGGGCGACCATCACACCCCGTGCGGTGGTGAATGCGACAAAACGCACTACCCTGTATATTGAAACATTGCCATCACAACTTTCATCACTGCCTGATTGTGGAGAAAACCCATGAGTGAAGCTAAAAAACTACTGGTCGGAGGCCTCTGGAAAAACAACTCGGCTCTGGTGCAGTTACTGGGGCTATGCCCGTTACTGGCAGTAACATCAACAGCGACCAATGCCCTGGGACTCGGGCTGGCAACCACACTGGTACTGACCATTACCAATAGCGCTATCTCGTTATCACGCCGCTGGATGCCTTCAGAAATCCGTATTCCGATTTACGTAATGATTATCGCCTCTGTCGTCAGTTGCGTGCAGATGCTGATCAGTGCCTATGCGCATAGTCTGTATCAGTCATTAGGGATATTTATTCCTCTTATTGTCACCAACTGTATTGTGGTCGGTCGCGCCGAAGCCGTCGCGTCAAAATCAAATGTTGCGTTGTCAGCACTGGACGGTTTTTCTATCGGCATGGGTGCCACCTGCGCGATGGTTACGCTGGGTTCACTGAGGGAAATTATCGGTAACGGGACTATCTTTAATGGTGCCGACCAGTTGCTTGGCCCGTGGGCAAAAGTGCTACGCGTTCAGGTGTTTCACTTCGATTCCCCGATGTTACTGGCGATGCTGCCTCCTGGCGCGTTTATCGGTCTGGGCATGTTACTGGCCGCGAAATACCTGATAGATCAACGTACCCGTCAGCGTGCAGAGCGTAAAGCTGAACAGGCTGCCGTGACAGTAACCGGACAGACAGTGACAGCAGCTCAGGTATCTGCAGGGAAAGTGTAGTGAATAAAGAGAAACGTTATCAGATACTCAGCCGGTTGCGGGATAACAACCCTCACCCGACCACGGAGCTTAATTTTACCTCCCCGTTCGAATTACTGATTGCGGTTTTACTTTCGGCACAAGCCACTGATGTGAGTGTTAATAAGGCGACTGTCGGATTATTTGCTGCGGCCCCGACCCCGCAGAAAATGCTGGAACTGGGGGTTGAAGGTGTCCGTGAAGCCATTAAGACCATCGGCCTGTTTAATACCAAAGCAGCCAATGTGATTAAAACCTGTCAGATACTGACAGAAAAACATCAGGGACAGGTCCCGGAAAACCGCGAAGCGCTGGAAGCACTGCCGGGCGTCGGACGTAAAACCGCCAACGTGGTACTGAATACCGCATTTGGCTGGCCTACTATCGCCGTAGATACCCATATTTTTCGGGTATCCAACCGTACGGGGTTTGCACCAGGTAAAAATGTAGACCAGGTGGAAGCAAAACTGCTGAAAGTTGTTCCCGCAGAATTCAAGGTCGACTGCCACCACTGGCTGATCCTTCATGGCCGTTATACCTGTATTGCCCGTAAGCCCCGGTGTGGTTCCTGCCTTATCGAAGATTTATGTGAATATCGCGAAAAGACCGAATAACCCCGGGGTCCGGGAGAGCCTCAGCTCTGTCATACATCAGGGCTGAGAAACTCTTCCGGACATCAGTTTAGTGGCTTCCTCTTATTCCCGTCAGCAAAAGCCCTTCCCCGGGCTACTATTTATCCGGTTAGTATCACGTTTCTGAAAAAGCCTAACAGCCTGATAATCCGGATTTATCGCCCTCTATAGCAACAGATATTGCTTATGGGTGTTTTGATAACTTTTACTTCTGCTTATCCGTTCGCCTGCGGGATCAATACCACAGAAACATTATTTTGCATTATGCGGGGGAATTTATTATTCTCTTTTTAGGAAAATTCACGATTTTCCAATATTTAATAACATTGATCGCCGGGTTAACAACTTTAAAATCTACGCAACGTAGTCTGTATGCTATTTCACCATACTCCTGCTCTGCCTGATTTATTGTCACTTTCTGACTCAGGCTATTCAATACATAACAAAATCATGTGAAAAGTTACGCATGAAAAGCACTTAATTCCTGACGTTAAACAGGGTTAAAACACACCGAGGTTAAAGTGTCTGCTGCAAACAAACATAATGAATCCGTCAGCCTGAACGCATTCAGGCAACCGAAAGCGTTCTACCTGATTTTCTCCATTGAATTGTGGGAACGTTTCGGATTTTACGGGCTACAGGCTATCCTGGCTGTATACCTGGTCAAACAACTGGGGATGTCAGAAGCTGATTCCATCACCCTGTTCTCTTCGTTCAGTGCCATGGTTTATGGCATGGTGGCTATCGGTGGATGGCTGGGGGATAAAGTCCTCGGGACCAAACGCGTGATCACCCTCGGGGTGATTGTACTGGCTCTGGGTTATGCCTTTATTACCTTCTCCGGCCACAATGTCGCAATGGTTTATGTCGGCATGGCGACCATTGCCGTCGGTAGCGGACTGTTTAAAGCCAACCCGTCTTCTCTGCTGTCAACCTGCTATGAGAAAGGCGACTCCCGCCTCGACGGTGCGTTCACGATGTTCTATATGTCCATTAACATCGGTTCACTGTTCTCAATGATGCTGACCCCCTGGCTGGCGACGAAATACGGCTGGAGCGTTGCGTTCTCTCTGTCTGTAGTGGGACTGGCGATCACCCTGATTAACTTCCTTAGCATGAAGTCCCTGGTGAAGAATTATGGTTCTGCACCGGACTTCGCGCCTCTGCATTTCGGTAAGCTGGTTGCGACCCTGGTCAGCGTGGTCGTGCTGGTTGCTGTTGCCACTATGCTGCTGCATCACCAGAGCATTGCCCGTATGGCACTTCTGGTCATTGCTATCGGTATTCTGCTGGTCTTTGCGAAAGAAACGTTTGCTCTGAAAGGTGCTGCTCGTCGTAAAATGATCGTTGCATTTATCATGATGCTGGAAGCCATTGTCTTCTTTGTCCTGTATATGCAAATGCCAACATCACTGAACTTCTTTGCTATCCGTAACGTCCAGCATGAAATTATGGGTATCCATTTTGAGCCGGAACAGTTCCAGGCACTGAACCCGTTCTGGATCATGGTTGCCAGCCCGCTTCTGGCAGCAGCTTACAATAAACTGGGTAACAGCCTGCCGATGCCGCTGAAATTTGCTATCGGTATGTTCCTGTGTTCTGCGGCCTTCCTGGTACTGCCACTGGGTGCACAGTATGCGACTCAGCAAGGGATTGTTTCTGTAAACTGGCTGATCCTCAGCTACGCATTGCAGAGCGTCGGTGAACTGATGATTTCAGGCCTGGGTCTGGCCATGGTCGCTCAGCTGGTTCCTCAGCGTCTGATGGGCTTCATCATGGGTTCATGGTTCCTGACGACGGCCTGTGCCGCGGTGATTTCAGGTAAAGTTGCTGGTCTGATGGCTGTGCCTGAAGATGTGACTGATCCACTGATGTCCCTGAGTGTATACAGCCACGTCTTTAAAGAGATCGGGATTTATACCTTAGTGATTGCTGTGATTATGCTGATTTCAGCCCCGCTGCTGAATAAAATGATCCGCGACTAAACCCGTCCGGATCCTGCCAGGCCAGTCAGCATTGCTGACTGGCTTTTTTTTATCCGTTTACAGGAGATTTCCCCGGTGATCCTGGCCTGATGTTTGCCCTGCCATTTGTCGGGTATCTCTTACCGGCCACGGTATTCACGCAATACACAGCCCTTTGACCACTCTCAACCCGGTACACCATTGACTGCGGCCCTGGTGAGCAGTCAGTCCGTATATTCCTGTAAAATACCGCTCAGCCAGTCCATAAATACCTGCACCCGCGGTGGAACATTCCGGCGATAGGGATACAGCAGCGACACAGGCATAGGTCTGGCCGGATAGTCTGCGAGCACTTCCAGTAATGCTCCCTGAGCCAGTAATGCCTTTACACTGCCTGCCGGTACCTGAATGATCCCCAGGCCGGCAATACAGGCTGCGCGGTAAGTTTCGGTACTGTTTACTGTGAGTGCTCCCGGGACCGGGAAATAATGGCTTTTTTTGCCGTCGTAATATTCAAATCCTGACGGTGGTTTACCCAGGTATTGTGTGTAATGCACCATCGTATGCTGTGACAGGGCTTGCGGTGACAAAGGCAACCCAAAGCAGGCAAGGTAATCAGGGCTGGCACAGTTAACCATTCGATGATACCCGATATGACGTACCATCATCCCTGAATCTGCCAGTTCTCCTGCCCTGACCACACAGTCAAGTCCGTCACGGATCAAATCGGCCTGGCTGTCACTGCTGCTCAGTTCAACCCGCAACCCGGGGTAGCGCTGCAGAAATTCAGGTAACCGGGGGAGCACAAATCCGGTCGCCAGCGCCACCGACATATCAGCCCTCACCGTTCCGTTCAGTGTGGACGGTTCCTGCCGGAACAGTGTGTCCATATCCTCCAGCATACCCAGTAGTTCAAGGCAGCGGTGGTAATAGAGTTCCCCGTCCCGCGTCAGGCAGACACGCCGTGTCGTGCGCTGTAACAAACGGGTGCCGGTATTTTTTTCCAGTGCCTGTATCTGCCTGGAAACACTGCCCTTCGGTATCCCCAGACTGTCCGCGGCCACCGTAAAACTGTTTGCTTCCGCAACGCGGACAAATACCTGCATTGCCTGTATTTTATCCATAACCCTGCCGATTGTTGTTGATATTGAAACAGTGATATCTGTTTTGCCAACTTTATCACATCGCTGGCGATCAATATGATGGATTCCGTTAATCCTTTTATCGGCGGAGAAAAATGATGAAAAACAGTATCGCATTCATCACCGGGGGCAATCGTGGCCTGGGTAAAAACGGAGCACTGAAACTTGCCGCCCGTGGCATCGGGATTGTCCTGACCTACCGCTCGCATGCCGAAGAAGCAGAAGCCGTTGTCAGAGAGATCCGTGACCTTGGCGTTAATGCTGTCGCCTTGCCTCTGGACGTAGGGATGACTGCACAATTTGACCGGTTTACTGAGCAACTTCGCACGGTGTTACAGCAAGTCTGGCAACGTCAGGATTTCGATATGTTGATCAATAATGCCGGACATGGTCACTATCAGTTATTTTCTGAAACGCGGGAAGAGGACTTCGATGCACTGGTCAATGTCCACCTTAAAGGTCCGTATTTCCTCACACAGAAATTACTGCCATTACTCCGGGACGGCGGTCGTATTTTGAATATTTCCAGTGGCCTGACACGCGTCACTTTCCCGGGATCGGCGACTTATGCGGCAGTCAAAGGTGCAATGGAAGTCCTCACCCGTTATCAGGCTAAAGAACTGGGCGGGAGGCGTATCAGAGTAAACGTACTGGCTCCGGGCGCGGTGGAAACTGATTTTGGTGGCGGACGTACCCGTGATAATCAGCAGGTTAACGCGGCCATTGCCTCGCAAACTGCGCTGGGGCGCGTTGGCTTACCTGATGATATAGGGGATGCTATCGCCATGGTGCTGAGTGATGAGAGCGGCTGGATCAATGCACAACGCATTGAAGTGTCGGGGGGGTTAGCGCTCTGACGTGACAGGGTAACACCGGTAGGCCAAAAGGACCGCCGGCCGGCAACAGACCGGCCGGCGGTACCGGTTAACGGATTTTTTCCGCCGGGAAATGCTGCTCAGGTCGGGCAATCTGATCCTGCGCGGCCACCAGCTGCAGTTCGTATTCGCCCATCTGATGGGTTTTGATCATGACTTCGTAGACCGCTGCCGTCACATGTTCAAGGGCATCCGGTAAGGATTTACCCTGTAACAGATCCACCAGCAACAGCCCGCTGGTCAGGTCACCGACACCGACCGGTTGACGAACACCAAAATCCACCAGCGGACGCTGGATATGCCAGGCTTCATCGGCAGTGACCAGCAGCATCTCAAACTGATCACTGCGACGTCCGGCCCGGGATAAATGTTTCACCAGTACCACCCGGGGCCCCCGGGAGATCAGCTCACGACAGGCATCAATACACTCATCAATGGTGTGCAACTGACGCTCACTGAGCATTTCCAGCTCCAGCAGATTCGGGGCAATAATATCACTGGCAGGCAGTGCGTAGCGGCAATGGAATTCGGCGACGCCCGGCGCGACGATACACCCTTTTTCAGGATGCCCCATCACCGGATCACAGAAATACCAGGCCTGAGGATTGGCTGCTTTAACTTCACGGACAATTTCCAGGATCTTTTCGCCCTGTTCTGCGGAACCGAGGTAACCACTCAGCACCGCATCGCAGGTTTTCAGGCGATCAATTTCTGCAATACCTTTCACAATGTCGGTCAGATGTGAGGCCGGCATGACCGTCCCTGTCCAGTGACCGTATTGCGTATGGTTAGAAAACTGTACCGTGTTTAACGGCCAGACATTAGCGCCCATCCTGCGCATCGGAAACTCAGCGGCCGCATTTCCCGCATGGCCGTAGACAACATGTGATTGTATTGCAAGAATATTTTTCATTATCCGACGACGTCTTTATCTTATTGGAAATGTAAAAAAGGCCGGAAACCGGCCTTTATCATAAACGTGTTATTGCCAGTTGATCAGGCAGTAATGTTTTTTACCACGGCGCAGGACGGTATAACGACCGAAGAGTTTGTCGTCCTCACTGAAACGATACTCAGCATCGGCTTGCTTCTGGCCGTTAATCGCCACCGCATTCGATGAAATCAGTGTCCGGGCCTGACCACGGGAAGGTACCAGCTCAGCGGTAACCAGCGCCTGTTGCAGGTCATCGCCCTGTGACAGAGTGATGGCTGGCATGCCATCCTGAGCCAGTTGTTCCAGGTCTGCCTCGCTGAGGTCACTCAGGGTCCCGGCAAACAGGCTTGCGGTGATACGTTTCGCGGCGTTCAGGCCTTCTTCGCCGTGAACCAGTCGTGTCACCTGTTCAGCCAGAACATACTGTGCACGCGGTGCTTTACCGCTCTGTTCATCTTCCGCCTGCAGGGCATTGATCTCTTCAATGCTCATAAAGGTGAAGAATTTCAGGAAACGATAAACATCCGCATCTGCTGTGTTGATCCAGAACTGGTAGAATTTGTACGGGCTGGTTTTCTTAGCGTCAAGCCAGACAGCGCCACCTTCGGTTTTACCGAATTTAGTACCATCCGATTTAGTGATCAACGGAACCGTCAGGCCAAACACCTGATTCTGATGCAGTCTGCGGGTCAGATCGATACCCGAGGTAATATTCCCCCACTGATCGGAACCGCCGATCTGCAGAGATACCCCGTGGCGCTCGTTCAGGCAGGCAAAATCATAGCCTTGCAGCAGGTTGTAGGAGAATTCGGTGAAAGAAATCCCCTGGTCATCACGGTTCAGACGCTGCTTTACCGCTTCTTTATTAATCATCTGATTAACTGAGAAGTGCTTACCGATATCCCGCAGGAAGGTCAGCACATTCATGCCGCCAAACCAGTCGTAGTTATTCGCGGCAATGGCGCTGTTGTCACCGCAATCAAAATTCAGGAAAGGCGCAACCTGGTGACGGATTTTCTCCACCCACTCACCGACCGTGTCGGCAGTATTCAGCTTACGCTCACTGGCTTTAAAACTCGGATCCCCGATAAGCCCGGTCGCGCCGCCGACTAATGCCACTGGCTTGTGGCCAGCATCCTGAAAACGTTTCAGGCAAAGTAACGGTACCAGATGGCCCAGATGTAAGCTATCTGCGGTAGGATCAAAGCCGCAATACAGCGCAATCGGCCCTTGTGCCAGTCGCTCTGATAACGCTTCTTCGTCCGTTACCTGGGCGATCAGGCCCCTTTCCTGTAATTGTTGTATCAGGTTACTGCTGGTCATCAACGACTCCAAATTGAACAGACTGCACCTTTGCTGCAATGCAGCTTTCCGCGCAGTCGCGGAAAAAAATCAGATGCATAGAATAAAACGGTGCGGCGAACTGTTCCAGTATTGATATAGCTTATTTTACCAAATCAGGGAGCCAGGCGATCAATTTTCCAGCAGTCACCCTCTTTCTGATAGATGAATCTGTCGTGCAGACGTTTTTCGCCGCCCTGCCAGAACTCCATGGTATGAAAGCGGACCCGGTATCCTCCCCAGAAATCGGGTAGCGGGACTTCACCACGCATAAATTTCTGACTGATTTCCAGAAACTTGCCTTCCAGAACCCCACGGGCAGAGATCCTGCTGGACTGTCTGGAGACCCAGGCCCCTATCTGACTGTCACGCGGACGGCTATGGAAATATTTAATCACCTCTTTGGCACTCAGTTTTTCGGCTTCGCCCAGCACCATCACCTGACGTTCCAGCGTATGCCAGGGAAAGTGCAGCGATATTTTCGGGTTATGACTCAGGTGCTGCGCCTTCCGGCTGCCGAGGTTGGTGTAAAAGATCATACTGTTATCATCGTATTCCTTCAGTAAGACAATACGCTGATACGGCTGCCCCTTCTCGTCCACGGTCGCGACACACATTGCCGTCGGATCCGGCAGTTGTGCTTCACAGGCCTGACTGAGCCACTGGGTGAACAACGTCATTGGGGCATCGGGTAAATCCTTACGTCTGAGGCCGCCACGGGTATATTCCCGTCGCAGGTCAGCGATATTTTTTACAGGTTCCTGTTGGATAGTCATTGTTTATAACTCATCAAAGCACTTCACCACCGACAGTGTTGCTGCAGGCTAGCACTGTCCCCTTTTATCTTTTACCGCTTACAACATGTCTTCCCGCAGGGAGGCTGGCCGGAAAAATGGCCCCCAGGGTAGTAAAATCACGGGCCCCCGTGACCGCAGGCAGGTTCCCGGGTAATCCCGAGAGCGTACGGAACGCCAGCCAGGCGAAGGCCAGTCCTTCCATATCGTCACTGCTGATCCCCGCATCATCCGTTTTTCCGACTTCTGTACCCGGCATCAGAGCCGATATTCGCTGCATCAATGCCCGGTTATGGCTGCCTCCGCCGCACACCAGTAACCGGTCACAGTGGCCACTGAGTTGTATCTGCTGCACGATTGTCGAGGCCGTCAGTTCCAGCAGTGTGGCCTGAATGTCACAGGCATTGAGGCCCGGGAAGCGCTGCAACTGCTTTTCAATCCAGGATAAATTAAAATATTCACGACCGGTACTTTTCGGGGCCGGTAAGGCAAACCACGGGTCGTCCAGCATCTGTTTCAGCAATACCGGTACGACATTTCCCTGACTTGCCCACTGGCCGTCTTTATCGAAGCGCTGCTCACGTTGTTGCCAAATCCAGGCATCCATCAGGATATTGCCAGGCCCGGTGTCGAACCCCCGGATATTCTGGCCAGGAAACAGCAGGGAAACATTTGCAATACCGCCAATATTAAGCACAACGCGCCGCTCCAACGGATGCATAAGCACAGCACGGTGAAAAGCAGGCACCAGCGGTGCGCCCTGACCGCCCATCGCCATATCACGGCGGCGGAAATCGCCAACGACCGTAATACCGGTACGAGCGACTATCTGATTATTATCCCCCAACTGCATGCTAAAAGGTGCTTCCCCTTCCGGTTCATGCCAGACCGTTTGTCCGTGGCAACCGATGCCGACGATATCTTCGGCACTCAGCGATTCCCGTTGCATAAGTGTTTCTATTGCTTCGCTGAACAGACGGCCGAGATGGGTATCCAGACGCCCCAATTGTGACAGTGTCACGGGCTGACCCTGACAAACATCCAGGACCTTCTGCCGGATTTCCAGTGGCATCGGGTGACAATAGCTGGCTTGCTGTGCCACGATATGCTCATCAATGGCCGCCAGCACCACATCCACACCATCAAGACTGGTTCCCGACATGACTCCGATATAACGTCCTGACTTCATCTTAACCTCAACTCAGCACTCCACCATTCAGCTATCAGTCTGGCAAATCCTGGCGGCTAATACTATGAATAAAAGAGTGATCATCGTTGAATTTCTCCTGAATGAATACCTGATGATTGAATTATTGTTTAGCCTGCCGGTCTTAACATGCCGTGTTGATAGTTTGCAAAAATCACTTCGGTATGCACAATTTGCTTTATACTGGAGAAACAACGTTATAAAGGGTGCGCTTATCGCGCTGATTTTTGAAAGGAGTTTCAGATGATTAAACGTTTAACGACTTTAGCGGTAGCCGCCTGTGTCCTCACAGGATGCGTGAACGATAACTCACTTTCCGGTGATGTTTATAGCGCCAGCGAAGCTAAACAGGTCCAGAGTGTATCCTACGGCACATTGGTTTCTGTCCGTGCAGTCAAAATTCAGGGCGGTGACAACGACAGCATGCTGGGCGCGATTGGTGGTGCTGTGCTCGGGGGCTTCCTGGGTAATACTATCGGTGGCGGCGCAGGCCGTAGTCTGGCAACCGCAGGTGGCGCAGTCCTCGGCGGACTGGCAGGACAAGGTGTGCAGAGCAACCTGAATGAGTCCAACGGTGTTGAACTGGAAATCCGTAAAGATGACGGCAATACTATTATGGTCGTCCAGAAACAGGCTGCCAGCCGTTATTCTGCCGGCATGCGTGTTGCTTTAGTCTCTAACGGAAGCCAGGTCACCGTTTCCCCACGTTAAGCACTCCCGGGCACCTGAATGTGCCAGGGAAGTCAGGCTGACCGCATCCCTTACAACAAGGGGTAGTTAAAAAAACCCGTCACGATGACGGGTTTTTTACTTTTTTTCGCACCAGGCCATTTGCAAATCACCCTGCCACTTAAGCTTCCTTTCCTTGCAGTTCGACAATGTTTTTTTCCAGTCTGGCGATAACATTGACGATTGAATCGATTTCCTCTGCAGAGATTCCATCCAGGATATCTTCGCGACTGCGGTTAATCACCCTTTCCAGCTGTTCAATGATCGGGGTGGCAGCCTCTGTCAGAGTAATACGTTTTGCGCGGCGATCATCTGCACAGGGAGTCCGGCTGATAAGACCTTTTTTTTCCAGTTGATCCAGGGTTCTGACCAGTGACGGCTGTTCTATCCCAATCGCTTTGGCCAGCTGGATTTGTGACTGATCCGGCGGTAACTGATGAATATTGTGCAAGGTGACCCACAGCGTCTGGGTCAGACCCAGAGGTTTCAGCCTGTTATCAATAACTGCACGCCACATACGAACCAGTCTCGCCAGATCAGTGCCCAACGAAGATTCCATATAAGCTCCTTATAGTTAGCTTGCTAAGCAATGTCGTCTTTCTCGCACTATTTTGCGTTTTTTAGGGAACAAATACAAATACCTGATGAAAAGCGCGTTTTTTACACATTTTTCATTTCCGTGATCAGGCCCCGGGGATAAACCGTTATGATTCGGACCGCACCTTTGCCGCACTCACTGAACTGGTGGCAGAGGACTCTCTTTTTTTCCGCCAATCTTTTAATCGGCACTGGCTGGCTTTTTCGTGTGGCTGATCATCCACCCGCTAATCAGATCACGCATCTATTCCGTCCGTTTCTGGCACCCGATGCTGCCGGATTTCTCCGTATTTATACTGTGTGTCTTTTCCTCTTTTGGGCTACTGAACCTGAGATAATTCCCCATGAAAGTGAAAGTGGATCTGCTGAAGTACTTTTCAGCGTTATTTATCTTTGCTATTGCCCTGAACGCCGGTTGGTGGATGTGGAACTACTATATGCAGTCCTCCCGGACACGTGACGGAAAAGCGCATGCGGAGCTGGTCAAATATCACCCCGGAAGTCTCCGGACGGATGGTTTCAGTGGCGGTGAGTGATAACCCGTATGTGCATAAAAGGGACGTTGCGGGTCACCGTAAAAGCCGCCGCCACATCCGGGCACTCAGACTGGCTTTTCTGGATCAGTTACGCCGTCGCATGGGTCAGAAAAGTGACGGTTGTCCCGGGGCTTCGTCCTCCGGAGCTGCCGAAGATTTTTGCCCGCGCAGACGACGTTGCTGGCATAACCGGATGATATTGCGTTTCTGAGCATCAGTGCAAGACATCCACCCGAAACGCTCTTCCCTGCTGCGCAGGCAGCCCACGCAATAGCCACGCTTATCGGCCTGACATAAGCCACGGCAGGGACTCGGTACAGGAAAAAACTCAAGTTGTTCAGCCATCGTTCGGGGTTCTCCCTGTCAGGTCGCGGGTCTGTTGTCCCTTTTCTGCGGAGACTATAAAGTCAAAGCATTGATCACTTTTTAAACTCATCTGAAAGCAAGCCTATCTGTGAGTATAGCGGCAGGTTGTCTGTTTGTGCGTTACTCCATGAGCAACCTTGTCAGCCTGCTGAGCGCTAATTACTCTTGCTGAGGTGAATAAAAAATAATTTTTATCTCTTGCCTGCAGTAAGAGCATGACGATAACCCCTCGATCCTCCGGAGATAAATTATGACTGACAGCGTTCTTTTTAAGCCGCTTACTCTTGGCAGCATTACTGTCCCTAACCGGATCTTTATGGCACCGTTAACCCGCTTACGCAGTATTGAACCCGGCGATATTCCGACCCCACTGATGCAGGAGTATTATCAGCAGCGTGCGACTGCCGGCCTGATCATCACCGAAGCAACACAGATCTCATTCCAGTCCAAAGGGTATGCCGGGGCACCCGGGTTGCATACGCCGGAGCAGATCACCGCCTGGAGTGATATCACCCGGTCCGTTCATCAGGCCGGTGGCCATATTGCCGTACAACTCTGGCATACCGGGCGGATCTCTCATGCGTCCTTACAGCCGGACGGTCAGCCTCCGCTGGCCCCTTCATCGCTGCCTTCCCATACCCGTACCACACTGAAAGATGCTGAGGGCCAGGTTTACCGCGAAGAGACGACCCCGCCCCGGGAAATCACACAGGCGCAGATCCGGCAGGTGATCGATGATTTCCGCCAGGCCGCGGTGAACTCTGCAACGGCTGGTTTTGATCTGGTCGAAATCCACGGTGCACATGGTTATCTGCTGCATGAGTTTTTATCGCCGGAGTCCAATATCCGTACCGATAACTACGGCGGCAGCGTCGAAAATCGGGCCCGTTTATTACTGGAAGTGGTAGATGCGACCATCGAGGTTCGCGGGGCTGAGCATATTGGCGTCCGCCTCTCCCCGGTAGGTACTTTCCAGGCTCTGACCAATGGCCCGAACGAAGAAGAGGATGCACTGAGCGTTATCAAAGAACTGGCCGCCAGAAAGATTGCCTATCTCCATCTTTCTGAACCGGACTGGACCGGTGGCGACTCGTATCCTGACGCATTCCGCGAGAAAGTCCGTGAAATCTTCCCGGGCGTGATCATCGGGGCCGGAGGCTATACGAAAGAAAAAGCCGAAGATTTAATCGGCCGTGGCCTGATTGATGCCGTGGCGTTCGGACGGGATTATATTGCAAACCCGGACCTGGTCCTGCGCCTGGAAACCAACGCGCCGCTGAACCCACAGCGTCCGGAAAGTTTTTACGGCGGGGGTGCTGAAGGATACACCGATTACCCGTTTCTCCGGCAGAACTGAGATTACCCCAACGCTTTTCCCTGTTACACTGACTCAATGACTGACAGGCCAGCACGATCTCCTGCTGGCCCTTTTTAAAATGCTAAGAGGATGATATGCGTTTACTTCATACCATGCTGCGTGTCGGCGACCTGCAACGTTCGCTCGATTTTTATACCCGTGTATTAGGCATGAAACTGCTGCGTCAGAGTGAGAATACGGAATATAAATATTCACTGGCCTTTGTGGGCTATACCGACGAAAGCGACGGTGCCGTCATCGAACTGACCTACAACTGGGGTGTTGAAAGCTATGATCACGGTAATGCCTACGGTCATATAGCTCTGGGTGTGGATGATGTTGCCGCAACCTGTGAAAATATTCGCCAGAGTGGCGGTAACGTGACACGGGAAGCCGGCCCGGTTAAAGGTGGTACCACCGTGATCGCCTTTGTCGAAGACCCGGATGGCTACAAAATTGAGCTGATTGAGAATAAACATGCCGGTCAGGGGCTGGGTCACTGATCGTCGGCCTGCCTTTTCCGGCAGGCTTTCCTGCCAAAGCCTGTATGCCGCAGCTGCATCACAGGCGTTTTTTTGCGATACTAGCCGCTGCAATTTTCGTCCGATGAGATCCTGATGTCCGAAACTTCTTCCCCTAATGCTTTGAACCAACGTTTTCGTGGTTTCTTTCCTGTTGTTATTGATGTGGAAACCGCGGGTTTTAACGCCGATACTGACGCGTTACTGGAAATTGCTGCTATCAGCGTAAAAATGGATGAGGATGGCTGGCTGCAGCCTGACCAGACACTGCACTTTAATGTCAGGCCGTTCGAAGGTGCCATCCTGAATCCTGAGGCACTGGCCTTCACCGGCATCAATCCGGATGACCCGGACAGAAATGCCGTCAGCGAACATGATGCGTTACACGCTATCTTCAAAATGGTTCGTAAAGGTATGAAAGACAGCGACTGTGCCCGGGCCGTTATCGTGGCGCATAATGCTAATTTCGACCACAGTTTTGTGATGGCAGCTGCGCAACGCAGCCATCTGAAACGGAATCCTTTCCACCCTTTTGCGACCTTTGATACCGCTGCACTTAGCGGGTTGGTCCTTGGCCAGACAGTGCTGGCGAAAGCCTGTAAGGCTGCAGGAATGGAATTTGATAGCCATCAGGCCCATTCTGCCCTGTACGATACACAGCAAACGGCTACCCTGTTTTGTGAACTGGTTAACCGCTGGAAGCGTTTAGGCGGCTGGCCACTCCCGGTGCCCCCGGGAGAGGATGACACCGGACCTGAACCGGTATAACCTTTTTCGTTACGTCTTATTCCGGTAATACACTGACAAAAA
>ERZ794936.575-NODE-575-length-16378-cov-32.009986_pt1 | contig 16378 bp, 7 predicted proteins | sample MGYA00511083_ERZ794936 | MGnify/ENA primary metagenome ERZ794936 (study PRJEB30137, sample SAMN04331409) | food metagenome | isolation source: Y2 must sample point D1 replicate A | place: Australia: South Australia | collected 2014 ... | reverse complement strand
ACGTACTGAACCACTCTGCAATAAAAATTTCCCAAACAGCCCGAAGGCCACCAAAGAAATAGGCAACGGCATTATAGTATCATCTCCTGTTTTGTTTAAATCAAATTGCACACCATAATATCACGGATCATTTCATAGAAAAGCAAGTGGACACTTGACAAAAAAACATTGCAACTTTACCGTACATCACAAACACCATCATAGTAACGATTTGGGAATGTCTACAAATTTTGATTCCGCACTCGCTATGAAGAGATCTCTCTCGAGTACATCATATAATGGCATATGCAACCCAGCACCCGTTCCGTCATCATCACCATCTTTTTCTTCTGGAGATGCATACGGCAATAACAACGTCAACAGCAACGTCAACAGCAACGGCAACAAAAACAACCACATATCATACAACAATTTTGGTATTGCGCAGGCGCAGCCCGGAATTGCAGCCTTTGGCGCGCAGAACCCGCATATATCTCAAAATTTTGTTCCACCACAGAGCACTCTGAGCAGCTCAAATTCAAATACTTTCAAAAGAAGAAAAAGAGCTAGAGACCAGATATCGGATAATTCATATGGCAACCTTGCCACTGTTTCTCACGACAACGCTCAACAATCTAACAGAACAATGTTTCCTACTCCTCAGGGAATGCAAACTAGCCCTTTCCATGTTTCACCTACCGACATTCAAGATCCATTGCACGCGTCTCCCTCTTCCAACTTTGACATGGAAGAGCAGATGGATGTATCTCCGTCTCCACCGTCTTCAAACCAACCATCGAACACGCCATCTGTGTTTTCTTATGGTCCGAGCCACAATCAGTACGCAGACTACAACAGCGTAGAGTTTGTGGAAGACTACATGGCCGAGGGCTACGACCTCAAACAGATACCAGTGATGCACAATTCACTCGACACGGATACGGATTTCGCTCAGCTACAGAGTAACAACAATAAAAAAATGTGCGTTACATATCCTTATTCACACGCAACAAACGTTACGCAGACCGATGTTGATCCTGCAAACACAGCATACCACAACAGCAACATGAACGAGGAAATGCAGTTTGATCCACTAATTCCATCGGCCAGCGACTACCGGACAGTGAACTCTTCGTACAGCGCAAGTCTCGACGATATCACAGGGGCTCAGTACTCTCTATATGATGATGTTGACTCCTAATCAATGACAAAAATGAACTTTTTCTGTTCAAAAAAAAAATATTTTTTCTTTTTTACTTTATTTTGTTTCAAACAAGCTCAACTATGGGGCTTTTTAAAACATTAATGACGGCGATGTTTATTAGGGAGCTTATGACCATATATGTGTAAAGGCTAATGATTAATTTGCATGTATTTTGTATATATTTATAGATTTATTTGATTTAACATAGGCTCACGTTTTTGATGAGAAAAGATCTGCTTAGAATTGAGATCGGGTAAAAAAAACGACGCTGTTTCTTTCATATGGTGTTGGTTATGGCAAACAGCGACGCGTAACTAACGTGAGCACGCAATAATACCTTGCTTCTCTCTGAGCACGTATCAAATTAAAGTACCAAAGGCCATTGATGCCAAGAAACAAAACAGTTACCGCACCATGGATAAAAGAGGAAAATTGATACTAATCGAGGGACTGGACAGAACAGGGAAGTCCACACAGTGTGACTACCTACACAAGGTTTTGCTTCCTGGTTCTCAGCTGTTCAAATTCCCAAACAGAAACACCGCAATTGGGAAGATTATCAATGAATATTTAACCAGTGGCTCTGAATCAACATCAGAAGCTGCAAAATTGAGCGACCAGGCCATTCATTTGCTTTTTAGTAGCAACAGATGGGAGCTGCAAAACACGATCAAGGAACTGTTGCTGCATGGAACAGATGTCGTCTTGGACAGATACGTTTATAGCGGAATTGCATACTCTATGGCCAAAAATATTCCTGGCATGGATTACTCATGGTGTTTCAACTGCGACAAGGGGTTGATCAAGCCTGACTTAACCATTTTTTTCCACAACCGATCTGTGGAAGAGCTGAGCAGCAGAAACGATTACGGTGAGGAAAAGTACGAAAACAAGGAGTTCCAAGAAACTGTTTTTGAAAAATTTATGCAAGTGTTTGTCAAACACGAACAAAAAACCTATCAAGAAAAAAACCTGAAAATGTTGGACGTGAAAGGCAAATCCATCGAGCAAGTGTCTCAGATGCTGCAAAATGTGGTTGACAAGTTTACGCTCGAGCACAACGAAAATGGCAATAATGACTTTTTATATTTTACTTAGTTTAAAGATTCCAAATATCTGCATCTTTGTATTATCTTGTGTTTGTCGCTTTCGATAAGTTCGCCGGCTTGGAATATCTCGTCCAGGTACAAGTACACTCTGTTGAAATTGAAAACCAAATCCAGCTCACACACGTTGTTGTTAAACAATTCGTCCAAAACCTCAACCAAAAAATGTATTTTTGTCAAGTACATCAATTCATTGTCTTCATCAAAGTCCACACCCATCAGAAAATACAAACCAGCGTATCTTTTATATATAAGTTTTGTTTGAGGGTTTAATATGACGAAACTACTCTGCTTTTTGTGGTCTCTGGTGGTAATCAGCTTGAAAACATCACTCAAGTAGTCACCCAGGTTTACTTGATGATTTTTGTTGTTTCTCATGTTGGGTCCGCCATTTGCAAATGTGGTATCTATGTTTTGAAACGCTCTGTGATCAAACACTTTGAAAAGCCTTAGCACTCCTTGCTTGTTTAAGCAACATATATATTGAATTGGCATTTTACTTGTGGATCCGTATGTGACGTTGGCTACTTTTTTGGTTTCTGTATTTAATCACTTCTCTAGCATGTTTATCATACCTGGACCTTCAAACTTCTGGCAAACACAAACGAAAACAGCGATTAAAAATAACGTGATCACAATTTCTCACCATTTGTGACTGTCCGTGAATAATTTCGGCTTCAAGCGAGAAATGGAGATTCATTTGATAAGACGGATTTTTTTCACAAATGAACAATTATGTAAAGATTATGATTAAACAAAAAACGCAAAGACATTGTGATCAAGCATACAATTGAAGTACACGCAAGCAGAAAGGAATGATTGTTGTGTCAAAGCAAAAGGTACGCGTCCAAATCAACAATCAGATTGACACCAATTTTGTGCGGTTGCCGGATATTGTGGTGAGGAAATTTGAAGATGTGGTACTTGTGCAAAACACTATAGTTCATTTGTTTCCTGGACATGAACATTTAGAACAAAAAAATGGTGTAAATGAGCATGCCGATGTTGGAACAAGTGGATTGTACTTTGGCTGGGATGGACATACCACAAGCGCCGATAGTGCTTTTCAGAATGACTTGGTGAAAAACGATGCATCAGAGTTGCCAGTGGTTGAGATCAATCCTGTTCTTTACTCTGCATTGCTGGGCAATTATAAGTGGCTTGCTCATAGTGGGAAAGAGTCTTGCGATGTTTATTTGGAAATTTTGAATGTCCCAACCGTAATACCAGGATCTCCAGCAACTTTGAATAATGAAGAGAAGGAGAACGATGTACAAGTGTTAGTGGAACCCGTTGATTATGACGACTACGAGGTCGTTGAAAACAACATTGATTTTTTGTCGGCACAGGTTTTGCAGCAAACACGCTGTGTTAGTTTAGGACAGATGTTTATATGCCACATAAACAAAAATTACGCGAGATTCGTAGTTTTGGAGGTTACAAACAAAAATGGCGAATCTTTACTTTCTGATCATAAAGCTATAAAGTATCGAGACGGAAAGGAAATGCCTTTGAACAGGAATTTTATCAAATTGGACAACGATGTTTACATTGTTGTAAAACCTAAAGTGAGGCTATCAAAACTAAAAGAGCTACAAAAACCAAACAAAAATGGCTTGAAAAAAAGGTTAAGGACCACACTAAAGGTTTCAAGAGATGAATTAAGTGAGTATGTTGATAGTGACAGAGAGCTTTGTGTTTATGTTAGTGAGAAAGCGCATGACTATTGCTGGATCAGCTATATACCGGGACCGAATGTATTTCAAAAGTCTAAGTCAGTCACAAATACTAATGACAAATACAAGAAATCTCAAAGTTCTTTAAATATTCCAAAAAATAGCAAGAAAACGTTCATGGTCAAAGCTCAAGAGTGCAGCGCGCTAAACAAAAGTGAGATGGTTTTGAACGATAATCTTTGGAGAAATTTTAATTTGGAAATGAACAATAAAGAGTTGTTTGAAATTGCTTTTGTTGAAGATCTCAAAGAGAATGGGAAAAAGCGTGCTAATATAAATGAGACTATTATCGAAATAAGAGCACTGAACCCTGCCTCTTTTGAAAGTTTGAAAGCTGCTAAAAATTTGGAGCTTCTCATGCACTTTCAAGATGAACAAATTATCAATAATCATGAGATTTTCGAGATCGATGGAAAGGTGTATCAAGTGGAACTTTTGACAAAAGCAAATGGAGAAGATTTAGAGGACGATGACAGATATGTTATTTTCACAAAAAACTGTGCAGAAGTTTCCATAAAAAATGATGGTAACAGCAAAAAAAATCACTTAGCAGATAACCACCCTAACAGTTCAGACCTACCATCCAAACCTTTCACACGGGAGCCTAATTTTCATGAGGATTGTTTGGCAAAAGAGGGCCGTTATATTGGTAATACAAAACTACAAGAAACCATATTGACTGACTTGGAAAAGCCAATATCGAGTACAATGTTTTTGTACGGGAAAAGAGGAGTAGGTAAAACCCATTTTGTGAAAAACTTGTTGGATGTAGAGTATGGCAAGGGATTGCGATATTGCAAATACATTGATTGTGAGTACTTGACTGGGTTAAAAAAGAGCGAGTTATCTGAATGGTGCTTGCAGTTGCAGTCCGAGTTGTACTGGTACCGAGACGCATTGATTGTGCTTGATAACGTTGAGAAACTGTTTCCATCTGCAGACTCGAATAAGACCAGTGAGGATGACAGTGGTGGTTTAGACAAAAACTTGGGAGTCAAAGTTTATTTTTTTATTAACAAATTGCAAGATATTATTGGATCGACCCAGAGTACGGCTGGTCAAGCTAATAGCAGGAAAATGACATTGTTGCTGACATGTGAAGACAAATTTAAAATTCACAAATATTTTACCGAGTTGAAATTCATAACGTTTGAATACACTTTGAAGAGCTTGTCCAAAGAGGATCAGATTTTGTTTCTTTCTACAAGCTATCCAAAATTGAATACAAGTCTGGGACTTGAATGGAACGAGATCATAAATTACTTTGATGGATTCTCCATGCTAGATATTATCAATTTCATCAAAATGGTTGAAGTGTATATTGAAATGAAGGACAATTCTGAACAAAACGTGCTTGATATTGTGAAAAAACAGTATATCCCAATCAATATGAAATTGCAAAATGTGGTACCGAAACCTTTGGACAAATTGATTGGATGGGACAATGTTGGAGGGATGTTCGAAGTCAAACAGATTATATTGGAAACATTGGAGAAACCTGTCAAATACAGCAAAATTTTCCAAAATTGTCCTATTAGGTTGAGATCTGGATTGCTTTTGTATGGATACCCTGGGTGTGGGAAAACATTAATTATTAAAAACATTCAAACTCTTTTCCAGTCCAAAAGCAATTCAGGTGCTGGTTCATTTAACAAGTTGAATTTCATTAATATCAATGGGCCTGAAATCTTGAACAAATACATTGGATCCAGTGAAAAAAACATTAGAGATGTTTTCGAAAAGGCAAGAAGTTTGAAACCGTGCATTATTTTTTTTGACGAATTTGATTCCATTGCTCCACACAGAGGCCACGATTCTACAGGTGTCACCGACAGAGTGGTGAATCAATTATTGACTGAGCTTGACGGTGTAGAAGGCGGTGGTGGAGACGACGAGAGCGGTGAGGGACAAGTTTATGTGATTGCCGCTACGAGCAGACCTGAGTTGATTGATGCAGCACTTTTGAGACCAGGAAGATTGGACAAGAGTGTGCTTGTTGACTTGCCCAGTTTGAAGGAGAGTCAAGACATTTTGATTAAATCTTTGCTAAATTACCATCACAATATTGACACAAGCGACAATGGATTGCACGATGTTTGCACGAAATTGGTTGACCACCATTTTACAGGAGCAGATATTCAAAACATTGTTTACAACGCATACCTTGAAGCCATTCACGAGACGACTGTCTTGAACAAGGAGAAACAAGCTGTAGCGGGTGATGAAAACCAGATAGTATTGAGTCGAGAACATCTACTGGCTACATTGGAAAAATCATCATCGAGTATCTCACTTAGCGAGTATCACAAGTATTCACATACGTACTCCAAGTTTGCAAACAGAGGCAAGAAAGATACTAAAACTGCCAACAACAAAAAAACCGAAACACTCAACGGTTTCAACAAGAAAACCCCATTGGACGATCATTTGAGTAATGAGGAAAAAGCGAATATTGAAACCATTGGCACAAAAGTTAGCCTTGGGTGAGGTTTGGGTGGGTGCATTTCGAAAATGAGGTGATGAAGATGTGTCATATGATCATGTAATATTCTCAAAAAGAGAAAAGAAAGGTTATATTATTTATTATGGGACATATAGTTCATAACCTTTTTTATCTATTTCTTGGCTAAATCTTGGCTAATTTTTTTTCTTTTTTTTTTTTTTTCTTCCTCTAAAATAAGCTTTGAAACACTTTGTATTAAAACTGTCTGTAACTAAATTGTAATACAAATTGTAAATGCGGTATCTTTCTAAAACCGTATGCTACATACTCTTGGGGGCTCCAATGACGTAATATAACTTTAAAAGGTTTTTTTTTGAAAAATTATGAACCACCAACGTTCCATTTGTCCATTTAGCTAACGATTCACGTTCTATTTTTTAATATTTATTGGCATTATTTTTATGTGCTTTATACGTAGCTCTAGCCAAGAATGAAATAACACCAAACACGAACTTACAATGATAATTTTGTTTTTGGCTCTGCGGTTTGACCACGCAAAAGGAGAAAAAGGGGACGAGTGGGTTTCTTTTTTTTTTTTTTCCAGAGAATTTTCACACAGGCAGAGCTAGTGGGGAGTGGTTGTGAATGAATGTTTGAAACAAGAGGTAAAAGGATGAAGTAATCCCACCCGTTGCTGACTAAAGTTCCATCAAAGCAAAGGACCTAGATTATGGCCACATATAGTTAGCTATGCAATTGTTTTCAGCAAGACGGATTTAAGAACTAGATAATGACGAATATATATATATATATATATATATATGAATATACCCGATACTCTGTTCTCCCGCAATGAAAGCTCTGGGCACTGGAAATAATCAGACACTGACTTTACTTTAAGAAAACAAATTTATAAATCCGAAACCCGAAACAATAGCGTAGAACTAATTGTAGTGCTCATTCTTGCAGAGAGTTTAATGCGGACCGGAATAACATTGTTTGGGAGAAGGGGTTGTTATTAGCTGTTATTGTTTTGGTGCGAGATTATACAAATTTATGAGAGTAATGAAAGTTTTGCATGATATGTAAGATCATTTAGGCAGACAATATTGAATGCACTTTTTCATTGGAGACATTGATATATTAGGTAGCTCCAGTGCTTTGTTATAAAGTGGTGACTATTTTAATAACAAAAGTGAGTGGATGAAGAGTATGAGTAAGCGTGAGAAGAAGAAAAAGAAGAAGATAAATAGAATATAAGGAAATCAAAAATAAGACATCGATCCTTTGTAATTGCTAATTGATTATAGTTTAAAGATTCAATGCTGACTAGTATTGTCAATTGAAAGAGATTATGTTGACTATGTTTTTGTTTTCTTGAAGAATTTATATAAAGTTTTGTTTAATTCATGGTCCATGTCTGAATTGATACAATGCCCATTCTCAAAATCAAGTTTAAAACTGACAACAATTTAAGCACTGACAAGGGAAAAAAACGTAAATCAAAAAAAATCAAGACTCTTAACTTTAATAGAAACTACCGAAATTGATCAATCTACAACATATACCTACTGCCAAAAAACAACAACAACAACAACAATATGGTGTCGATATTGAAAAAATTTATACATCCCAATTCGAACAACGAGATTGGTACTAAGGATAGCAAGACGAGTGGTCCAACGACCATTTCAAAAAACAGCAGCAGCAGCAGCAGCAGCACCAATAATAAGTTGGTAAGCAGTAACTCTAGTTTGAGCAATGGCTCTAAAAATTTTAGTAGCAGCAATAATCACAAAGCCAACCCGGTAAATGGACGTGACAACGAGCAAGTTGATGGTAATGCTAAAAACGTGGGTCATAATACTTCTACCATCAGCAATGACACTACTAACGCTAATACCACCACTAATTCCAATAATTCTCACCAAAATAATACAAACCGCCACGGAACAGAAAAAAACAATGGAGTTAATTCCGGGCACGTGGACTTGCAGAAAGAAGAGAAAAATTTAAATTTCGATACTACGACAACTACCAGTTCGGCTACAACTTCCTCTACGAATGCGTCTGGTGTTGAAAAACAAACACCCATGATTAATTATGACGATGTTAGAGATAAAGACGAAAAAAATGGAAATAAAAATGGAAGTGAAATTAAAGATGGAGATAGTTATGGTAATGATAATATGGATGACAAAAGTCATTTGGATAATGATACCGTTGAAGACTTGATTAACAGACAAAAAAATAGTCACAATATTAAAAATAATAATAATAATAATAATAATAATAATAATAGTAATAATAATAACTTTACTAGCACGCCAACTGGTCCAAGTAGTTCACAGCACGAAGAAGATAAAAAAATGGATACAATGTCGAGTTTGGAAAATCCTGGTATTAAATCACAACAAGGAAAATCAGACAACCATAGAACAACCATGGACTCCGGTAACTATTTAGCTATTCACAATGGTGATAAGAATGATCAAAATGGTCAAAAGGTTGACGATGATAGCAGACCTCAAAGCTTGGGAAAAGAGAGTTCAAGTATTGAAGATATGTTGAAAAAAGATAGATGTGAAATAGAGAAAAACATGGCTAAGCAAGGAGAATTTGATTATGAACACAAAGGATCAAATGATATATCTAAGGACAAAACAAATGTGCAGGGAATTGATGAAAACAAGTCGAGTTCAAACACTGTGGAAACCACTGAACACACCAAAGTGCACAATAAAAATCCATTAAAGAAAGATCCTGAAGTTAAGAAACCCATTGGCACAAATAAACCACTTTTAAAACAACAACAACAAGAAGCAAAGCCTGTAAAAAAGGAAAAAGAACGCAAGTCCTTTAATCCCTTTTCAAGATTGTTGAAATCATCAAGTTCTCAAGTAAATTTACACAGTAAAAACAACAATGCCACCAGCACCACTTTTAATCCAGCACTTTCTGGTAAAAGCAATACTCATCACGACCATTCGTTTTCGCAAAACAGAGCCAGAGGTTCTACCATATCGATGGGACAAAATTACGAAATGCACCCGAAAAACGGCAAACAAGTTTACCCAATAAACACAAAATTCAAAGTGGACTCTCCATCGGGAGAAAGTGCACCAGCCTCAGCCTTAACACAAAAACCATCCACAAACATCCACCCTTCTAAATCATTGAAATCTGTTTCAACACACAACACCAATCCATTCATGAGTTCCTCTAACTTGTTGCATAACTACTCTAAAAATGCTGGGGGAAAAAGCAACGCTGCAACAAATCATAACAGCTATAACACAAGTAACAACAAAATGGTGTACAACCCATATGGAAGCATTTCAAAAACAAACACTTTCAACAACGATACTCATAACAATAACAACTCTTCTTCAAATAGTTTAACTCCAAGTGGAACGGCCAATTCTTTAGGGTTTTACCTTACTGACGGTATTGGGGAATCAAACCTATTGCCATTGCCTATTGAAAATCCAAACGAAGTTTTGCCTGAAAAATTCAAACAGCCTACAGTGATGTTTAGTGATGATTTCGAACCAATCAAAGACGGAACATCTTCTATTGGAAAGGGGGCATCTTCTGATGTTAGAATTGTGACTAACAAGCATTTATGCACATTTTCGAAAAAGAAAATATACGTGTTGAAGAAGTTGTGCATGTTTAGTAAGGAAAACCCAAAGGATTTCTACGAAAGATGTTTGAAAGAATTTGTTATTGCAAAGACTTTGGACGGGAACAAACACATCATCACCACATACCTGTTGATGAAAATTCCAACCACAACATATATGTCCAGGGGTTGGGGGTTTATTATGGAGTATTGTGATTCTGGGGATTTATTCAACATGATTATCTCGCCTAAATGGAAGAAAACAGGGATGGCTGAAAAATTGTGTATTTTCAAGCAAGTTGCCATTGGGTTGCAGTACATCCATTCCAAGGGAATTGCCCACAAAGATATCAAACCAGAGAACATCTTGGTGACCCATGAAGGTGTTGCCAAAATCACTGATTTTGGTGTTTCAGAAATGGCATGGAACAATCCAAACGATCCAAACTCCGGAGTAAAACTCTCCAACGCATATGTTGGGTCTCCTCCATACTCGTCTCCAGAAGTCATGGTTTTCAAAGGATTGAACTTGAGAGAAAGGGAAAAATTGACTGACAAGCAATACGATCCGTTCAAAATGGACCTGTGGTCTTTAGGTGTAATGTTTTTCACAGAAATGTACCAAACGCTTCCTTTTCAAAGTGCAGAAAAAATTGATCCCGGATACAGAGACTTCTTGTTGTCGTACTCTTCGTTTGTGTCTATGAACCCAAGGTTTGAGAAAGATTACCATCCTGCTGCCTCGCTTAAATCGTGCATTTCCGGTCCAGGTGGCGAATACAAGCTAGGAAAAGAGTTTTTAGATGTCAATGCTTCAAGAGTTGCTTGGAAGTTGTGTGATCCAAATCCTGAGACAAGATACTCTTTTGAAGATTTGTTCAGCGACCCATGGTTCAAAAACGTCCAAACGTGCACTATCGAAAATGGCCCTGAGGCCGATGCAGACAAGCATACACAAGTGGAATGGACCAAAATGAACGAGCCGTTGTTGATCCCACCTGAAGACCAGTACAAGACCAAGCCATTGACATCGCCGTCATCGGCTTCTTTGAACAGAAACGACAGCGTATCTTCTTCCAAAAAGCCGCCTTTACAAAATAGCTCGACTTTCGGCTCAGTTTCGTCCGATACACCACCAAGAACACCACTGGAAAAAGTGGTTGGCGAAAAGACCACTGCTCCTGCGACTCCAGAAACGATACCCGAGGTTCCAACAAACGCTCAAAAACACACAAAGATTTCAAACGGCTCGCCTGCAACCCCTGACCCAAAGAAACCTTTGAGCAAAAAAGACTCAAAAGCGCAATTGTCGCAGTTGTTGAAAGACAACCCACATCCTTCTCCATTTGCTCCTTCTGGGTCTGTCAATGGCTTGCATTCATCCGATCACAGCGGTGGTAACTTGCAAAATCACAACATTTCCAGATCCTCTTCGATCATACAAAACTCTGGTTCATCTTCGTCTTCTTCCTCCGCAGCGGGACCAAACCCGACCGTGTTGCACTACATCTCCGAATACAAGGAAGAAAAGCGTAAAATAAACATAGAATACATGAACAAAAAAGTTTCACACAATCATTTTTTATAAACCTTTTTAAAAAAACACTCACTCTATTTTTTTTTTTTTAATACTTTTTAGATTTACATAATCAGCATGTACTATTACCAAAAAAAAAAACAACAAAAAACACATTATACACTTTTTTCTTGAATTTGAGAAGCTCAAACTTCGTGAATTCTTTCTTGATTGCGTCATTTAAGTGTTTTAACCTAGTGAGATAAGGGAAAAAAAACAAAAAACAAACAACACGGACGCGGAGAGTCGGGTTAACAATTAATAGATTACCAATCTTAAGCATATTGACAAATCGACAGCCTTAATCTCTTCCACCAACAATCACAAGGTCTCTATCACAATGAATACAAACTCAATGCTGAAATTGAAAATTGCTATTGTGCAGTTGAATCCACAAATAGGCCAGTTGAAGCAAACAGAAAAAAGGGCCTGGTCCCTGTTACAAAACTTGAAAAAAGAAAACAAGCGTCCAGACTTGATTATTTTCCCCGAGTTTGCTTTGACAGGCTACAGTTTTCATTCGAGACCACAAATTGATCCACATTTGGAAGACGTCCACAAAGCATCGAAAAACGCTCAAACACAGCACAACTTAGCGTTTGCAGCAAGTGTCGCCAAAGATTTCGAATGCTACACAGTTTTAGGCTACCCCGAAGCCAACTACCACAATTCGGCAATGGTCGTATCTCCATCGGGACAAGTTCTTCACAATTACAGAAAACACTTTACTTACGACACCGATGACGAATGGAATTGTGTTCCTGGTGCGGGATTTACTAGTTTCCCTTTATCTCTTCCTGTGCCAAAGACTACTGACTCCAGCAACTCCCCTGTGGTTAAATGCAGTATTGGGATCTGCATGGACATGAACCCTGACAAGTTTGACGACAACAAATTTAACAACTTTGATTTTTCGTCGCACTGCGTCGATAACGATGTCCAGTTGGTGATTGTACCTACGGCTTGGTTGCACGCTTTATCTGTGACAAAAAGAACGGAAGCTAAAGAAAAACAAGCAGGAATAGTTAAAATCAAAAACCTTGTCAAAAAATTTCCGTACCTACAAGATCCAAATAAAGCTTTGGCAAATGATGTACGTGTAGATATTCAAAATGGGCCAACTGTTTTACAAGAAAACAGCACCTCGAAACAGCAAAGTAACGCTATTGCAGATTACGATCCCTCCAAACCTGATAAATCCACTGTTGATTATTGGATGCTGAGATTTTTCCCATTTTTGTACAATCCAAACAGAAGTTCGTGGTTTGAGTTTTTGCAAGAAAACCGTTATCTGCAACGTACTGGCCGTAACAGTTATCTGGGTGTCACTGATATAAAGGAATGGGGTTTTGAAGGAAAAGAAACAGTTTTGTGTATATGTGACAGAACTGGTGTGGAAGAGGATAGCACCGTGTACGCTGGTTCGTCTGGGATTTACAAGTTCAACGGGAAATCCTTTCCTGAACATGGTGCAAAGGCAGAGGAAACAGGCGTTTCTCATCCTGGTGTTGAAGTTTATGGCATTTTGCCTCAAGGCCAAGAAGGTTTGCTTTACAGAGAGGTTGAGCTTAACGTAAAAAGTTGATTAGCATGATCGTTATATATCGTTATTTAAGTTCATATATCTGTACCATCGGGAATGTTCCAAAACTCTGCGTTAAAGATCAAGTTGTCATTGGCGTAAACAGAATCCCCGCTTTTGTACAAAGGTTTCCCCATTTTATTAAAATCCGTATCTTCAGTAATGAAAAGAGGCAACTTTCTATCTTCTGACTGTTCCATTTGCACAAACAGTTCTTTGACGTTTTTGAAGCAGATTTTCTTTTTGTATTGGCTCCAGCCCATTGAGAAATCGTCATTTTGAACATTCTTTTCGTTTTGCAAAAAATTTCTATACTCCATGTTGAACAAGTATGGGTCTTTGAAAATGTTTTTTTTGGATATTTTGGAAATCCCAACTTGCTGAAACATGTCTTTCCAAGCTTGCAATTTTTGTTCTCTTGGAATAGAGCTGTCATGAATAAGCTCCAGCTCTTTAAGTCTGTAGGTGGACTGCATGAAGCTGTTAATCAAGTTGCTCACATAAAAACTCTTGTGTTCGTCATCTGAATCACAAAGATTTAATATAATATTTTCCGCTTGCTGCAGAGACATGATGTCCAAAGGCTCTTCAAGAGGCGTCTTCGTCCAGATTTCTTGCTCGCTTGGGTTTTCCAAATCCGCTTTTGAGTTTGGTGACAAGTTTGCTGCGTCCAACACATAGTTTTTGTCAACCCAATCTTTGAACTGTGGCAAAAATATGAAATCTTTGTATAAAGTGAAAGCGTAAGAATACGGAATCGTGTACTCGTCTTCTAGAACTTTTAGCACCTGGTGTGGGACTAGAGCAGGAATGTTATGAAACATGGTGCTTATCAGTGGAGACAGTTGGTTTAATGGAGTGAAATGTCTATTTCTGCAATTCACAATTTTCATCTCCTTGTTTATGGAATATCTCTCTGCAGGACTCAAATTTTTGGTGGGACTTTTTGAATTTCGCAGAGTGTTTATTTCATTCTTCTTTTGCTGCTGCAAGTTACTCAGCAAATTCTGAGACAAGGTGTCGTTGACGTCACGGTCAACGATGTAATTCAAATATTCGTCTGCTGTCATATCACTATACTCGTAAAGGGAGTTTGGATCTTTGAAAACAATGTTGTGTGGGTCTTTTAACTGCGAGTTTCCGTCATTGTTGTCCGTGTTGCTTTTCGAATATCCAAGGTCGTATGTATTTTTGTAGTTGTCAAAAAAGTATTTTGTAACCAAATCCGAGGAGTAGGACAGGCCGGTAATGTCGATATACAGACCCGAGTCCACATCAATGAACCGTGCGTCAATGTTGTTTTGACCGTTCCCATTGTGTCTCACCAAAAGATTTTGACCCACATCCACCAAGTACCGCCCGGAACCTTCTCTTGGATCTTCCACAACAATGGTTTGGTTGAAATACTGTGCAAGCAGGTTTAAGTGTGAGATTGGCATTTGCACATCAAGGTCGTTGTCCCAGTAGAAACTTTTCCCATTGTACAAGTAACCGTACATGTTACCGTGAGAGATCCACGTCAACAGCCCGTTTGCCTTTGTGAATTTTAAGAAAACTTTGATCAAATGGTTTAGATGAATTTGTGTGACAAACTTTTCTTTGTAAAATTTTTTCCCATTGAAAAACCTGCTGTCAAAATGTCTTCCGGCTCCGTCAAACTGAATGATTCCGGATGGTTCAAACAGACTTTTTGGGAGTTGGGTGTAGTGTTGTGTTATGGAGTTTTTCAAGTTTTGCAGGTACTGAGCCTCGTGAAGGTTCAAGCTGGATTTGTTTTCCAGTTCTGTGATTTTTTTCGTTGCATTGAATTCCCAAAGAGATTCTTTGTCGCCGTCGTCGTCGTCACCGGAGTCTTGTAAGTTTACCAGCAAGTTTTTTGTCAATTGTGTTTTCATATTGGCTAGGTGCTCGTTTGTTTGGAGTGGGGTGTTTTTCGATAAAAATGTGTCAAACAGGGAGTGCACGTTATTGAAATTGAAATCTGGCGACTCTTGCAAAATTTTTTGCAAAGTTTGGGATTGAATGAAATTGGACCCGTTGTTTGTTTGATCAATTTCAAACTGGTATGACTCGTGAAAAGAGTTTAGCATTGTCATCGACAAGGGCATGTCCAGCTGGTTAATCACGTAGTTTCTTGCCTGCAGGGCATAAACCTCGGGTCTTCCCCTATCCATTAAATTTGTGATTTCTATGTATGGTGTGAAGAGATGTCTTCTTTTGGAAGATGAGTTTTGTTGTGTGGATGCAGAAAACAACTCTGAGTGGAGAACACAATATTTCCCCACATCACTTGGTTGAACTGGGTTTGAGTATTTATTCATTTTTTTTTGGAAAAACGCATCATCGTATAGAGCACGATCATAGTAGAACAGTGGCTCTTGTATCAGGTTTTCCAAGTATTTCATATCATTCATTGAAAATTTCGAGCCCAGCAAGAAACTGCAATCTATAGGACACTCTTTTCCTGCGGAAGGTTCAGTTTGCGGATCCAATATAAAGTCATTGAGTTTCAACAACTTGTTGTAGTCGTGATTGTCGGTGAAATCGTACCATGAGAAAGGTACTTTTTTCACATTCGATTCGTCCTCATTGTTGCTCAATATTTGCAAAAGCACTGACGAGTACAATCTCGGATCCATATCGTAATGGCCAACATCGTCGAGAGAAGTCACTCCTGCTGGATCCAGGATGTTTCCCTGTATAGTATAGTCTGTTGAAAATTTGTACTCATTATTGAACAGCATTTTTTCGTACTCCAGTAGTACTTTCCCCTGGTCTGGATTTTTCGGGGTTATATCAAGCGAATCGATAAACGCTGTTATGCTTGGACTTTTGGTGGTCCATTTGGTCCAGTACTGGTTGATCATGTCCGTGGTGACTATCTGGTTTGTAGTTTGCGTGACGTGCAGTATCAAATACACGATTGTCAAAAAAACAGTGGGCAAAATGACTTTTTTCACCAGTACATGAGCTTTGTGTCTCTGCATTGTCGACTTGTGCTACTTGTTTGATTTGTGGTGTTGTATTGGTGCTGATGAGTGTAACAGGATAAGTTTAGCATTCGGTCTTTTCCATGACACTCTTTTTACACATTTCTTGACAAATCACACAAACACAGATACATATA